>Ga0315316_10003696_pt1 | contig 11116 bp, 10 predicted proteins | sample M160m3416metaG_FD_203702 | JGI IMG/M metagenome (GOLD analysis project Ga0315316, IMG submission 203702) | Ammonia-oxidizing marine archaeal communities from Monterey Bay, California, United States - M1 60m 3416 | ecosystem: Environmental > Aquatic > Marine > Intertidal zone | place: USA... | reverse complement strand
TTAATTTTAGATTATCCTCCGGATATTTCCTTAATGGAGCACTTTTTGTAAGTGTTGGTGTATCTTCTTTTGATATTACTTCTTTTGGTGTTACTAGTATTACAGTTCCATCTTGTAATGGTACTGCTAGTAATAGTAATACATTTTCTTCTTTCTTCTTTTTTACTTTCGTATTTGTACCTCCTTTTTTTTTATAATCTTTTTTACCTTTTTTACCTTTTTTTTTTAATTTTGATTTTGTTTGGTTTTTGTTACTTTTTTGATAACTTTTTTTGTTTTTTTGATTATAACTTTTTTTGTTTTTTTGATTATAATTTAAATAATACCATTTTGTTTTTTTGTTTTCTTCATAAGATTTTTGTTGTTTTTCCCAATTAGTTGGTGAAATATCAAATACCTTTCCCCTTAAAAGTTTGTTATATTCTTGGATAGAATCTAATTGAATTTGTTTTAAAATATCTTCGTATGTTTTAGAACTCTCAAAACGAGTTTTATAATATTTTGTTTTTTTTAATATTTTCCATAAATTCGCTGGTTCTTTTATATCCTTTTCAAATTTTGTTGCGACTGTATGTACTATTTCTGGTCGTTTTTTTAGAATATATGGAAAATTGCGTTTTTGACTAAGAATCATTTGTCTATAAGCATATAATTGTTTTACTTCAAAATCGTACAATTTTAGTTCATTTTCCCATTCTTCATCAACCTTCTTATTATAAGAGTAAATTAAACTACTAAATCGTATTTTAAAGGGAAAATTTCGATTATCTAAAGGGTTCTTCCAATTACCTTCAGCATTTTTTTCGTCATCAAAAAATTGAAAATTTGGATTATACTCTATGCGTTTAGAAGAACTTAATTGATCGGTAGTATATTCTATATCATTAAGATATCCAGCAGCGGTTAATAACCATCTTAATAAAAATTGAAAGGATATTTTTTTAAATAAAACTCGTGATTCTCTTAATCTCCATAAATATTGAAATGCTTGCATAGATAGATGATACATACATAATTCTTCAATTTGCATTTTATTAAGTCGACCATCGTCTTTGTCTTTGTCTTTGTCTTTGTCTTTGTCTTTGTCTTTGTCTTTGTCTTTGTCTTTGTCTTTGTCATCTTTATTTATTCTAAGATGATCATTATTGTTTGGTATTGCATCACTATATGCGATTCTAAAATTAACACCTAAACGTGCTGTTGCTCCTTCTGCGAAATAGTTAGCAATATTCTCCTTATATTCCAATGATTCAGTTGCTTGTTGTAAACAAATAATATCTGGATTTGTCATTATGATATTATTTAATTGTTCTTGAAGAAAATCTTCTTCAATTTCTTTTGCGAATGGATTATACGTTTTTTCTGTGTGTTTTAATTTTTTAGTCTTATTCTCATATGTTTCCTCAACTACAAGACTTTTAAAATTACTGAGATTAAAAGAAACAACTTTTAAAAAATTGTCATTATCATTTTCATAAATTTTTTCTAATGATGCTTCTTTATATAAATTTAATGCGGATTTAGTTAATTCAAGATTTGGAGATATTAAACATTGTCCCATATTTGATTGAGGTGCTTTAATATCGTCACAATTAATTTTTTCTTTAAGTTTTACATCATAATCTCTAATTTTATTAGTTCTAGGGTTTATAAATTGATTAAAATCTTTTTTCGCATTTTCAAATGTAGGATTAAGATTCAGCCAAGTTTGTTGTGAACTTTTACAAGGAAGGATCATAAACCACTGGTTCGAATCTCTTAATGCTTTAATTGTTTCTTTAATATCCCCACGTGTCCCTTTTTTTGTTTTATATTTATAAAACTTGTAATCACCAATTGAAACTATATTATCAGTATCTTCAAATTTAGATGCTTCCTTTGAATTAAATTCTTCTTCTTGATGTCCTTTTATATATTTAGCAAAATCGAAATCTGTACTCTCTAAATTTTTTTTAGTAACTATAATTCTATATGGATTAACACCTGTCTTATTATCTATTCCGTGTCTTCTACATAATGTTTCTACATCAAGGAATACTTTAGCGAAATTTCTTTGAGTTTCATCATTCTTTTTATTAGATGTCATAATACAATAATATATATACTATATAAAGTTTTTTTTTAGTATTTATATTATCTATTAGTATAATTAACTAATTATTTTAATACTTTTTTTGTTACCAGATTTTGTACTTATTATTTCTAAGCATTGTGTATTTTTAGAAATATCTCCAAATGCTCTAGATAATGCGACATCTATTTTCCATAATTTATTAGAACAATCTGATGTAATTTTTTCATGAATAGAATGACCGATTACCATACCTCTTGCATTTAATAATTTTAATGTTTTATTAACTTTTTTACAATAATTTTTGTCTTTAGGGAATCCATATTCTCTTGTCCAAAAAAAACTATTTTCACCTGTTATTATTTTTTTTAAAACACTATCTTGTTCTAATGTGATATTACCTAGTAAATATTCTTTAATTTTCTTATTTAAATCTTTTAATTTATAATTTTCTGCCCAATATGGAAGTAACCCTCCGTGAACAAATACCCATTTACCAATTTGGCAAATACCAACTCGATTATATGCTAAATATTTAGCTAATTTACCACCTGGAGTAAAAAGTCTTTTTCTTTCATAAACTCCACCAAATTCATTCATACCTTTATTACTAACATATCTAAAATCACCTAAAACATTCATTAATTCATGATTACCTAATAAAGAAATAACTCTACCTTTATGTTTTCTTGCTCTTTGATCCATAGAATCCATAAAAAGAAGAACTGATAATTCTTTAGATACATCAACTGAACTACCTCTACCACCATAATCTAATTGATCTCCTACTTGAACAACATATGTATCTTTTCCGATCCATATATATTGACCATTCTTTTGTTTCTTTATCAATTTTGCTTTTAAAAAAATTATTTTTAGTTTTTGTAAATCACCATGGATATCACCGATTGCTATTATTCTCCGAACTGATGGATATATTGACTTTAAATTTCTTTTTGATATTTTTATATCATTTGTTTTTAAATTTTTACGAACTTTATTACAATTAAATGTTCCATTTGCATCCCAGAAACAATTTGAATACATTATATATAAATTATATATATATTAAAAATCTTCGTCTAGTCCAAACTCCATATCTTCCGCAGATTGTCCAATTTCTGCTTTTCTATATGCTTCATTTCTTTTTTCAAAAAAATTTACTTTACCATCTATACTAATCATTTCCATAAATGGAAAAGGATTTTTTGTATCATATATTTTATTATATCCCAATTGTTGAAGTAATCTATCAGCAACAAATTCAATATATTCTCTCATTAATTCTGAGTTCATACCAATTAATTTACATGGTAAAGATTTTGTAATAAATTCATCTTCTATTTCTACTGCTTCATCTATTATTTGATAAACAATACTTCTATCTACTTTATTCTTAATCATACTATATAAAAGACAAGCAAAATCTGTATGCATTCCTTCATCACGAGCAATTAATTCATTACTAAAAGTTAATCCAGGCATTAATCCACGCTCTTTTAACCAAAAGATTGAACAAAAACTACCACTAAAAAATATCCCTTCTACTACAGCAAATGCGATCAATCTAATGGCAAATGAAGATTTTTCATCATTGATCCATTTTAGTGCCCAATTTGCTTTCTTTTTAACACATTCGATTTCTTCTATCGCATTAAATAGTCTCTTTTTCTCAACACGATCTTGGATATATGTGTCAATTAAAAGACTATAAGTTTCACTATGGATATTTTCCATCATTAACTGAAAACCGTAAAAACATCTAGCCTCTGGAATTTGAACCTCATTTAAAAAGCGAGTTCCTAAATTTTCTAAAACAATTCCATCACTTCCAGCAAAAAATGCTAAAACATTCTTAATAAAATATCTTTCATTTTCATTTAACTTCAAATCCCAATCATTCATATCTTCTGTTAATTTCAATTCCTCTGCTTGCCAATAACTTTTTTGTTGTTTTTTATACATTTCCCAAATTTTATCGTATTTTATCGGAAATAATACGAAACGATTAGGATTTTCTCGTAGTAAAATCTCATCTTGGTGATTATCGGTAGAAGTCATAGGGTATTTATTAATATAATGTATTTGGATAATTTTATATTAAAAATAATTATAATTTCTTAATGCGTTTATTCAATTTTCTAATATTATTATTTGTATTTTCTACCTTTCGATCAATATGATCTAATTTCTCGTTTTGAATACTAATCTCTGAATTCATTTCATTTGACATTATAGATAATTGTTTTGTTAAAATTAACATTTCATCTAATTCATTTTCTTTATCATTTTTATTATTTATCGTTAATTCATTTTTTAAACTTGGTATATAGTCTTCTTTTTCTATCTTTGTTTTATCCAATTTAGTCTTCTTTAACGTTAAATAACCGAATATACTTTTCATAAAACTCATTTTATTTACTAATTTATAAGATTTATCTACTTTCTTATCAACTGTATCCATCTCATTATTTATACGATCTATCTTATTACCTTGGTCGTTTAGAGTACATAAAGTATCTGTAGCGATATTTGCTGTTTCAACCAAGTTTCTTTTCATATTATCATATAATTTTTGAACTTCATCCTCCTCTTTTTTAACTGAATTCATTCTATTATAATATATATTTATATGGTATATAAGTATATAGAATAATGTTTAACTTTTCATTTGAAAAATTTAATAATATGATTACACTTGATTTTGAATATGTTATGATGATCGTTTTTGGTGTTTATATTTTATTTTATTATTGTTTATGTGACATGCAGATGGGTAAACCAGATTTCAAAAACATTCTTCTCTTAGTTGGTTTCCATTCCGCACATATGTGTATTGTCAAAAAATTCTATAAACAGGGAGATACTGCAATTGCTATGTTATTAGTTTTAGCACCTATGATCCTTTATAAAATGTATAGCATATATCAAAGAAAACAACAAAAAGAACATGATATGAAAATGGCTATGATTATGGCACAATTACAAGCATTACAAGCGGCACAAAAACAAGCTCAAGCAACTCATGTTTCACCTGAACAAGTTGCTTCTCAACAACAAGCAAATCCACAACAAAGACAATATAATAATTTTAATAGAAATTTACAAGGTAATCAAAATGGACAAGCACCATTAGCACATCCACCTGCTGCTGAATTCGCAGGACAAGGTATTTCTAGATCTTCTGTTCCTTCTATTCAAAATATGACTGATGTTAGACCAACTCAAGTTATTAAAACTGTTAACATTTCAGGTAAACAAGAACAACAAGTAATTAATGATAATGTTAAACAAGACGATTTCTCACCAAATTATAATAGTATTCAATCAGGTGGTATGTTCCAAGAAAACTTTTCTAATACTGATTCTACCATTGGTGTTGGTGCTTTTGATGGCAATGCTTATTTAAACCCTAGTTTCGCTTCAACTTTTTTTTAAATAAATAATTAATATACATAATGGAACAGTTTATACTAAGAAGTGGGAGTTCAAATATATTTATTATTGATAATGGTATTAATAAGACTATAAAAAAAACTATTTATAGAAAAAGTCAAGAAAAATACGAAAAAGAATTAAAAGCGTTAAATATATTAGATAAATATCAGCACTTTCCTAAAATTATTAAAAGTATAAAACAAGATTATTCTATTTATATGACTTACTGTGGAGATAGAATTTCTTGTAATAACATACCTGATGATTGGGAACAACAAGTTCAATATATTACTAAATCTATTAATGAAACAAATATAGTTCACGGTGATATTAATCCGGGAAATATATGCGTTTTTGAAAATATTATTTATCTAATTGATTTTGGAAATATTCGATTTTATGAAGATGAGTTTTTCCTCCAAAATAATTTTCATCAATATAGAGAAAAACAACATAGAAAATTATATAATATATGTACAGCAATTTCTAGGAAAGAAAATCCATGGAAAGTTATTTAAATTTTTTATTGATGTCTACAATTTTATATCCTTTAATTATATTATAGGATATATAATGAACTCTGCTTTAGTATTTTCCGTTGTATCATTGGGTCTTCTCGCTGGAATGAATCTGGTAGAATATGATGTTTCATATGTTAAATCTAATATTGATGGACAAAATCATTTAGTTAGAAATGCTGTAGATAGACAAGAAGCCGCTGATTTAATCGCACGCATTAAATTACGATTTAAAAAATTAATTAAATATTTATCCGCTAAATTTAGCACACATCCTATTTTTGGAAAAGCAGTATGGAGATTAAAAACAAAATTTAAGGCTGATAATGTACAAGAATCCGCACCACATAGTAAATATACATCATTTAGTGTTAATAAAGGTGAAGAATTACATTTTTGTATTAGACCTAAGGATAAAGAACTTGCTAAAAAAATAAAATTTCATAAAATTAATACTCTTATGTTTGTTGGAATACATGAATTAGCACATATTATGTCTGTTTCATATGGCCATAATAGAGAATTTCATCGCAATTTTGTTTTCTTACTTAAACAATCTGTTAATGTTGGAATATATAAAAAACAAAATTATAGAAAAAAAAGTGAAAAATTCTGTGGTATTGATATTAATAATACACCTTTACCTGATTCTTACTTTGAAGAAAAATAAACTTTATACTAAAATAATTATATCAATTTATATTATAAATTGATATGATTGTTAATACTATTAAAAACTTAGCTAACAATGTTGTTAATAAACATAAGAATTTCTTTCCTAAATTATGTACTCCTGCTAAAATTGAATATATTATAGCACTCATTGCTACTGTTTCTTTATCCATCTCTTGTTTAACTGAAACTTCTGGTTCTACTTTTAATGATGTTTGTGCTGAAATTTTACCATATATTCTTACCGCTGGTATTTATATCTGGATTTTACAATCTTTATGTAAAGGTGGGGCTTCTACCTTCGCATGGATTATTGTTCTTTCTCCTATTATTGTTTTAGTTACTAAAGTTTTAACTAAAACTCTTTATTTAAAATCTGAATTATATGATGAAGAAGAATCTTTTGATGTTGTTGACCAAATGTTAAAATCTGCTGTTAAAGGTGATGAAGATTATGATGAAGATGATGATGAAGATGAAGATGAAGATGAAGATGAAGAATATGATGATGATGAAGATGAAGAAGATTTTGAAGATCCAGATGAAGATGAAGATTTTAAAAAAATCTTTGATGGAACTAACTAAATATATCTTAAAATATATTTAACTTGAAAAATTTTGTTAATTACTTATATATAATACGTAATTACCATGGTTTATAAAAATATTATTAACATTCTTGATCATTCTAATCAAACCATTATTACTATTTTCAATAGTTTATGCACTCCTGCTAAAATTGAATACGTTCTTGGTATTATTGGTATAGTCTCTATTTCTATTTCATGTTTAACACAAAGTTCTGATTCTAAACTAGCTGATGCTTGTAATCTACTTATTCCACATATATTTACTGTTTCTATCGCAACATATATACTTAATTCTTTATGTAAAGGTGGTGCTTCTATTGTTTCATGGATTATGATTATTTTACCTATTATTACTATGATTATTTCTATTTGTTATAAAAAAAAACCTCAATATTTAAATACTGTTGAAAAATTTATACAAACCACTGAACATTATAGTAACAAACCTACTTTAAAAGTATTTCTCTATCCTGAAATAAATATGGAAAGTAATCAAGAAGATGATAAAGTTGAAATTAATTTACCTGCTGGAAAAAATTCTAAAAAAATTCATCAAGGAGATATTGAAAATGCTGGTATTGATTCTTCTAAAATTAAATCTATTAAGAAACACGATGATATTATTATGGTTCTTTTCAAAAATCCAGATTGTACTGGAGATAAACAAATTTTTACTGAAAGTTTAACTAAATTAAATTCTAGATGGCAAGGTAAAATTGGTTCTATATATCTTTTCAGAAGAAAATACTTTAATAAATGGTCTAAAGACCCTGTTGAAGTTTATGAAAAACCTGAATATGAAGGTGTTGGAAGAAAATTATGGATCTTACCTACAGAAACTGTTGGAAGATATAATAAATCTGCTTTAAAATTTATTGGTATTGATAACAATGAAATTAGTTCTATGAAAATACCTAAGGAAAAATGGATTGTTAAATTATATAAAGCAGATGATTTTGTTGGTAAATACAGTATATTTAATGAAGACCAATTTAAATTTAATAAAAAAATTAATAATAAAATTACGTCAATTCAAGTTTTGAGAAAAATATAAAATTATTTTTATATATAGTATTTAATCTTTTTTTAAACTATTAGTCAAATTTTTTTTATTATTTATAAGTATATAATTAATAAGAAATGGTTGTAAAAGCTATTAAAAATGCCGCTGAAAAATTTGTTTCTACACAAAAAGTATATTATGCTAATTTATGCACACCTGCTAAAATTGAATATGCTATCTCTGTTGTTGGTGTCGCCGCACTTGCGATCTCTTGCTTAACTAATGGATCTGGTTCCAAAATTGAAGATACTTGCGTTGATGTACTACCATATCTCGTTGTTTCCTCTATCTTTGTTTTCATTCTTAATGCTCTTTGTAAAGGAGGAGCATCTATTGTATCATGGTTAATGGTTATTTGTCCATTATGTGCACTCTTTGTTTCTGTTTTTAATAAAGCACCTGCTACCGCTGCTACTGAAGGATTCAGTGCTACTTCTGACGCATTAAAAGAATTTAAAGATGCTATGAATGAAGCTTCCGAAAAATTCGATTCCTCTAGAGATGATGTCGATGATGAAGATGAAGATGATGATGATGAAGATTATGATGATGATGATGAAGAAGATTATGATGAAGAAGATGAAATGTTCAGCCTTGCTGATATGGAAATGTATGAAGACCAAGAACCATATAATGATGATATGCCACAAATTAAAACTAAAAAAAATGAATATGCAGCAGAAAAACGTTCTACTGATCAAGGAGCACCACAAGAAAACTTTGGTGTCCTCGATGATATCGCTGATGTATTAGAAAAAAAGAAAGGTGAAGCATATGAAGCCATCCAAAAAATTAAAGATACCATTACTGGTAAACAAGAAGAAAAAAAAGAAGATTTTGGTGTCCTCGATGATATAGCTGATGTATTAGAAAAAAAGAAAGATGAAGCATATGACGGAATCAAAGCTATTGGTAAACTTCTCCGTGGTGAAAAATTCGGTAATGTTAGACCAGCATCTTACTATAACTATTAAGTAATTTATCTTATTTTTAATTTTATTAATTTTATTAATTATATCGATTATATAATTAATTAAATTTATTCATGTTTTTTTATTAAATTGCTATAGTTTCTAATTCATCACTATCATCACTATAATACTCGTTAAAGATTTCTTTATTCGCATTTTCAGTTCTTCTTTCTCTTGTTTCTTTAGAAAAAAGTGGATTTATGGGTTTTTGTTCTACTTGTTCTACTTCTTCTACTTCTTTTATTTCTTCTTCTTCTTCACTTTCAACTACTTTATATACTTCATGATCTTCTGATTCTTCTTCCTCATCTGATGTTTCTACTGCTTTTGCTATTAAATTTTCCATTTCTTCTATTTTTTTTAATTCCGCACGTTCTTTTTTTAATTGTTCTTTTTGTTCTTCTGTTAAATTTATTGGATCACCTTCATCACTACTACGATTTAAAAGCATTGCTCTTTTTGCTCTTTCTTGGGCATCACTATCTGCCGCTTCTTCTGGTGTCATTTTTGGAATATTCATTACACCACCTTGACCAGGTCTTAAATTCATAAATCCACCTTGAGGTTCAGGTTGACTAAAAAATTTACGAGTTGATTCAACATATTTATTTAACATTTTTAAATTTTCATATGTTGCTGATGCTTGTTGTAAAGTATAAGCACCTGATTTATTCGCAATTTCTAATGCATTCTGTAAATTTTTTATTACATCTAAAATTAGATTTGGATTTGTATCTATATTTTGTTCCATTGTATATAATTTATTTGTTTTTTTTTTTTACATTTTAAACATAATATTTAAGAATATAGATATTATGGTAAAAAACTTAAAAATGGATTACCACAAATCATTAAATGTAAATCTAAAAAATGTTAATTTAAATTAAAATTGAAATGTATTAAAATGAATTAAAGAATTCCAAATTAATACATTTATACCTTAATCAAAATGACTAGTGAAGAAAATACTAAAACTGTTGTAGTAGAAAATCAATCTACTACTGATTATAAATTTGATGCTGATATTACACAACTTATGAATTTAATTATTAATTCTGTATATTCAGATAAAGAAATTTTCCTTCGTGAATTAATTTCTAATTCATCTGATGCTTTAGATAAAGTTCGTTATGCTTCTATTACCGATCAAGAAGTTCTAAAAGAACAATCTGAATTGGAAATTAAAATTAAAGCTGATCCTGAACAAAATACTATTATTATTGAAGATACTGGTATTGGTATGTCTAAGGAAGAATTAGTTGATAATCTTGGAACTATTGCTAGATCTGGAACTAAACAATTTCTTAAAACACTTGGTGCTCAAGATGATTATAGTCTTATCGGACAATTTGGTGTAGGATTCTATTCTGTTTTCCTTGTTTGCGATAAAGTTGAAGTTAGAACTAAACAATCTTCTGGTTCTGAATACATTTGGACTTCTGTATCTGGAACTGGATTTAGTATTACTGATATTTCTGACGAAAATCAAGAACTTAAACGAGGAACTAGAATTACTATTCATTTAAAAGAAGAACAAAAAGAATATCTTGATGAATTTCGTGTTAAAGCTGTTGTTGAAAAACATTCTCAATTTGTAAATTATCCTATTTCTCTTCTATGTACTAAACAAGAACGAAAGGAAGTTCCTCTTGAAGATGGTGAAGAAGTTGAAGAACAAGAACAAGAACAAGAACAAGAACAAGAACAAGAACAAGAACAAAATGAAACTGATGAACCTGTTATTGAAGATGTTAAGGAAGAAGATAAACCTAAAACCAAAACAATTACTGAAA
>Ga0315316_10003694_pt1 | contig 11121 bp, 22 predicted proteins | sample M160m3416metaG_FD_203702 | JGI IMG/M metagenome (GOLD analysis project Ga0315316, IMG submission 203702) | Ammonia-oxidizing marine archaeal communities from Monterey Bay, California, United States - M1 60m 3416 | ecosystem: Environmental > Aquatic > Marine > Intertidal zone | place: USA... | reverse complement strand
ATTAGAATGACTATTGCTGATAGTGATGGAACATCTACTGTTTTAGAAATTCCTATCGGTACTGGATATTTTGGAGGTGATTCAGATGGTGATGGCTCGGGCGACGGCGGCTAGTTTAGCATTTTTGTTATTAATAAGTGGATGCGCAATGTCACCGCGTTTTACTGACTACCCACAAGATTGCAATAAATCAACATGGGGACCAGAATATAATAAAGACTTATGGAATTTTGCTAAAGCAGCAGGTAGAACATTTGAAAGGTCATTACCATTCTTATGTGTTGAAGGTCCAGAAGTAGTACAATTACCTTCTTATATTCAACTATTAGACTTACCACCAGCTGAGCAAATGCCAGTAGTTGCTGTTTATAAGTTTCAAGATTTAACTGGCCAAAGAAAACCAAAAGAAAATATAGCAGATTTCTCAACTGCTGTGACTCAAGGTGCTCATGCATTAGTAATAGATGCATTAAAAACTGCTGGACAAGGTAAATGGTTTAGAGTTGTAGAAAGAACTGGGTTAGACCATTTGGTAAGAGAAAGACAAATCATTCGTAGCGCAAGACAAGATTTTGCAAAACAAGAAGGTCAAGAAAAGTTTCAAGAATTGGATTCACTACTATTCGCTGGAATTATAATAGAAGGTGGAATAATTGGTTATGATACGAATATCAAGTCAGGCGGGCGAGGAGCTCGATATCTTGGTATTGGTTATACAAAGCAATATCGGCAAGATGTTGTGACTGTTTCTATTAGAGCTATATCAGTTCTAAGTGGAGAGGTTTTACTTAATGTCCAAACTCGTAAGACAATATTATCTTATGGAAAATCAGGCGATGTATTCAGATTTTATGAACAGGGTACTGAGCTTGTAGAATACGAGGATGGAGTGGGTAATAATGAGAGCGTGACTTACGCGACACGTTCGGCTATAGAAGCTGGCGTGTTGGAATTAATACACCAAGGCCACAGACGTGGTTTTTGGAAAATCGAGGGGTACAACGAAAATGAAGAAATTAACTAGTTTATTTTTTATTTTAATGTCGACAACATTTGTTTTCGCTGACACCGATGATAATGAAATCTTAATCGAACAAACAGGTGATACACTTAAGTTATATATCGATCAGATTGGTTTCGGAAATAAAATTGGAGGTAATAACTTTCAACAAACCGGAACTAATATGGTTATAACTGGTACAGGCCTAGAATTTGATTTAGATTTTACTGGTAATTCAAATATTCTATTTGGTCCAGTCACAGCTGATAGTTCAGACTATAAGCTTGATTTTACTGGAAGTTCAAATACTATAGATTGGAGTATCGGTTCAAGTGGGAGTTCAGACGATTCTGACATTAACTTTGACGTAACTGGTTCAAGCAATACTTTTGACTTAGACCAAGGGAGCGTTGCTAGTGCAGAAAGATTGAACGCCGATTTAATTCTCATTGGAAGTTCAAATGTTTTTGACGTGGACTGGGAATCTGATGATGTTGTATGGAATTGGGACATAACCGGTAGTTCTAATAACATTAATACATTACAGAAAGATGGTTCTAATTCAATGACTGTTGAATTAACTGGTGATAGTGCGGATGTAGATATTAACCAATTGTCAGGCACATGTGTTGCTAATGGTAATGGTTGCGCTACACCAAATGCTATCATAACATTGGATATCACAAGTGATAATGCAGTTATTCAAATCAATCAAAAAGACGCTGCTAACGACAGTTAGTACGATTTTGCTAATGGGGTCTGTTTACGCAGACTCCATTGGTGATATTGTAGAATCTACAGGCGTAGGTAAAATAGTAAGACAAAACCAAGACTATAATAATCTTAATAATCTTCCTATTGAACTTAATGATATAGCCGAAACAGCAAATGGTAGTATGAAAATTGAGTTTTTGGATAAGGCTCAATTGGATTTAAAAGAACATTCAGAGGTATTAATAGACGAAATATATTACGACCCTGACCCATCATTATCCAAAATGTCTATGAAATTTACAATGGGAACAGCAAGATTTGCTTCAGGTTCAATGGGTTTAGTAAATAAAGCAAACATAGATATACAAACACCAACAGCAACAATAGGTATTCGTGGTACAGACTTCACGACTACCATCGACGAGCTCGGACGAAGCCTTATAGTCCTATTGCCGGACGCAAACGGTTCCCCGTCGGGTGAAATCAGTGTCACAAATTTGGGAGGAACGGTGATATTAAATGAAGCTTATCAAGCTACTATGGTTGCAACCCTAGATTCCTCACCGACGAATCCAGTGACTATCAATGGTATTACACCATCTATGATTGATAATATGTTTATTGTTAATCCTCCAACAGAGGTAAAACAAGCAATCGAGGATGCTGCAGCTGATGAACAAGACCAAGATAGTGGAATACTTGATGTAGACTTTTTAGAGTTTAATGAATTAGAATCAGACGCTTTAAAAGATTCTGAAGAAGATTTAGAATTTAGTGAGTTAGATATTGACTTATTAGATGTAGACTTCTTAAGAGATTTATTAGATGTTGTAGAAGCATTAGAAAGAACAAAAATCAAATTAGGTGATGCTCAAAGTGGAGGAGGAAGTCTTGGAGGATTTAATTTAAAAGGAGCTTCAGTAGGATTTAATAAAGATTCACAATTTAACGTTTTTGAACAAGATGGCAATTTAGTTTTCTTTCGTAACGTTAATGGAGTTATAAATATAATAATAGGAGCTGGCGGTAGTGGATTTATCGATATCGTCACAAACGATTACGAGGGAGTAATGCAATTTAACGACGGAGATGGAATTGAAATATATATTAATCAGTCTAATTAGTTTATCATTATCTGTTTTTGCAGATGATAGTCATGTGCATGTGGAACAAGTTAATGGTGGAGATGATTTTTCTCTTACTATTAATCAAACTGGTTTTGCAAATATGATTAGATTTTCAGCAGACCATGATGATAATACATTAAGTCTTTTACAATTAGGAAACAATAATTATATTGGTTGGACAGATGCATGGGGCTCAGGTAAAGCTTGGGGTGGAGATTTAGACGGTTTAAGAAATGATGTTGATATTAGACAAAAATGTTCTGTAGTATCTTGTAATGATAATGATTTTCAATTTCATATATGGGGAGATGATAATAAAGTTTTATTTGGCCAGGGATATTCTCTAAATAATAGTTCATCACCAACTTGGAGTTATGATAATAACGAGCCAGGTGGAAACTTTGTTAGATTAGATATTCATGGAGATGATAATTCATTTATTGGAAGTCAAAAGATGGATAATAGTTCTATTAATCATGTGATGAGAATAGGCGTATACGCTGATGATAACGAAATATACGCTAGACAAGCACAGAATGGAAACAAAACTCTAGATTTAACAATCTATAATGATTCTAATGAAGTTGATATTAATCAAAGAGATAATGGTGCTCACACAGCAAATATAACATTAAGAGGAACCTATGGAACAGAATTATTTTTATTACAAAAGGGTAATACAAATCAATCATATACTTTAAGTCAAAACTGCGTCACATCAGGTGGCTGTTCAGTTTCGGTGACTCAAGAATAATGTCAAATTGGATTTTTAATAAACTCGCTCCTTATGCAATAAGGTTTAGAGAATGGTCTAAAGGAAATACAACTACACTTAATTTGTGGATTCAAATACCTTTATGGATATGGATGTTGTGGATGTTAGGTTTTTTTAATCCTTATTGGTGTGTATATCCAGTTTGTTGGATAACATAATGGCTATAGAACAGGCCCTAGTCTTATTAGTCATTTTATTAACAGTTTGGGCGTTATGGTAATATGGCATATAGTAAAGAAGTAGTAGAACGATTTGAAAGCGTACTCAAAAATCCAGAAAAACATTCAGTCGGAAGATTTGACCCTTCTGATTCTACTGTTATATCCGGTATGGTAGGAGCTCCTAGTTGTGGTGATGTAATGAAATTAGATATGAAAATGAATGGAGATATAATAGAAGATGTTAAATTTAAAACTTATGGTTGTGGTTCAGCAATAGCATCAAGTACAATGTTTGTAGAAATGTTAAAAGGTAAAACTATTGAAGAAGCTAAACAGATTAAAGATAAAGATATAGCAGACGCTCTTCAATTACCTCCAATTAAATTACATTGTTCAGTATTAGCAGAAGAAGCTATACATAAAGCAATAGAGAATTGGGAACCAGAACACCCAATGCAAGGACATAATAATCCACCATCATGATAGAACTAACAGATGAAGCAATTGAAAAACTTATACAAAAAACTAAAGACGGTAATGACACGATTAGGATTGGCGTTACTGGTGGTGGTTGTGCTGGGTTCGAATATATATTTGATTATGAATCCACAGTTAACAGCGACGACCATGTGTATGACTACGGCAAATTCAATATCGTCATCGACGACTTATCATTGCCCTATTTTCAAGATGCAACCTTAGATTATATAATTGAAGGAATCAACGAACAATTTAAAATAATTAATCCAGCTGAAAAATCTTCATGCGGATGTGGGGTTTCAATACAATTTTAGTATTACACAGTATAACACTTTTATGAAATTTTTAACTTCAATTTGGACCACAATAATTTTAGGTATAGTCCTTATAGGTGTAAGAGTATCTGACCCACAAATATTAGAACAATTTAGACTCAGTATATTTGACCAATATATACAATCAATCCCAGTAGAAAAATCAAACGACGTAGTATTAATTAATATAAGTGAATCATCACTAGAAACTTATGGTCAATACCCATGGCCTAGACAGAATTATGCTCAGATGATATCTGATTTACGTAATGCAAATGCTGGTATGATAGGATTTACAATTATGTTTCCTGAACCAGACAGATTTAGTGGTGATGAAGTATTTGCATCATGGATAAAAGATAATGGTGTTATACTATCTCAAGACGCAGATTCAGAAGGAAGGTCATCAAAAGCTCCTTATGTAGGATATGCAACGTTTGGTTATAGTGGAGATATACTAGATTTAACATATCGATATGGTGGATTAATTACAAATATTGATACATTAGAATCAAATGCTTGGGGAGCTGGACTCTTAAATGGCGCACCAGAAGTGGATAATCTAACCCGTAGAATCCCTCTGTTATCACAAGTTAATGATGATATATATCCTTCATTTGCACTTGAAACAGTGAGAGCGATGCAACAGAAGAAGTCTTATACCGTTAAATTGAATGAGGGTGGAATAGAAAGTATTGTATTAAGACCATTTGTTATACCAACAGACGAAAGAGGAAGTATATGGTTAAAATGGAATACTGAATTTGAGTCATATAATTTTGGAGAACCATTACCAGATTTAAAAGGAAAGACAGCTATTATAGGAGTCACAGCAAAAGGAATAGTTCCTCAAATATCTACACCGGGAGGATTAATATATCCACATCAATTACAAGCAAACGCTTTACAGACAATAATATCAGATAAACCTATATCACGTCCTCAATGGACTTTTATGGCTGAACTTGGTATGATTATTTTGGGAGCTCTTCTGATTGTTCTTTCTGTATACTATTTACCCGTTTGGAGTGGGCTTGTATTCTTCGTCGGTTCCGCAACTGCCGTTGGCTTCGCATCTTACTACGCTTGGTACGAATTTTCTATACTCCTCGATTTATCAGCTGCTCTAATAATATATATACTTTTACTCACCTCAGCGAGTTTCAATAATTTTTATATACAATTTAAATTAAGACAACAAATAAAGAAACAATTCGGCACATATGTATCTCCTGACTTAGTTAAACAATTACAAAAAGACCCATCACTCTTAAAGCTTGGTGGTGAAAGAAAAGAAATGACATTTATGTTTATGGATATATGTGGCTTTACTCCAATATCAGAACATTATAAAAACAATGACGACCCAGAAGGATTAGTAGTTCTTATAAATAATTATTTAGATACAATGACAAAGATTGTTCTTAAGAACGGTGGAACAATAGATAAATTCATGGGTGATTGTATTATGGCATTTTGGAACGCTCCATTGCCATGTAAAAACCATGCGGATAAAGCCGTTCAAACATCTATAGAAATATGTGAGGCAGCAGATGAACTTATTAAACAACTTGAAGACCAAGGTTTACCTAGGATTGATATTGGTATTGGTATCAACACAGGCACATGCATCGTCGGAAACATGGGGTCTGAAGAACGATTTGACTATTCCGTCATTGGAGACGCCGTCAATCTCGGCGCTAGACTCGAAGGCCAAACGAGAAATTATGATGGGATACGAGTGTTGTTGGGACCGGAAACTTATCGAAGCTGTACAAAGAGAGCATTTTCTGAAGTCGATAGAATACTCGTCAAGGGTAAATCAGAAAAAGTTAGAATTTTCACTCCACTCACCAGCTACTAAAACTCAATACGCTGTCTTTATAACTTTACAATTAGCTGATATATACAGTACCTATCAAGGTCTTAAATATTCTTGTGTAAAAGAACTCAATCCTATCATAGGAGACAATCCATCATATCAAAGAATGTTTTGGACTAAAACTATAATTCTAACTCCAGCCTTCAAGGCTGATCATTCTAATGGTAGAATCGATAAACCCTTAATGCATAAGATAAATGCATTCCAATCTGCGATTGTTGCTCATAATTTCAACGTATACCATAAAGCTAAGAATACTTGCACGAAACGCGGTTAAAACTGCTGACATAGTGTATGTTGTGTAATTATTTTCACTTTTTGTGAAAAAAACCTTTACTTTTACAGAGAATATGTTATAATATACATATTAAGTTCAAAAGATAAGGAGATATAATATGAACAATTTAAACGTAAGAATTTTAGGAATGCAACCAGAGCCTTCCTTAACAATGGACGGTTATGAAATCAAAGATTTCGAAGTAAGAACAAGAGATGAATCTCTGTTTGAAAAAGGTAAAAAAATCGTAAACGATTATATTGCCAAAAATCCTACATGGGAAGGATGCCAATTATTTATCAACGACCCAATGACAGTTGGTATTTATCCACAAGACAGCACAGGCGCTGCATTCAACGATTTAGTTTTAGAATTAGAAGCTTTAGGTTTCTATGGTAAAGCTGCTGGTTTTAGAGAGATAGCATAATGAAAATAATATTTGATGTAGATGGAACGTTAATGAACGTTGAACATAGAAGAAGATTCGTTGATGGAAGTCAACAAATCGACTGGCCTATGTTTGAAGCTGAAACCGTTAACGATACAAGAAACGAGCATATATTCGAAATAGCTGAAAATATGCATGATGCTGGTCATTCAATAGTGATAGTTTCAGCTCGTAAAGAAAGACAAAGAGAATTAACAGAGAAGCAGTTATCTGCTACAATGGGTGTTTTCTGGGACTTTATGTTTATGAGACCTGATGACAGCTATGAGCCTGACCATGAGTTCAAACAAAGAGTTTTGGATGAGCTTATAAAGGCTGACTGGAAACCTGATATGGTATTTGATGATAGAAATCAAGTTGTCGACATGTGGAGACGAAATGGAATACCTTGCTTACAAGTTGCGCCAGGAGACTTTTAAAAGATATGATTGAGACAATGCTACACGAGTCTAGTATAACAGGTGGTTTCGTACCCATCGGCAGACTCAATCATATCCCTTTAAAAGGTGATAAGAGTGTAAAGGTGATAATAGTGTCAAGTTTTTTCACCAAAAGTGAAAATAATCCTTTACATTTGCAGAGAACTATGATATAATATACATATATTCAAAATAATTGATAAGGAGTTAAAAATGAATAAATTAGTAATAAACACACAGTACATGGAAAACTATGGAGACGCTGAGTCACCTTACATGAAGTTCAAGGGTGGTTCAACCTTTGTCATGTTCAACTGTGGCGACCTCACTGATAATGAGATTGCATCAATCACTGCTCAAGTCAGACCATACATCACTACAACTCTTCTTGAGTCTAACGGTGGATGTGAGGAATACATCATTGATAAAGGTCAAGTAATTGACCATTCAGTTCCTCACTGTGAAGAGTGGGAAACTACAACTCAGTTTAGTATCACACCTAGTGGTCAAGTTAACTTTCTTAAAGTGACTGACAACCGTGAAGATGGTTGGATGAAAAAAGAAATCTTAGAAAAAACTGAGTCATGGACTGGCGACATGTCAGACACAAAACGTGCTAACTATAAAGTCGAATTCCTAATGGAAGACGGCGATTCATGCGTTGGCAATAAAGCAGTCAATGCTTGGCTTAAAGAGTACGCTCCAGAGCCAGCACCAGAATTACCTAGAAACATTACATTTTAATAAGGAGTAAAAATGAAAAATATAATTAATCTAATAAATAAAATCGATAATATGGAAGATATGAATATCGTTATCGACGCTCTAAAAACAAAAAGAGCGAATCTAAGAACTGAACTAGCTAGAGTAGCTAGAACTAAATTCTCAGCTGGCGACAATGTCGTTATCAGAAGTAAAAAAGGAACACTGAAAGGTGTGATTGAAAAAATCAATAGAACAAAAGCTATTGTCGAAATCGATGATAGAAGATATGACGTTCCTCTCTCAATCATGGAGGTGGCGTAATGAATAGATATGTAATTACAACTGCCTCTTATATATGGGCAGACGATGATAAAAAAGCTAAATCTTTAGCTGGATATATTGCTGGAAAACAAAGAAAGCAATATGATAATAGATGTGAAGTCGTATCTTTAAAGAATGCTGACTTTGGAACATTCTATGGAGATAATGAAAATTTAGTAGAAGGAGAATACTTATGAGCGAACCAACAAGAAGTGAGCTTGATAGAAAAATAACGAATTTAACTAATCGAGTTGAAGAGCTATTTGATGACCTTTGTTGTAAACTAGACAATATAGAAAGTCAAATAAATCATGTAGAGAATACATTATCAAATTTAGGTTCAATAGAGTCTACAGTTGATAATATTCAGTCTACAGTCGATAATATTGAGTCGAGGATAGACTAATGGCTAAAACATTTGATGAGTTAAAAGCTGAATTACTTCAGATTAAAGAAGAGTTCGAGATGCAGGATATTATTAGAAAGCTCGACGAACGTAAAGCAAAGGTCAAGGAAGAAATGAAATTGCACAAGAAACTGACTAAGTCAGTTAAGAAAGCTGGTAAGCAAATGCCAGGCTCTCTCGATTTCAATTCTCCTGAAAATATGTATCATTCAGATAAAGATAACGCAAGATATCTTGAAGATACTCAATACATGGATGCTTATAACGCATCAAAATTAGACCAGGAGTGGAATTAATAATATGGAAGCAATATTAAATAGGGATGAGTACAGAACTTTTATACAAAAAGTTCAAGTCTTAGAAAGTAAAGGATATGGTTTACCTCACATGGTAGAACATAGAAAAGATAGCGATACATTCAAAGTCACAATTCAAGGTGACCATGATGGAGATTATCTAGATAAATTAGCAGGTGATGATAATGGTTAGTACAATGCACAGAGTTATCGCATTACAAAACGCAAGAGATAATGCTAAAGACCCAGATTTTAAACTAATGTGGGAACAAAAGAGATTACAATTAATCAAATTAGCGGAAAGAGGAGAAATTGGACTATGGGACAATACGAAAGCAGAGTAGAAAGACAAAGACTTCTCCTAGAAGCTGAAGAATGGTCAAAAGGATTTAAGTCAATGCATAGTCATAATCTAAAATCAATGTGGTATGACGATAGGCCTGAAGACACTGATAATGGCCAGAGAGTTATAGACATACAGTACAATAGTGGATTAATTAAAAGGACATGCTCAGATGGTTCTGAGGTGATTTTTGGAGAGCAATTAAAAGGTGACGCTTTAATTGATAGTTATAGGAAACATACATAATGAATAAGTATATAACAGAAGTAAATCGTGTTAATAATGGTGTGCAAAAAATATACCAATTTGAAAATGGATATGGTGCAAGTGTAATTAGTCATGATTATTCTTACGGTGGTAAGAAAGGATTATGGGAATTAGCTGTATTAGTCTCAGACGGTTCTATTTGTTATGATACTGAAATAACAGAAGATGTAATTGGTCATTTAAACGATCCAGAAGTTGATAGATATTTAAGGAGAATTCAACAGTTATGAAAAATAAGAAAAAACGTCCAGTGAGTACGCTAACTCACACAACAAGAGAAGTTGCTTTAGATTTCCTAAGATGGAGAGAAGAGCAAAAACAAAAATCAATGATTGGACATAATGGAGGACCTAAGTAATGGAAACATTTATAGGAATTATATTGTCTTTATTAGCTATTTTTGTAGTGTATATGCAAATGCATATAATGGAAGAACAACGTAAGGGAACACACATTCCTTTACCTTGGGAAAAAGGAGACGACAACAAATAATTTAAGTTTTGGTCGGGTTCGCATCAATGCAACTCCTTATCACCCGCAGCGAGCTCGGCCATCTTTTTTAAAAAAACAGTTTACAAACAACAAAAAATATGATATAATATAATTATGGAAGAACAAATAAAAGAAATATTAATAGTCATCGGAGGAGTCAGCTGGACAGCTCTCGTCTGTTGGACTGTATGGTATATAAGCACAATGGAATAAGGAGAACCTATGGCTAAAAGAAGATTAAAAAATGCTGATGAAGCAATAATGGGACCAAAACCAACGTATGGTCCACACAATCCAATACCCAAAACTAAGAAGAAACAACAATCAGAATTTAGAAGAGCTAAATATTGGTTCTACTATTTTGAAAATAAAAAGAAAGCGACTGAAACAGTACATACGTATTGTACACGAGTTCTTGGATTTGATAAGAAGAATATAGCCAATCTTAAAAAACTTCCTGATTGGAAGTATAGAATGAAGTGTTATCAAACTATTGAGATGCTTAATGTTGGCTGGGAAGGATTTCCTATGACAGAAGAAATGATTGATGAGATGCATAATCATTTAAAAGAATGCGAAAAGCAAGGTGCAAAGATTGTAAAAGAAATCGATTCTAGACCAAAGCCACCAGTTATCGCACCAGCAGAAAGAACGCGTAGAAAAGTAATGGAAACAATATATCATGCTTTCGATA
>Ga0315316_10003690_pt1 | contig 11124 bp, 10 predicted proteins | sample M160m3416metaG_FD_203702 | JGI IMG/M metagenome (GOLD analysis project Ga0315316, IMG submission 203702) | Ammonia-oxidizing marine archaeal communities from Monterey Bay, California, United States - M1 60m 3416 | ecosystem: Environmental > Aquatic > Marine > Intertidal zone | place: USA... | reverse complement strand
GTTTACATGCAGAGTGCGGCCGGATTTTTCTGGGTGCACTTAGCATCCACTTTCTCTCAATTTTCCGGAATAGCCTGCAAAAGTCTAAACGACTGATTTGGAGAGCTTTTCTATTATAAGGTAGTGAAGCTTGCCTATTAATATAGTTGTGCTTTAATACGCCGCTCTATTGAGGCAGCACTCAACTACCTGGAGCATGAGGCGTGACCATTCGGTATGGAATTATCGGAACCGGCATGATGGGCTGCGAGCACATTCGCAATCTGGCGGCGATGGACGATGTCGACATTCTTGCGGTCGCAGACCCTAACGAAGAGCCGCGGCAATGGGCGCAAAAATATTGCGCCGATCGATTCACGCCAAGTGTTCATGAAGACTACAGAGATCTGCTCGACAATGACGATATTGATGCTCTTGTCATAGCCTCACCAAATTTTACCCATATCGATCTGATGCGTGATGTCTTCAAGACAGATAAACATGTGATGCTGGAAAAACCCATGTGCACCACCCTTGCTGATGCGCTGGAGCTGGACAATTCTGCGGCCTCGCACAAAGGTATAGTCTGGGTTGGCTTGGAATACCGCTATATGCCAACTACCAGCGCGCTTCTACTGCACTTGCCTGAGGTGGGCAATGTGAAAATGTGTGCTATTCAGGAACATCGGTTTCCTTTTTTGAGAAAGGTTGGAGATTGGAATCGATTCAATCGTAATACCGGCGGGACATTGGTAGAAAAGTGCTGCCACTTCTTTGATCTGATGAATCTCGTAGTGCCCGGTAATCCAAAACGTGTGCTTGCATCTGGTGCGCAGTCCGTGAATCACCTCGATGAAGTGTACAATGGCGAAGTGCCCGATATTTTGGACAATGCTTATGTGATCGTGGAATACGACACTGGCGCTCGTGCTATGCTGGATCTATGCATGTTCGCTGAAGGTTCCAAGTTTGAACAAATGATCGCTGTGACCGGCGATGATGGAAAACTGGAAACTACGGTACCAGGGGAGGAGGTCTTCATTAGCAAGCGTGAACGGAATTCGGGCAAGTCCGTCCCCATTGAAATAGATATTCGGGTAAAGCACGAAGGCCGCCATCACGGGTCGAGTTTTCTTGAGCACCGGGAATTCATTAATGCGATTCGGGAACAAAAGCCACCTGCGGTCACGACCCATGACGGCTTGATGTCAGTGCTGGTTGGCATGGCTGCTCAGGAATCCATTGAGACTGGGCAGGCAGTCGACATCCAGGACCTATTAACAGGTAATCAATAGAAGCAACTCTTATGCTATTTAAATCAGTTAAAGACATGCCGTCCATCGGATTCGGCTTGTGGAAAATAGCGCCTGACGCCTGCGAAAAAACCGTAGTTGAGGCCATTCGATGTGGCTATCGTCATTTCGATGCAGCCAGTGACTATGGCAATGAAGCTGAGTTAGGTCGCGGACTGCAGCGGGCTATTTCTGAAGGTCTGTGTTCCAGAGAAGAACTTTGGATCACTTCAAAGTTATGGAATACCTATCATAATCCGGAGCACGTGCCCGCTGCCTTGGAGCGGACTCTTAATGACTTGCAACTGGACTATCTGGATCTCTATCTCATTCACTTTCCAATTGCCCTGGAATATGTGCCTTTTGAGACACGGTATCCGGCAGAGTGGGTTTTCGATCCCAATTCGGATCAGCCAAAAATGAAGCTAGCAAAAGTTTCATTGAGTAGTACCTGGCACGCTATGGAAGCTTTAAAGAAGAGTGGGGTAGTCAAATACATCGGTGTGTGTAACTACAATAGTGGCCTCCTTCATGACCTGATGAATTATAGCAATGTCCCCCCAGAAGTACTGCAGATTGAATCCCATCCTTATCTGGCGCAGGAAAGTCTTGTGCGTCTGGCCAAGAGTTATGGATTGGAAGTTACTGCATTTTCACCCTTGGGTTCTCTGTCCTATGTTGAGCTAGATATGGCTGAGCAGAGTGAGTCAATTCTCGAGCAAAAAAGTGTTAAAGAAATCGCTAATAGGGTTGGTTGTACAGCTGCTCAGGTATTACTGAGTTGGGGTGTGCAACGTGGCACTTCGGTAGTAGTAAAGAGCATGAATCCAGAACGTATGAAACAGAATTTGGACGCTGAGAGCATTCAGCTCAGTGACGCTGATGTGTCTAGTATTTCTGCCTTGAATAGAAATCGGCGTTATAACGATCCCGGTGTTTTCTGCCAAGCTGCTTTCAATACCTTTCATCCCATCTATGACTGATCTAGATTTCCCTTTTGTTGTTGAAAATCAGACCGGTCTAACCAGAATGTCTGATGTATTGAATTGGCTCGCTACTGAATCGGAGAGTTTCAAACATCAACTAGCCAAAGCCGGAGCTCTTTTGTTTCGAGACTTTCCGATACAAACAGCTGAAGACTTTGATAAGTTCAGTGCGGCGTTCGGCTATGGCGATTTCACCTACAAAGATTCCCTATCCAACGCGGTGCGGATAAATTTCACGCCGCGTGTTTTCAGTGCCAATGAGGCCCCGTCCGATGTTGAGATATTTCTCCACCATGAAATGGCGCAGACGCCATTGTCGCCGGATAAGATATTCTTTTGCTGTCTGAGCGCAGCGGATGAAGGTGGCGCCACACCGCTCTGTCGTTCGGATTGGCTCTATGCAAAATTCAAAGAGCGACATCCAAAATGGACTCACCAGTTCGCTACGCTTGGTTTGAAGTATAATATGCGGATGCCCGCTGAAACAGATGAGTACTCGGGGCAAGGGCGGAGCTGGGCCAGTACGCTTAGTGTGGGGACAGTCGCTGAGGCTGAGGAACGGCTAGACGCGTTGGGTTATTCCTGGCGCTGGGAAGAAGATGGCTCTCTTATTACCACTACACCGGTAATGCCCGCGGTGAAACAACTCCTCGATGGCACTGAGTCATTTTACAACCAGGTCCTTGCAGCCCATCTTGGCTGGAAACCGGTGGGGCAAGAACAGCAAGAACCCCTGACCTATGGTAATGACGAGTCTATCGAAGATGAAGCCCTCTATGAGTTAGCTAATATAGCCAATGAGTTCGTCTTACCGCTAGAGTGGAAAGACGGGGATGTTGCCCTAGTGGACAATCATCGGGTGATGCATGGTCGTTATCCTTTCAGCGGATCAAGAAAGCGGTCAGTGATAGTTTGCCTTGCTCGAGATGTTAAAAAATGAATTACTAACCACCCAACTATCGTTGGGCGTTTTGAATGCATCCAATCTAATGCCACCGGTAAACGCACTAAACAACGGTTCCGTGCTCTAACCATCAAGGGCCAGTGTATGCTTTACTACTAATATTGGAATTATTGTGCGCTCTTCGTTGCTGAGACCAGCTTAAAACTCAAGTCGGAAGAACTTTCTAATTCCATTGAAATTGAATAAGACTCGGAACCTACTAGTACCTCAGCTATATCCAGCACACCTACCCTGCTGTAATAAACAGAGCTGGGAACTTCAGGAAGATCGATGCTTTCTGCAGGGCCTAGCTGGAATAGTATTCTAGAGGCGTTATTTTCAATTAGCTTTAGGTCCAGTCTGTAAGCTTGATCGTTGACCAACACCGAGGGTATCGAAAGCGTATCGACTGAGAACACTGCTGCGTCGCGCTTAATAGATTCCGGTGCTACAAAATCAATGTCTGGAACAATCACTAATTGCTCTTCAATAGGTAAAGATAAAAACTCTTGGAATTCCGTGTTGAATTGATCGTAATTTAGGCCGAACGTGTCTTCAAAAGCCCCCATATACGTGAGCGTGTTTATCTTTGGCCAAAGCACTTCATGAAAAGCATTGATATTATTAACCTTATTGGCTAGATAGGCTGTGGCCCACATTCCAAAAGTATAAGGATCGCACCGGTTACCGTAATTTAATTTCTCAATCTGAAAATTTGGGCAATTGGGTAGCATGTTAAGGATGCTTTCCATCTGGGATCGCATCAGCTCCTTCATAGAAAAGCTTTTAACTGAACCTCCATAGATACCTAATTTTGATAGTTTCCTTACAGTATACTCGCTAATGTAATTTGCAGAGCCCTCTGCAAAAGCTGTTGGTCCATATTCTGGCCTCACTGTATTTTGAGTTTCATCAACTATTTCTCTTTTTGAAAAAACGTACTGACCTTGCACAACATGATAGTACTCGTGAAATACAAGGACAGCATTTTGATATTCTTTGATATTCCAATCAGAAGGGTTAGTGGCTGAATCGAAGACAAAAGGCCACGAAGCTTGGGTCGCTGTATAGCCCAAATCTCGTCTCATGCCGGCATTTGCAGAACTGCTTGGGGAATCAAGACTCACTTGCCGATATTCTTCCATCCACCCTTTAAAGGTAGTGAGGTCGCCGGTGAAGAACGTGCGGTTCGATGGATCGGTCTTCCAATCTAGGCTGGCATGAGGGTGTGCGGTTTGGCTCAAACAAATCGATTTAAGTCGATCTAGGTCTGATCGCTGCTCCTCATAATACCAAAGTTGTCCCCTTGCTATTCTTTGGTCACACCAAGAGCTGGCTAATTCAAGCATTGCGTCAACTTCTTGGCCTACAGCCCACCACTCCCACTCATACTTTCCGAAATACTTCACAGCAAGCTTTAAGTCTTTTGTTAAACCCTCTCTATTGAGTCTAGAGATATCGTTAGCGACAAAAGCCTCGGGGTAACTATCAACTCTTTGACCCCAGTCGTCCGCACTTTTGAAAGGGTTGAAAGGGTATACGTCGGTAACATCGGGGACTCTATCCCCATCTGAGTCGACACCTTGAGCCAGCGCATGGAATGCGGACAAAAGTAGCCATAAGATGATTATTCTCTTTAAAGGTTTCATGCTTCTGGTTACTCCGCACACCAATATTTCGGGAATAGCTTAATTCTAACATTAAGTTCATGGTCGAAGTTGGTAGAGCCTTGGTTGGAAGAAAGTATGGATGTAATCGATTTTTGGGTCGACGATGGATTAGGTTGCGACTCCGTCGTTTCCGATCCTCTACAACCACTTCACGGGCTAGCCCCACTTTGGCTATATAACGCCTGATTGATTGATTCGAAAAGGGGAGGGACCGACCAAATTCGGTCCACCAGCTCGGTTTTTTTGGGCTATACTAGGCCTTTGATTCCGTGAATGGTTAAGAATAGACACGGCCACTAAAGTGGCTGGTAAAAAAAGGGAGTACTCAATGAAGGCATCGGTCGAGTTATTTAGCGGTTTCCCTCTTGCTGCATTAACTAAAGTCCTAGCTATCACTTGCGCGTGTCTTCTGGCGCCGGTTTCGGCATTGGCTCAGGATATTCCGCGTCTGCCGGATGGTCGCCCGGACTTCAATGGCATCTGGCAAGTGATGAACGAAGCGAACTGGGATTTGGAGCCTCACATTGCACGTCACTCGGTGATGATGAGGGAAGGACCTGTTAATCCAGTACCTGCGGCAGAGACTTTGGAAGCTGGTGCAGTTTTATCTGTTCCGGGCAGCATGGGAGTAGTAGTGGGTGGTGGCAAGATTCCCTACAATGAGCAAGCTCGCCGCGTAAAAGAATCTAATGCGGCTAACTGGATTACACGTGACCCCGAAGTTAAGTGTTATATGCCAGGTGTGCCGCGCGCTACCTACATGCCCCATCCTTTTCAGATTGTACAAAGTGAAAAAGATTTTTATATCGCTTATCAATTTGCAGGGGCCTTGCGGGATATCTACATGGAAGACCCAGGGCCCGCTCCTTTGGATGCCTGGATGGGTTGGTCTGCTGGCAGCTGGGATGGCGATACACTAGTAGTAGAAGTAACCGGCTTACATGATGCGACCTGGCTTGACCGTGCCGGGAGTCATCATAGCTATCAAATGAAAGTAACAGAGCGCTATACAATGATGGGCCCTAACCATATCGACTATGAAGCAACGATAGAGGATCCTCTTGTACTAACCGAATCCTTCACCATTAAGATGCCAATCTACAGACGCATGGAATCCGATGCACGAATCATGGATTTCCGCTGTGTCGAGTTTGTAGAAGAGCTGATGTACGGTGAAGCCCGAAGATACCCACTCCCGCGAAACTAATCGAGGAGCAGATGAAGATGAATACGTTCACACAACATAAAGTTTTAAAACTAACCTTGCTGGGCTTGATAAGTGTATTGCTAACGCCACTCGCCATGGCCCAAAGCGGCGATATCCCGCGTAGTCGAGATGGCAAACCGGATTTTTCCGGCACTTACGATGTTTCCACGCTAACACCACTGCAGCGACCCACTCGATTTGGCAATAGATTGGTTATCACCAACGATGAAGCATTCGCCATCGCCAATTCTGAACTCGAGCGCAAGGAGTCGAATCAACAAGGCAGTGACCCCAATCGAACTGCTCCTCCGCAAGGTGGCGATGGTTCAACAGGTGCCGCGGGCAATGTCGGTGGTTACAACACTTTCTGGATTGATAACGGTACTGACGTTGTGCGCGTTAACGGCGAGTTTCGCTCTTCAATTATTGTCGACCCTCTTGATGGCAGATATCCCCCTGTGACAGATGAAGCGCGCAACGCAAGACGCGCCGCATTGGGTTCCGGAGAAGCACCACGCCGGGAAGGTGGCGCCAATGATGGCACTGCATATTGGTTAGACGCTGGTCTGGACGCACCCGGTCCCTATGACAATCCGGAACAGAGACCCTTTGCAGAACGGTGCCTGATGTCATTCAGTTCGACTGCTGGCCCACCTATGTTACCGGCGCTTTACAATAACCATAAGAAGATTGTGCAAACAGAAGACACGATCCTTATTCAAATTGAGATGGTGCATGAAACTCGCATCGTGCGCATGAATGCTGAGCATGACCCGGCTGAGATTCAAAAATGGTTAGGCGACTCAATTGGTTGGTGGGAAGGTGAGACGCTTGTTGTGGAAACGATAAATTTTCGGGACACACCGAACTTCTCCCGCGGTTCAGCCAATATGAAAGTGACCGAGCGTTTTCACTACGAAAGTCCAGAGCGAGTTATTTATAGCTTCACCGTGGAAGATCCAAGCGTATGGTCGGCTCCCTTTAGCGGCGAATACTCCTGGCCAAAAACTGATAACAAGGTTTTTGAGTACGCGTGTCACGAAGCAAATTATGCATTGGAAGGCATCATGAAAGGTGCTCGCGTTTTAGAAATGGAATACCGCGGCGAAGATCCTGGCGGCGTAGCCAACCCAACTAACTAAACCCGTTACGAGTTTTTAGGAGACCTACTATGAAATCAGTCAAACTACTCTTAAAGCTTGGCGCTGCAGGATTGGGCGCTTTAGGCCTATGGATGACTCTGGGCGTACAGGCTGTTGCTCACCATGCCTTTAGTGCAGAGTTTGATCCCAACCGGCCGGTGCTTCTGCGTGGACCAATTGTGCGTGTTGAATGGGTTAACCCCCATACCTGGATTCATTTGGAAGTAACTAATGATGATGACAGCACTACGGTGTGGATGGTGGAAGGAGGCACTCCCAACACTTTGCTAAGACGAGGCTTAGCGCGAGATACCATTTTGCCAGGGACTTTCATTGTGGTTGACGGTTATCAGAGCAAAGACCGCAGTGCTCGGGCTAATGGCCGCGATATTACTTTCGAAGATGGCAGAAAATTTTTCATGGGATCGTCGGGTATCGGCGCTCCGTATAATGAGCAGCAGAGCGGAAATTAAAGTTCTGGACGAACGGTTAGTTTATTTTGAGGTATTTCCTGACACAACGGGCACCTTCTGATTATTAATAAAAGTGCTATTACTTGGACAGAATTAAGGAACAGCGAATGAATAATTTTGTGAGGACGTCTACGCTAATTGGATTGCTTCTAGGGATCGTTGGATGCAGCGATGTGCCGCAGCAAGAGGCTACCCTTTCGCACTCCTCAGCGGACTGGAAAATTTCTGCTTACTCAACTGCTGCTCCAAATTTTATTGGCGGTGCAGCGACGATACTTGATGCAAATGGTGACGTTCTGCGACAGGGCAGTAATGAATGGTATTGCCGTTCAGGTAATCCTCGCAGCGAGCCAGAGGCGGGGTGGGCAAGCGCTCATGAGGCGATGCCGTTATGCATGGACAGCGTTGGCCTTAGTTGGTTGACGCAGTATATGTCAGGACAGCCACCTGTGATTGAAAGGGATGTTTATATTTGGATGCTTCACGGCGATGTAGGAGAAGACAATACCACTCCGATGGTTTTGCATGAAACCGAATCCGAAGCGCAAAATTGGATAGAATCTGGGGCGCACTTAATGCTCATGCCGAAAGATCCATCGTCCTTGAGTGCGTTTGGCAGCGACTTTAACGAAGGAGGACCCTACGTCATGTTTCAAGACACCCCAGATGCTCATCTAATGATTCCTGTCAGTGGCTACTATGATTATCAACCACAAGCTAGGTAACCAATAATTCGAGGCTGCCATTTTCAAGATCTAGCAACGCTAAAATTGTCATTGACCTAAATTTGGCCCAAGAAATAGACCCACCCCTTCTTTATATAAAGGCTACCCAGAAGACCCCACTCGTATCCCCCGATACATAGGAAGGAGTCCCATATTCTATATACATACTAATCTGCTCAAACGATTCTGATAGGATTAAGTATTTCACTTTTTAATGCAATCATTTATAAATTCTCGCTTACTCGTAGAATGGTATGTCCGCTACTCTTTGTGTGTAGTGGATATTGATCGATGAATTCTTAATAGAACCGAGAGCCAACACGGATCTCTCACAGTTGGAAACACAATCAAGAGCGGGTGCGTCTCTCTCATGTTCCCGTTCCTGCGATTTTGGAAAGCGAACAAAGTAACCGCTTTCCAATTTTCCGTAAAAAAACCCTAACCCAAAATTGGCTTCCAGGTTGTCGATATATTCTTTCCCAACCAACCTAGCTTCAAGATCGCTGGTCAACCATTCGACAGAAAATTCATCGGACTTCGAAGGATTCGGAAGCTCGACTTTTGTTTTGAACTCTTTAAGTATATCGATAGCTTCTCTCGGGACTATTAAGTCGTCCTGAACGTACCAAATTAATTTGTTCGCAATACTCAAGGCGCCGTCGAATTCACTTTCGCTCGCGCGCAAATTATTATTGTCCGCCGAGAAAAGTTTCTGTGGCTTTTCGCTCATTGCCTCGAACATCTTTGAATAGGAGACCGGTACCGCATTAGCAATTACGGTTAACTTTTCAAAATCCTTATAATTTTCAAGAAGGGTTAGCGCTGTATGAAAATTTGGTTTTTCGCCGAAAGCTCTTATAAAAGTCTCATATTCGCCTAACGTTGTTTTATTGGCGACGCCAAATAAATTTTTCTTTGTAAGGTCGATGTTCCCAATAACTTCATTCTCGGATGTTTGTCCATCAGTGCTTCGCAATTCTTCAAGGGGTTTACCGATCAATTTCGCATAAGTTCGAAGTGTAGACTCCTTGACCTCCTTACCATTTTCGATAGTTATGATTGTTCTTTCTGAAATTGGCTCGCTTTGCGCTTGGGAATCTTTTGCCATCGCTTCTTGCGTCGAGTACACCGTTTTACGAGCCTCTTGAGCCAAATCACCATCAATTTTTAATTTTGAAACCATTGGAAACCTCCATGGTTCTATCCATACGCAATTTAAGGTGCAACAAATTTGCATATTATTTACAACTTTGCTTAATTATTATAAATAGTGCAGATAATTAAAGCAAATTCATGGATAATAATTGCATATCGAGACGATTATTTCTTAATACATTGATTATTATGAATAAATATTTGCATATAACTAGTTGGCCTGAAGACAAGATGGTCACGCTCGGTGGCCGTGTGACATGCACCCAATGCAATCCGACTAGTAAACGCACTAAAGAGCGGTGTCGTGCTCCTGCTAGAAAAAGAGTTTCCGGTATGTACGTAAGTAACTTCTAAACACTGACAGGTATAAAGATATGGCAATAGAGACTTTGTCGCTTGCTGAAGCGGTTGAACTTTTTTATATGGCGATGGAAACACAAGATAGATTTTTTGAATTTTGGATAAGCGCAACGTTCGCGGTAATCATTGCGTGTCATCTAGGCTCTCGCACTCTTACTCAGGGCTATAGCGCGATGGTGGCTGTGATGTACACAGCGTTTTCGGTAAATATGGTCAGTCGGTGGTTACTCGCTCAAGGAGCCGTGACCCGATACCGTTCTGAAATGCTTACTTTGCTGGAAGCGGACAGTCGCGCTCAGTTAGTTGATCTCTCCAGATTTCTAACGTTCGGTACTTTGGTTGTGGGGACTATAATTACACTTTTCTTTATTTGGTTTACTTTCAGAAATCGCAAAGGTGTCGCATGACCAACTACATAACTCTTGGTGAAAAATTCCTTGTTAGCCAGTATTTATAGTATCTTCAGAGTATGAAAGTAATTGCTTGGGGCTGCAAAATGAAGCCAAATAAAATGCGCTAAAATGTTTAAAGAGCTCCGCGAATGCTTTTCGGTTGCAGTGCAAAACTAAAATACGGTTTTTGGCGTTTAAATCTCATTATTCTCCCAAATACTTCAATTGCCCAGTGTGGTTAGCCTATGCCCGAAGGACCAGAAATACGGCTTGCCGCAGATAAAATTGCTAAGGTGCTTGTCGATAAACCAATCGAGGCATTCTTTTTTGGATTGCCAGATCTCGCTCGCCGGGAAGAGGAGTTTGCGTCCAGCTACGTGATTTCCATCGAGACTCGGGGCAAAGCCTTGCTGACACACTTCGCGAATGGCTTAACTATATACTCTCATAATCAACTCTATGGTCGGTGGAATGTAGTTAAAAGAAATCGTTTGCCATCCACCCGCCGTTCTTTGCGCATGGCGATACATACAGCCGATCACAGTGCGCTGCTGTATAGCGCTTCAGATATTAGTGTTTGGGAAACCCAGCGGCTTTTAGAGCATCCATTTTTGGCGAAACTTGGCCCGGATATATTGAGCGAAGAGTTAACCTGGCGGCAGGTTGCAAGTCTCTTAGCCTCACTTAAGTTTCGCAACCGCGGGGTTGGGGCTTTCTATTTGGACCAAGGCTTTGTCGCAGGAATAGGAAATTATTTGCGATCAGAAATCCTTTTCTTTGCCAAGGTTAATCCTTGGGCT
>Ga0315316_10003686_pt1 | contig 11135 bp, 8 predicted proteins | sample M160m3416metaG_FD_203702 | JGI IMG/M metagenome (GOLD analysis project Ga0315316, IMG submission 203702) | Ammonia-oxidizing marine archaeal communities from Monterey Bay, California, United States - M1 60m 3416 | ecosystem: Environmental > Aquatic > Marine > Intertidal zone | place: USA... | reverse complement strand
CTTTCGCCAGCGCCAGCTGAGACGGTTCAAGATTCGCCACACACTCCCGGAGCAGTCGTACCCGCTGGTCCTGAGTGGCGGTCACATTTTCCGCCGTGGTGGCCAGCAATTCAAAGACGCCTTCACTGAACCGCAGTCGATCCGTCGCACGCCGTCGGCGGTACTTCAGAACTTCATAGCGGGCAATCATGAACGCCCAGTCGAGAAATCCTGACTCACCACTCTGATCAAACTGAGCAAACTTCCGCCAGAGGACAACGCTCGACTCCTGCATGACCTCATCCACACCTTCCCAGGTCGGCAGAAGCGACGCAACGAATGCGCGTAGATTGCCCTCAAACTTCGTGTACAGCCTGAGGAAAGCCTCGTGATCAGCCAGTGATTGCTCTTCTGCCATATGAGGAAACTCCCCGGGCCCCCGAAATTGCCCGGTCTCAGACGGAGAATATCAAAAGTTGTTCTACAAACAGTCGAACAGCCCGGTGAGGCAAAATATTTATCCGACTCTCAAATCCAGTGGCATTCTCCATTTACGGCGTGACCGATTATCACATCTCAGCCGCTTGATTTCACCCGCGAGTTCCGGAAACTGATCGACTTTCGGCGCCGAACATGTCATTTCTACTTGAACCATGACGCCTCTTGCTGCCCACGCTTTACGGCATCGTCAACCAGCGTCAGCAACAGATCATCGACTTCCAGAACTCCCAGATCGAAGCTCTACTGAAGAAGCCGGAAACGAAACGCATCCTTCTGACAGATGGCCAACGCCGCCTTCTCGCCGTGACAGCCAATGCAAACCGACGGAAGAAACTGCTGGCGAACAGACACGATATTCGTGCTTCTGAGATTCGACGTTCCATCGATCGATGTCGGAAGGAACTCCGGAGCCAACAGCCACTCGAAGGTGTGACCTGCCCTCGTGAATTGGGCGACGCGCATAGAAAAACGCCGAGCACTCTCGCGATCGGCGTTTCGCGTCAACCAACGGGTAGCGAAAATTCGCTCCCGAATGAAAGGCTCCCCATGCCAAACCCTCTTCGTAACGACTCGCGCGCGACCCGATTCCGGAAGTCGTGAAACTGCAATGCTTTGCAGAAGTTCGAGACCTCCACGGTGGCTTGGAGGTAACCAACTCTCCTCGAACTTTCTTGAACGGAGTTAACAGCAGGCGCGACAACTGGCGAGTACTCGCGCCCAAAAGTCCCAAAGGTTGTGGTAAACAGCACGGCAAGAAACGGGCTCGGGAGTCGATTTCTGAGTGTTCCGCGTTGGTGCGATCCGTTGGGACGGTTGGCAGTGTTGGATGTCGAACAAAGACTCCCGACCTTTCAACTTTATCCCAAAGCCTAATATCTTCGATCTCGATTCACCATTTAATGACAACACATACCGTCCTGTATTTCCCCCCAGATCTGAAAAAATGATCGGTACAAACTCCAAATCATCTTCCTAATACCCGCTCCCACCTTCTCCAGTTGTTCTCCGTGTTCGTTGACTCGCCTCGTCCATTCCTCCCCTATGCTCCTGATCGATTCCTCTATTCTCTTAATCAATGAGTGTATATCCCAATCCCACCCATTCTCATATAATGCCTCAGGCGGTAAACCGTCGCTTCCCCTTTGGTTTGGGTGCCAAGGTCCCATACTTGTGGACGTCGTGCGTCCTTCGTCATTGGTTCGGTATGATGTCTCGAAAAAGACATACCGAGCTCTCTTTTTGAATTGTCTCGCGATCGCGTAGTTGCCTTGATTGTTTTTTTGATCCGCCGATGCTGGTCCTTTGACAACGACACCGATAAGTCGCTGGAGAACGTCGGTTAAGTTGCTGTCGTCATCGTTGTTGTTTAAGTCACCCACCTCAATGTTGTCTGCGAATGCCGTCGGGCCTGTTGCCGCCGCCAGGTGGGACACGGCCGCCAGTATCGCGATCGACGTCAGTCTGATAAATGGTCTCTTGTTCTTCATCTCAGTTGTCCTATCACGTGTAATAGAAATAAAAACTGCGGAGCGGTCACCGATGTATAAGTTAGCTTAACGCCATCTATTTATTGCAGGGTTTACGTCAGTTGCTCAGGGGCAAAGATCATTCCATGCACTAAGAATGGCTGTAAAAGTTTGTGAATTCAGAGTTTGCGACGAACCTCAAACTGACGGACGGCTGGTAATCTTGAACCTGTTCAATTGTGCCGCGGTAAAATGCAGTAGGGTCGAAATACTCCGCCGAACTCAAATCGCTGCAAAAAACACTCGACTTACGGCTCACCAGAGCCTCGCATCTCCGCCGCTTGATGTCATCCGTCTGCCTCCCCGTGCCAAACTCTCTTCGTAACGACTCGCGCGCACCCCGAGTCCGGAAGTTGTGAAACGGCAGCGCTTTGCAGAAGTTCGAGTCCTTTATGGCGGCCTGAAGGTAGACAACTCTCCGCGAATTTTCTTTGAACAGAGTTAACAGCAAGCGCGACATCGCCCCGGATGGGGATCTGCGCAAACTCTGCGGCCCAGCAGTGGGCAGAGCGCCGGATGGCCCTTCAGGAGCCCGTCGACCGGCTGCGGACGGCGTCCCAGCGGTGTATCAATAGTTTTGAACAAACGCTGAAACCCGCTGATTTCGCAGGAATTTTGCCTCGATGGGACGCATCTTCCAGCCATTCCTCTTTCGGCTTGGAGATTGGCTCGCACTCTGCACTCTTTCAGAACGGATCTCACTTCGCGTCCACGTTCGCCGACCTTAAGCAGCCAAGCCGACTCGTACCGCAAAACGGGAACTCGGGCTTGAAAGTCCAGAATGCTGTGAGAAACTGCAAGGCTGGCAAAGACAGTCCACAGGCCCCGCGTGACGTCGGGCTGGTCGAGTCGCGGCTGAATCCAAAGACGGTTAACGCCGAAAGCACAATCCGAGACGCCGCCTTCGACTCCGATCTGCGCAACGTTTTTGACCCGAAGGGGTAGGATCATGCTTCGACAAGACAAGTGTCATCGAGACCGTAACGACATACCATCGGCCTGCACGATGCTAACCGCAGTGCTGTTCATGGCAGGCGGCCTGATTCCTCTCTCGCGTGTGCAGTCCGAGGAATTGTCCGTCTCGCTGCGGGTCAGCCCTCGCGTGGAGAAAGGCCGCATCAACCCGTACATTTTCGGCGCTGGGGTCGACCACAAAACCAATCCACTGCGCACGCCCCGGTATCCGGAGAAAGTTCTCAAGGACATCGAGGACTCCGGGCTGAGGATTGCCCGCTATCCCGGTGGGTTTGTTTTCAATCGCAACGATCACCGCGGCTCCTGGTCGAATTTTTATTGGCAGGATCACATTGGGAAGAATCCTGATCGCAAGCCAACGGAAGTCTATGACCTCGACACGTTTCTCCAGCTCTGCGAACGGTTCAAGATCGAACCGCTGATGCAGATCAACTTTGTAGGCGAGAAGCAAGAGTCTGTGCAGGGCTACATTGAGTATCTCGTCGGCGAAGGCGACATCGACAAAGACGGCATCGACTGGGCAGCGAAGCGCAAAGCCAACGGTCGAGCCAAGCCGTATAAGATCAAGTATTGGCAACTCGGCAACGAAGTCCACAGCTACGCGCAGGGCTTTCATGAGAATGCCGCCGGGGCGAAGGAATACGCCCGCATGCTGGACCGACTGGTTCCGGTGATTCGGATGATGTCACCGGGCGCGAAAGTGATCGTGCCCTTCATCAATATTCAGCGTCCGCGCTCCGAGGCGAAGCTGAAACCCGGTGATCCGGACATCAATTTCACGACGAGTCACGAATTCGCGTTGGCTTTTCTGGAAAACCTGAACGTCAAGGTCGACTACTTCGACTGGCACTTTTACCCGGCGAACGGCTGGAACGGAAAATACGATTTCCTCGACACCGACGACGAATGGAAGCACCTTTACTGCTGGGGCACGAAGTTCCGCGAGTGCCACGAGGTCATCAATAAGTTGATTCGTGAGAAGTGCAAACAGCTACCGCCGCCGAAACTCATCGTCGGCGAATGGTCGGGCGACTGGACCGCCGGAATCTTCCGACAACATGAAAACAGCTTCCGCGGGTCGCTGATGCGCACGATGGCGACCGGCGTCTTCATGGCTGACCAGCTTCTGTACATGACGAAAAAAAGCGTCCCTTCCGAAAACATCCACGCAGCGTTCTGGCACAGTTTCTCGAACGATGCCCAGGCGATGTTTTCCATTCAGACAAGTCACGAACAGGGACTCGCTTACAAGGGGAAGAGCACCGACGAAGGCTACGGTTATCGGATGCCCATCTATTGGGTGTTCAAGCTGCTTAGCGAGCAGCGGGGCGAGTTGCTGGTCGAGAGCCTTCTGCATGGCGACAACGCGATTGCGGCCCCCAAGACCGGTCTGTACCGCGATCCGAAATACAGTTTCCAGCGAGTATCGCACTGCGCTTCCGTTTCCCATGGTGTTGCAGGGAACGGTGACAAACTCTACCTCGCGTTGCTGAACAAGGATGCTCGGCAACGAGTTCGGGTCCGCATCAACATCCGAGATTGGCAACCCCGGACGGAAGTCGAAGTCCACGAAGTCCGGGCCGACAGCTACCTCGCCGAAAACACCATCGATAAACCAGACGCCGTGACGCTCAGCGGTCCACGCGTTGAACAGGCCGGAGATGACGCTGGCGCTATGACCTTCCTCCTCAAGCCGAACACACTCGCGGTTCTTCGATTTGATCGTGATAGCGCTGGCGCAAATTTAGAATAGTGGCAGTCGCAATGCCCGATGTATGACTGTTCGGCTGAGTCGACCTCACCGTGACCTCGTAGGGTCAAGAAACTACGCCGAACTCAAGACGCCGTGAAATACTGGCATTTCAGCGACTCGGAGTCGCTCATCTCCGCCGCTTGATTTCACCTCTCGCCACCGGAAACTGGTTATTTTCGGCGCCGAACATGCCCTTCCTGCTCCAGACTTGGCAGATCCTGCTTGCTGCACTCTGCGCCAGGTGAACCAGGGACAGCCACAGATCATCGAATTCCAGAATGCACAGATAGAAACACTGCTGAAGAAGCTCGGAAAGAAGCGTCTGCTGCTGGATGACACTCAGCGTCGGTTACTGGCGGTGAAGGCTCACGCCATCGGTCGCAAGGCTCTGCTGGAACTGACGACCATCTTTACGCCAGACACGATTCTCCGCTGGCATCGCGAACTTGTGGCCAGAAAGTTCGATTCGAGCGATAATGTCGATGCCGTTGCGAGAAAGATCGAGTGCCGAGAACGACTCGGTGGCATGCTGAAGTACTATCTCCGTCGCGCTGCCTGATTTGATTCTGATCCGCACCGAATCGTGGTCATTCTGCCGTGAAGGTATGCGCTCAGTTGAAACAGATACCGATTGGCTCGTCTGTGGTCCAATCGTCTCAACCACGTTCGGCCGAAATCGTGACTCAATTCGCTTGCTAACAACTGATTGTCAAAGAGCTTTTCCGGCGTCGGAGTCTTCTGACCCTGCGGCCACTTCGAAAGGACTTACCGGAAGAACGCGACACGGTTGAGTTGTCAGACGTGGTCTGTCGTGAACGACTTGGTGGACTGATCAAGTCCTTCGAACGCGCCGCAGCTTGAGAGCGAGCCTCGGAAACCTCAATCGTCAGCGAAATCGTTCGGCGCTCGTCACGATTTCAAACTCATGTGAAGTGTCCCTGCGCCAGTTCTCGTGATCTCCCGCGGCACTTGCTTCGCTTATGATTTGACACAAGCTGAATCCACATGGTGAGTTGCCTTGTGCACTCGATTTGTACCGCGCGGTCTCCGTCAGTCCAAACATAGTTGAAATCAAATTTCCTATCAGCAGAGTGCGTTCGCAAATGAAGGGCGGAGCAGTTATCGTGTTGGTGAACGTCCTGCAGATGGGTCTGCAAGTCATTGACATGGAGACAGTTCTTGCGCCATCAACAAATTCTCATCCCCATGCAGATTGTTCTGATCTGCTTCTCAACCTGCCCGTTTTCGATTTCCGCCGACAATCTGCACGGCATTCCCTGGCGGAAGCACACCGTCAATGATCAGTCTCCGTTTGAAGCAGCTGGCGCAGCGGATTTTAATGGTGACGGTAAGATGGATGTTTTCAGTGGAGACTCCTGGTACGAAGCGCCGCACTGGACAAGGCACAAAGTTCGCGATGTTCTGCCTGGCACAAATCCGCATTACTACGAGGATTTCGCCGACCTTCCGATGGACGTCAATCTCGACGGTCATGTAGACATTGTCACGTGTGCTTATTTCAGTCGACGCATCGCCTGGGTCGAAAATCCGGGGGATGATGCGACGAAGCTGTGGATTGAACACACAATCGATCTGCCAGGAGCCATGGAAACAGGGCAGTTGGTCGATCTGAACCGCGACAGCAGGCCGGATTTTCTGCCAAATATTGGTGGTGCCGTTGCATGGTATGAAATCACGGCAACAGCTCCGGAGGTCACGTGGAAGAAGCACGATCTTGGCAACCGAGGATCCGGACATGGGGTGGGGCATGGTGATGTGAACGGGGATGGCAGGACAGACATCATTACTCCGAAAGGGTGGTACGAACAACCGGTTGGTGCTGACCTGGACGATTGGCCCTTCCACCCGGAATTTCAGCTGGGAACGGCCGGTATTCTGATCATTGGTCGCGATTTTGACGGAGACGGCGACACCGACGTGATGTGGGGTATGGGCCACGACTATGGACTGAAATGGCTGCAGCAGTCAATCGACAGTGAGGGAAAACGCAGCTGGAAGTCTGAGCAAATCGACATGACGTTTTCCCAGGTGCACACTTTGCACCTGGCCGATCTGGATGGCGATTTGGAACCGGAAGTGATCACAGGAAAACGAGTCTATGCACATGAGACAGAACCCGGGGCTACCGCATCGCCGTGTGTTTACAGTTTTCATTTTGATCGTGAAAACGCAAAGTGGACTCGACAGGTGATCTTTGAAGGACAGCCGGCAAAGTTCGCCCCGGCGAAAGCCGAAGACCGGTGGGCCCTTAAGGATTTTGAACGGGGTAGTGCCGGCACTGGATTGCAAATGGATGCTCGTGATATGGACGGCGATGGGGACACGGACCTGATTTGTCCTGGCAAGTCCGGTTTATACTGGTTTGAGAACATGCGGGTTTCCAAGGCATATCCGGCTTCCTTCAGATGACCCATTGCAGGGATGGTTGTCCGATGTCGGGGATCACGGTGCAGTTGCGGGACCTGAGCCACGCTGTCTTGAACCTGTGCTTTTACCGTTGAACATGAAAGAATCGAAGGTCGTGTCGACATTGCTACTTACGATTTCAGGCGGCGATCCACCGCAGCACCGGCATGTGGACCTCAAGAAGGGGGCCGTTATGCGGATCGGCCGTGCTGCTCCTGAGGGCATTTCATGGGATCAGCATATTTCACGTCAGCATGCCGACTTGTGTTGGGATGGTGAACATTTGCGAGCGACTTGTCTGGCAGCCGCACGTAATCCGATACTCTACAAGGGAGAGTCAACTCGCGAAGTCATGCTGACTCCTGGTGAAGCTTTCATCATTGGCGAGACCAGTTTTCAATGTGCTGTTGCAACTGAGCAAGAGCCCATTGGAATCGAGACTGTGCAGCTGCCGGTGCCCACACGTCGAGGTTCACTGCTGGGCGAGCATACTTATTCTGAGGAGGAACTTCGGCAGTATGCGTTTCGTGACAAGGAGCAACAGCTGGAATTGCTTTCTCGTCTTCCCGGTATGATTTCTGAGTCTCAGTCGGATACGGAACTGGGACAGATGCTGTGCGGATTATTGATGGCAGCTATTCCTCAGGCTGTCGCAGTCGCCGTGGCACATTACGATATGGAAACGCTTCCGGAAGACGAAACTTTGATCGACCGTTTTCCCAAACCGCTGACAAAGCGGGTGCGAACTCAGGATGAATTTTCCGGTCGCTTCCAACCGAGCCGTCGTATCATTCTGAAGACGCTTCGTGAACAGGCCAGCGTTCTGCATATCTGGCCGCCTGAAATCGAGCAGGCGACGTTTACGAACACGGACGGACTGGGCTGGGCGGTCTGTGTGCCCATTCGTGGTGAGTCCTGTCAGGGCTGGTGCATGTATGTGTCCGGCATGGGGGCCCGAGACGGCGGCCTGACTCTGTCTGAAGCCGACCTGGCCTCGGATGTTCGTTTCACCGAGCTGGTTGCTCAGTTCATTGGTTCGGTCAGACAGGTCCGGGTACTGCAGGGACAGAAAACCAGGCTAAGCACGTTCTTTTCGCCAAAGGTCATTGACAGTCTGACAGCTCTTGACGGCGGTGGCGCACTGTCCCCGGCAGAACGAAAAATTACAGTTCTATTCTGTGACATTCGTGGTTTTTCGAGAAAAGCTGAGCAGTTGCGGCAGGATCTCCTGTCTCTGCTGGGAAGCGTCAGGGCGGCTCTGGGTGTTATGGTCGCCGGGATTCTTAAGCGCGATGGCGCCATTGCCGACTTGCAGGGCGACGCAGCCCTGGGCTTCTGGGGCTGGCCCGTGGCCCTCGAATACGGCCCCGTGCCCGCGTGTCGCGCTGCGCTTACAATCTGCGAAGAGTTTCGCAAGGCAGCAGAACAGCCAGACAGTCTGCTGCACGGGTTTTCAGTTGGAATTGGCGTTGCTCATGGCCGGGCCGTAGCGGGGCAAATTGGCACGGACCAACAATCCAAGGTTGGTGTCTTCGGTCCAGTTGTGAATCAGGGGGCGCGACTGGAGAGTTTGACGAAGCAGTTCAATGTCTCAATCTGTATTGACGGTCCAACAGCTGAGTTTGTTGATCGTTATATTTCATCTTCGGAAGGACGCCTCAGGTCGCTGGCTCGTGTACGTCCGAAAGGTATGGACACACCAGTCGATGTCTTCAATCTGCTTCCTGCAGAACAGGAATGTGGCGAAGTCAGCCAGAAAATGATTGAAGACTACGAAGCCGTTCTGGGGGCTGTCAAAGTCGGAAAGTGGGAAGACGCCGCAGGCCTGTTGACCCGTTTACCGGCCGAAGATGGTCCCAGCCAGTTCCTTATGAAGCAGATGGAGGCGTACGGGAATTCGCCTCCGCCAAACTGGGACGGTGCTTTTTGTCTGGCGGGCAAGTAGCCCCTGCCTGCAACGCCCGGTCCAGCAGTCCAGGGTCCCCAACGTTTTCTGATGCATTATAGGCCGGCTGGTTGTGGTCGAAGTGGATCCAATCGCCAAACATCGATCGGTTGGCGGCGCGAGGCACGTTGTTCGCGAAGAATTACTGCCTGGTTGCATTCTGCGCGCCAACTAGGTTCAGCCTTCTCACTGGGCTGCGTCCGGATTCAACCGGTGTGTATCTCAATCCACCTCGGGCCAGCGACATGCTACGCAGCCACTTGCCGGATGTTGTGACGCTGCCCCAACAGTTCAAGAATCATGGCTATATTTCTCATCCGCTCCACAAAGTTTTTAATGGTCGGACAGTCGATGACGGACACGACAGGATTTCGTGGTCTGTCCCTTATGGTCCGTGGAAGCTGGCCCCAGGCGAGAAGCCGGCGCCGGGCGGCTATCAGGATCTGAAAATCAAATCGCAACTGGCCGAAGCCGCGAAACAAGGCCAACGTATCACGGGACCGGCGACGGAGGGTTGCGACATTGTGGACACTGCGTACCACGATGGCAGTGTGGCACACACAGCGGCAGCTCGCATCCGTGAATTCTCGAAGAAACAGCAACCGTTTTTTCTAGCAGTCGGTTTGATGAAACCGCACTTGCCCTTCATCGCTCCGAAAAAGTACTGGGACTTATACGACCGCTCGACAGTACCGCTTGCGTCGTTTCAGTCGCTTCCGTCAGGAAGTCCACACCACCTTGGCTTTTACGGCCACTCGGGAGAACTGCGTTACTATTCGAACGTGCCGAAGACCGGCCCAATTCACAAGCCTCTACAACGAGAACTCGTTCACGGCTACGCGGCTTGCGTGTCTTACATCGACGCACAAGTTGGCCTGCTGATACGTACGTTGGAGGAGTGCGATGTTGCGGACGACACAATCATTTGCTTCTGGGGGGACCATGGCTACCATCTCGGCGAGCAAGGCCATTGGGGTAAGCTGACCAATTACGAAGACGCTGCCCGTTCGCCACTTATTATCTCCGCGCCCGGTGTTTCAGGCGGAAGACAAGTCACCACACTGACAGAGCTCCTCGATATCTACCCCACGTTGTGCGAATTGGCCGGCATTCCAGTGCCGACTCATGTCGAAGGCAAGAGCTTGGTTCCGCTCTTAAATGGCGAAGAAGTCGCACTTCATGAAACAGCGGTCACCCAAATGACACGCGGTCGTGGCAAGAATGCGACGATGGGTTGGTCGCTCCGTACGTCGCGCCATCGTTACATCGAATGGCGTCCTGTGGATCTCTCCGGCGACAGACCAGTTTTCAGCGAAGTTGTTTATTCCATCGAACTGTATGACTACAAGTCGGATCCTCGAGAACGGAAGAATGTTGCGACAGACTCCGAGTACGCAGTTGTCATTGATCAACATCAGATACTCTTCGATAAGCTTCTAACGCACTTACCGACACGAGTATACGGACGGTGAATTCAATCAGTATTGATGTCGCGTTTAGAGCCTCGTCGAAGTAAACCGCTGTCTTGGCTGATTTTACCGCGTGCCAAGACTCGTCGGCTCAGGTTCGATTCCCCAAGCATGCCGAAAACCTCGTAGGGTCAAGAAACTTCGCCGAGCTCAAATCGCCGTAAGAACACTCGACTTACGGCTCACCAAAGTCTCCCATCTCAGCCGCTTGATTTCACCTGTCTGCCGCGGTCGCTGCCGTTAGAATGGAGATCTTCCTGATCATGTGCTTCAGGTGATGAATGCCGCAGACCAATTCGAGTTGGTATCGGTGGCGGGGGAACTGTCCGGATTGCCTTGATCTGACTTCGGAGTCATCAGTGCAAACTATGTGAACAGCATAACGTCCTGAAATGACCGGGCCGGGATTCGATTTTAGCGAGGCGGAGCGCGGTACAATAGGGGCAGCCTATCCCGCGTAGTCCGAGCCAGCCCGGCCTTTCCGGCTCCGGCTCATCCGTTTGTCATCCCGCGATTTGCAGTATCAGTAAAGTTCCAGGTATCAGGTCGTGTGACAGCGC
>Ga0315316_10003684_pt1 | contig 11137 bp, 6 predicted proteins | sample M160m3416metaG_FD_203702 | JGI IMG/M metagenome (GOLD analysis project Ga0315316, IMG submission 203702) | Ammonia-oxidizing marine archaeal communities from Monterey Bay, California, United States - M1 60m 3416 | ecosystem: Environmental > Aquatic > Marine > Intertidal zone | place: USA... | reverse complement strand
TTTACAGATTTCTCGGGTTTTGCATTGGCGGCAAACTGCATCCCGATCAATTTGCTGATTCCAAACTCCTCCTGAGTTACGCCGTATATAACTTCGCAACGGTTCATTGTTCTTTTATTGTGGGTGACAATAACAAACTGGCTTTGCTGAGTAAAGCGTTCGAGTAACTTGATGAAACGCCCTATATTTGATTCGTCAAGGGGGGCATCCAGTTCATCAAGGACGCAGAATGGTGATGGCTTGACCATATAAATTGAGAATAGCAGGGCGACTGCCGTCATGGCCCTTTCTCCTCCGGAAAGAAGCGTGATCGATTGAGGTTTCTTGCCGGGCGGTTTCGCAATGATATCAATGCCGCTTTCAAGAGGATCAGTCTCGTCAAGAAGAACCAGGTTTGCTTTAGCCTGTTCACCGAAGAGTTCCTTGAATACTTCCCGGAAGTTTTGCCTGACCTGCTCAAATGTGTCAGCAAAACGCGTGCGTGTCTCCCGGTTAATTTTGCTGATTACCTTGTGTAGATGATCCTTAGAATTGACTAAATCATCATGTTCCTTGGTAAGGAAATCATAGCGTTCCTGCAATGCTTCAAATTCTTCAATGGCCTCCAGGTTAACCGGTCCCATCGAATCGAGGCGTTGCCTGAGTTCGCCAATGATCATTTCCACAAAGTCCCAGTCCGGTTGGTCTTCCCCGGGGATGCCGGGCGAATCTTCCCAGTCAGTGTCATTTTCGGGGAGCTGCCCGGAGTTATCTGGATTTGTAACACTTGCCTCGGCGGCTGAAGTTTCAATGGATTCGTCTTCGTCGGCACTTTTTTGCGCCATCGAGTTCCTGCGTTTTTCCCGCCGGTTTCGAGCTTTCTTTTGATCGGCAATGGCAGTGAGCAAGGCATGGCTGTCAGGTTCGAAATGCTCAAGCTGAATATTATAACGCTGGCTTATTGTCGCGTTAAGATTTTCAATGCGCAGATCAATCTGGGTAACCTTCACCTCCTCCTTACCTCTTTGTTCAGTCAGGACGGCCAGTTCCTGGCGGGCGGCGCGTAATATTCCCTCTGCATCATTGACGGCGGTTTGTCGCTGGAGGCGTTGTTCCGTAACGTCGCCCAGCGCGGTGCCAAGTTCTTCGGCCCTGCTGGTCATGCCTTGTATTTGTTCTTTAAGGGAGGAACTTTCCGAGCCCGCGTTAGTAATACGGTCCCTATATTTGGTGACCTCGGTTTCGCGTCGTGTAATGATTGTCTCCAGCTCCTGCATTCGTGCAGTTATCGGAGCCTGCTGTTCCTGGAGGGCTTGTTGCGATTGCTCTTCCACGGCCATGCTGGTGCGTAGTTCAGCTATCCGTTCGGCAGATTGCGTTTCCTGATGGCTGACTTCATTCAGTTCGGCTTCGCCTTCGGAGCGCCGTTTGCGGGAAAGCTGGAGTTCTTCGGCAAGGCTTCTTTGCTGATCGTCCAGCTCGCGGAGCTTACTTTCTGCAGTCTCCCGGCGTTGCTGCAATTCCCCTTGCTCCCATCGCAGGTTCTTGAGCTTGGAGTCCAGACCCTCCCTTTCCCGCTCGAGGAGCGAGCGTTTTCCTTCCAGTGTCGAGCGGGTAATTTTTGCAGCCTGAAGTTTTTCACGGCATTCCTCCAAGCGCTTTGATAACGTGCCGTTGTTCTGATCGATTTGATCAAGTTCCAGCTGCTTTTCGCCAAGTTGATCATTGAGGGTTGCAGTGTGGGTTTCCAGCAGCTTGATCTCATTGAGGCGGGCGAGGAGTGAACCCGCCTCATCGGCTTCTCCTGTCCCGCCGCACATGATGCCGTCGGCACTGATAAAGGCACCATCCAGTGTGGCAAAGCTGTGGCCCGGGAGTTCGGTCCTGAGCTGAAGCGCGTTGTGCAGATCTCTGACAATAAGTGTCTGGTCCAGAAGTTGCTCAAGGAGCGGGCGGACATTCTCGGTGGATTTGATTTTGTCCAGTGCCCATGCCTCGACTCCGGCAGGGAGGGTCATCATCTGGCGCTCAGAGCTAATAGACACGAAGCTCTCTGGAATAATGCTTGCCCGGCCCATGCGCTCCCCAGCAAGAATGTTTATTGTCTGTTCTGCGGTTTCCTGGTCGCTAACCAGAATGGTTTGCAGGTGAGCACCGAGCGCGGCTTCGATAGCAGGAATAAACTCGCTGGGTACCTCGATGAATGAGCTTAGCAGGCCGCGGATACTGGTAGGATTGATGCCGTGCTCATTGAGCCCGCTGAGGACGGCTTGGGTGCCGGATCCCAGTCCTTCTCCCTCGGCGACGAGTGCCTTAAGCACTTCCAGCCGTGATTCTTTTTCCGCCAGTTGACGGTGCAGATCGGCGAGTTCCTTGGTACAGCGGGTACTGTCATTGCGTGTTTCCTGATGATCCTTTTCCGCTATTGCCAAATGGGACGCATTCTCGCCCAGTGACTTGTCTGCTGAGCGTAACTGCTCACCGAGGGACGTGGATTCCGCCTGGCGCTCCGCATGCTCCTTTTCCAGGCTGGTAATTTCACCGGTGAGGTGCCCCTCACGTTCTCTATTGCTTTCGCTTTGAGTGGAATAGGATCCCAGTTCTGCACGAATCTCAGCGATGTTTGCTTCCGTTGCTGTGATGCCCTGTGAAAGGGTTCGTATTTCAGCCTCCAACTCGAGACGCCTGGTTTTCAAGCTGCCGTTTATCTCTGTCTGCTCCTCGAACTGGTGTTTTTGGCGGCTCAGGTTTTCAGTTACCCTTCGAAGGGCATCTGCTGTAACTTCGAGTTCCGAGGCCTCCTTGCCGAGAGTGGAGTGGGTATTGGCGATGTCTTCGGAGTTCTGGTTGACGAGTTCCTGCAATTCCAGTTGCCTCTCCTCATTGAACTCAATTCGGTTTTGAGCCGAGTTGATCTTGTTCTGTGTTTCAATAAGTTGTTCGCGCCGCGAGGCAATTTCCGCTTCCAGGGTGGCAAGGGCATCACGCGCCTCGACAATCGCTTTTTCTTTCTCCACGGTTTGTGACTGGGAGTCGGAGATTGTTGTGCTCAGTGACTGGATTGAATTGCTGAGTTCGCTTCTTTCCGCGTCGAGTTCGATGAACTGTCGGTGACTGTAATGCACATCGAGCACCCTGACATCGGTAAGCAGTTCCTGGTACCGCCGCGCCTTGTTAGCCTGGCGGTTCAGGGAGTTGATCTGGCGCTTGACTTCCTCAATAATATCAGTGACCCGCAGGAGGTTTGCTTCGGTGTATTCAAGCTTACGCAGGGCTTCCTTTTTCTGGCTCTTGAACTTGGTGATCCCGGCCGCTTCCTCAAAGACGGTTCTCCGGTCTTCCGGCTTTGAACTCAGCAGCATGTCAATCTTTCCCTGTTCCATGATGGAATAAGCAGTGCGTCCGATTCCTGTATCCATGAGGATTTCATGGATGTCCTTGAGGCGGCAGAGGTTGCCGTTCAGGCGGTATTCGGATTTGCCATCACGAAACACACGGCGGGTGAATGCCACCTCGTTATAATCAAGGCCCAGGGTTTCCTCACAGTCAGAGAGCGTCAGGGTAACCTCTGCCATCCCGACAGGTTTCCTCTTGTCCGTGCCATTGAAGATGACATCGGCCATTTCGCCTCCCCGCAGGGCTTTTGCCGACGTTTCACCAAGCACCCAGCGGATTGCATCCACCACGTTGGATTTACCACAACCGTTGGGTCCGACAATACCAGTGACTCCCGGGTGGAACTCGAAGTCGGTTTTATTGGCGAATGATTTGAAACCGTGGAGTTTCAGCGACTTGAGACGCATAGGTGTTGGAAAGTTTTATATTGTGGCAATAATGATTGTCAGGATGCCCTTAGATTATGGGGAAAGGGCTTGCAAGCACAAGACAAATCAATCCTTGAGCCGCGTATAGTGGCAAGACACTAATCCTCTGGAAGATGTGGCGCTTCCGCAGCTTACTGGCCCGTTCCCCGGGGCATTTTTTTCTCTATTTTATGGGTTTTATATCACGAAAACTTAGCTTTTATGGAGCGTCGCTTTGCATGGGTGGGTTGCTTCGTTTAAGATGGGTTTTCTCGCGTATGACAGGCACTCAGGGTAAAGGCAGTTTTAAAGCAGCGGTGGCTGTTTTCTGGGGCTGCCTGCTTGTGGGGGGATGTGATAAGCCCAGAGAGCAGTCGGCGACGCCACCTCAGCTTCAGGAGGTCCTTGCTGAGGTGGATATGACGATTGAACCGCTACCGATGGCAATCAATGGAGCGGAGCCCATTATCGACAAGAGCTCCCAGGTTTCCATCCTGGGCTATCATCAATTCATTAGCCGGGGCAATCCGACGCAAATGCGTATCAGTGTCCAGAAGTTCCGTGAGCAGATGCTTGCTCTTCATCAGGCAGGGATCCCGGTGATTTCCCTTTCCGATTACATGGCCTGGAGGCAGGGCAAAAAGCAGATTCCCCGCCAATGTGTGGTCATTACCATTGATGATGGGTTTCGGGACCTGTTCAGCGAAGCTCTGGTTATCCTGAAGGAGTTTGGCTACCCATTCACCTTTTACCTTTATACGAATTTCTTGGGAGGCAGTGGGCGCACGCTGGCAGATAATGAGGTGAAGCAATTGATTGCCGCAGGAGGTGAGCTGGGCAGTCACAGCATTTCGCATGACTTCCTTGTCAAGGCCCGTAGGAAATTTGCTACTCAGCAAAAGTATGAAGAATGGTTGTTGCAGGAGTTGAAAGGATCCAAGGAAAAACTGAAGAAGCGGTTTGGGGGTGAGGTTTCAAGCTTTGCTTATCCCTACGGAGAATATAGTGCGAAGGTTGTCGAAAAGGCCCTTGAGGCCGGTTATATTTCTGCGGTAACAGTCAATGGAGCCAAGGCGGGCTACGGGATGAACCTGATGGAGCTTCCCAGGTATATCATTCACGGTAACAACGATGCGAATTGGCTGGCAGCCACCAGTTTTAATGGTGTCAGTGGTATTACCGGGGGTGGTAATCTGCTCAAGCAGGGAACCGGAGGGCAGATCGGGGAGTCGGAGGTGTTGGTTAAGGTATGGCCTGAGAACAAGTCGGAAATTGCAGACCGTATGCCGACGATCTGGGCTGATATATCCAAGTTGGGAGAAATGATTCCCGGTTCACTGGTGATGAAAGTCAGCGGGTTCGGCAGTGTTCCTTTGGTTTATTACCCAAAGCGTGGAGTGGTCTTGTGGGATGTTACGCGGGCATTGCGGACCAGAGAGTGCATGGTCAGCCTGTCAATGCGCAGAGTAGGGGAGGACAGGGCTCAATCTCTTAACTGGTCCTTTACGATTGATCGGGATGCCTATTACCTTCCCGGTTACAGGGAGAAGGTAACGGCTCAGTCAGCAGCAGCCGCTACAGATGGAGAAGGAGCGGAAGAGGGCGAGGCACTACGGGCATTGCGTGTTCCCTAGCCGCCTCCAGGTATTACCTGGTGAGGCTCTGGAATAGCGAAAATTCGCCGCAATTTGTGTGGTGTCGGGGCTAAGCAGTGGACATTTTCCTTAAAAATTCTTTTCGGTGTTGAATTGGGTTGCCCGGGAATGGCGATGTCGGCTAATCATCTTGGTATGGAAGACAAAAAATTAGTCGTTATAACCGGTGCCAGTTCCGGGATAGGGGAGGCAACCGCCAGGGCTTTTGCGGCTGCCGGCTACCCGATATTGTTGCTGGCACGTCGCTTGGATCGGATGGAGGCGATGGAGCTTCCGAATGCTATTTGTCGCAAAGTGGATGTGCTTGACCTTGACGGCATGCGCAAGGCAATAACCGAGGCTGAAGAGCAATACGGCAAAGTGGATTGTATTATCAACAATGCCGGGGTCATGATCAACGGTGATCCTGCCGGGCAGGATCCGGAGGATTGGCAGAGCATGCTTGATGTTAATATCCGCGGTGTGCTCAATGGTATTCACCTGGTGCTCAGTGATATGGTGGAACGCAAGACGGGAACCATTATCAACATGGGATCAATTGCGGGCCGGAAGACATTTTCCAGCCATGCCGTATATTGCGGCACCAAGTTTGCCGTTCATGCGATTACCGAGAACATCCGCGAGGAGGTTGCAGGCAGTAATGTGCGTCTGGTCACTATTGCTCCGGGAATGGTCTATACGGAATTACTCGATAATGGTTGCGAGGAAAGTGCGCGTCAGGGATGGCTCGATTACGCAAAAGAAATTGGCGGTGCGCTGGATCCAAAGTCCATTGCCCAGACGATTTTGTTTTCCTACCAGATGCCCCAGGAGGTTTGTGTCAGGGAGATTGTCGTTTGTCCGACCGGGCAGGAACCCTGAAGCTTTTGGGACATTAATTCAATTGCTGCCCGAGGTTTCATGCTCTGTAGCTCAAATTCATTCTCTAGGTCATGAGTTCCCGACATTCCGAGCGAAGTGAGCACCAGCGCAGGCGTCGTGAGAAGCATCGAAAAGGTCAGCAGAAGGGGGCAGAACTGCGCAAGCGGGAGCGAGAAACCCAGTTAGTTGGAGACGCTATGAGCAGTGAGTGTGAACGTTGCGGTGAACCGGCAGTCAGGGATGGCGCGGTGGTTTGGCGGGCATGCACAACCTGCGGCACGAGGTTTCCCTTTGCCCAGTTCCAAATCATCATGCTCATCATGGGGGGGATTTTTGGGGTAGGTTCAGTTGCGGCGGTGATGGGTAAACTTGAGAGTTCAGATATTATCTGGTTTTTCCCGATGATCCTGTTTGTCCTTTTTCTTATGAGGTGCATCACATGGCCTCTCGAAAAACAGATGTTCAAGCGTCGCAAAAAGTTGGGGCTACCTCCGCATTGGCGTGAATCCCTGTGATAAAGTACCGCTGGCACGCAATTAGGGAATTTTGCGAAAGCAAAATGGAGAATTCCTGAAGCGTCACGGGGCGTAAGGGATTATTTAGCCTGTGATACCGGGGTCGGGTTCAGAGGCGCTTTGGATTGAATGGTGTAGTTGGCACTTTACCACTGGCCTTTTTTCCGAGAAGTGCGCGAAGGCGTTTCATGACTACCCTTGATTGGGGATCCGGGTTGAGTGCCAGGTTGTGAAATTCCATCGGATCAGTGGCGTGATCATAGAGCTCCACGCCGGCTTTTCCTTCCGCCCAATCGCTGTAGCGCCAGCGCTTGGTGCGGATGCTGCGACCCATGACAGGCTGAGCCAGGCGCTTATCCGCCGGGCGCAATACCTGGGTAATGGCTGTGCCGTTCCACTCGGCCAGCGGGTTGTCCAGAAGGGGCTTTAAGCTGCGCCCGGCCAGGGCTTCAGGAGGCGTCAGGCCGGCAAGGTCAGTAAGAGTCGGGTAAATATCGACGAACTCCACAATGCGCTTACAGGAGGTTCCATTACCGTTGCTGCCCGGGGCACGGATGATCAGCGGCGTACGTGCGCATTGCTCAAAGAGTGTGCGTTTTTGCCAGAGGCCATTGTGTTCACCCAAATGATAGCCGTGGTCGCTCCAGAGCACGACAATGGTGTTTTTCTCCAGGTCGAGTTTCTCGAGGGCGGACATCATTCGCCCAACCTGCGCGTCAATGAATGACACCGTGGCATAATAGGCCTGCAAGGCCTTGCGTAGGGTGAGTTCATCAAGTCCATAATGCGGTATCGGGCAATTGTGTGCGAAGGCTGCTGTAGGGATGTCGGATCGATCACCCTTTGGGGCATATGGCAAGCGCATCTCGGAGAGCGGATACATGTCGAAGTATTTTTTTGGAGCCACGTAGGGTGTGTGCGGACGGAAGAACCCGGCGGCCAAAAAGAACGGCTTGCCTTTTTTCTTGAGTGTCCGGAGCAGTTCAATGGACTCGGTGGTAATCATTCCATCGGTTTGCTCACCGTCTTCTCCCCCGGCTGCCAGCCAGCTGAGTGCGGCGCTGATTTTACGGTGCGGCTCGGCGTTGAAGATGAGGTGCTCCTCGGCCTTATCGCGCCCTTTTGGATTGACTGTCATTTGCCATGAGGGAGGATCATCAAAGCCGTCGGTGCCTATTGAGGCGGGAACGTTGTAATGGTAAATCTTTCCCACACGTCCTGCCCACCAGCCGTTGCGCATGAAGGTTTGCGAAAGTGTGACCGCATCCGGCACTTCTTCCCGGAAGTGCCGATCGAGGTCATAGACCTTGATCGTGTCCGGACGGAGTCCGGTCATCACGCTGGCTCTGGTGGGATTGCACAGGGGTAACTGGTTGTAGGCACGGTCAAAGCGCACGCCGCTCGCTGCGAGCTTATCGATGTGTGGTGTCCTGGCGACAAGGTCGCCATAGCAATGCAGAGACGGTGCCAGGTCGTCCACGGCGATAAAGAGGACGTTAGGGCGGTTGACGCCTGATCCCTGCAGCGGCAGGCAGGTGAGGCATGTGCCGAGCAATACACAGCCCAGGATATCCTTTAATGGGAATCTCATGGATCAGCAGGTAGCGTGTCTTGCTTCCCGGCGGTTAAGTGCCGGCTATTTTGCGGCCGCTTTCAGTGCCCTTTCAATCAAGGCCTTGGTTTTCAGGGCTCCTTCAACCGGGTCAATGCCGTGGCCCTCAAACTCGATGGAGATGACCCCGGAGAAATCCGACTGGTAGACAATCTTGAGCATCCTGAAGAAATCAGTCCGTGTCTCGTTGCCCTTGTCATCAAATTTCAGGGCCTTGGCGCAGACAGCGGGTGCATATGGCAGGCTCTTGGTCACAGCCTCGTAGCGGTCATACCGGCCGTAGTTGTTGAAGTCGGGCAGGATTCCGGCCTGGGGATGGTTAATTTTTTTCATCGCTGCCAAGAGCCAGTCGGGATCCTGCGAATTACCGCCGTGTGGCTCGATGACGATCTTGACCTTGGTGTCCTTGGCATATTCACAAAGCGGGGTCAGTCCCTTGGCGGCATTATCAAGGTTGATGTCCCGGTCACCACCGGATCGGCAATTAACACGGATGGCATCACAACCGAGCTGCGCAGCACAATCGACCCAACCCTTGTGTTCATCAATGGCGCGTGCCCGCTGTGCGGCATCGGGGGAGTCAAGCTGGTTGCCCGCGTCGACGAGGATGAGCACGTTCTTCATGCCTTCGCCAGTGGTGCGCTTGACGAGTTCTCCGACATATGCCTTGTCGGTGTGCCTGCCCTTGAACGGGCGGTTCCAGTATTCAATGTGCGTGATGCCGAGCTTCTCCTTTGCCAGTGCCGGGTAGTCGAGGTGCTTGAGCTTATTCCCGTTAAGCCAGCGATTGAAGGTATATTCTTGGATGCCGATCTGGAATCTGTTTGGATCATCTTTGTCGGCGGCAAAGCTGCCCTGGGTGAGGGCGATGGCACCGCTTCCGAGTGCAGCTGTGTGGATAAAGTGACGTCTTGAGAAGTTGTTCATATTCTATTTTGGGCAGGGTGTGGCGGAAGGGAGGGCTTCTCTATTTCAATTCAGCGAGTTTTTTGCGGACCATGGCGGACTGCTTGTCATCGAGGACCTGCCAGCAGGCCAGCCCGTTGCCGACCAGTTCATATTCATTAAACTCCCAGACCACCTTCTTGTCCTTGGTGATCTCAAAGATTTGCGGGTTGTCCGGCCCGGCGTGGCAGTTGCCGGCGATGTAGTTGCCATTCGCCTGCTCCTGAAGGCAGGTCATCCACTTCAGCTTGATGTCCGTGCCCGGGACCTGACCCTTGACTTCCCATGCCACTTTCTTATCGGGGGTTACCTCAACGATGCTGTTGCCGCTGCCTGAGCCAATAAGCGTGTTGCCGTTCTTAAGGCGGATTGCCCCATAAACACGTGTCTTGATCAGGTAATCCCAGACGACATTGCCCTTCCTGTCATACTCAGTGACGACACCGGGGTTCTCTGAGCATACCAGCCAGTTACCCTTGGGCGTCTGGCGAACCCAGCGGGTGGACTGGGTGCCGCCCTTCTTGAGGGGAAACTGGTGGACGAGCTTGCCGTCACTGTCGACCTCGATGATGCGGCCCACGCCACTCTCAACAATGGCGGTGTTGCCGTTTGGTAGACGGGCGAATGCGTGCACATCGACGCGCTTGCCCTGGTTGCCGTTGCTTTTGGCACAGTCGTATTCCCAGACAACTTTCTGGTCGAGGGTAATTTCCTTCAGCGTGGTCCACGTGTCGTGGAAGAGGATGTTGCCGTTAGCGAGCAGGTGGACATCATGGTGACCTGTGTGCCCGCGCTTTGGCCCGGCGGTATTGTGTTGCCAGATGGCATTACCCTTGGCATCACAAATGGCAAGGATGTTCTTGCCGTAGGAGGCACCAACCAGCACGAGGCGTTCTGCCTGGGCGGTAAAGGTGCTCAGTGAAAAAATAAAGGAGGCAATGAGCAGATAAGTTTTTTTCATGGTGTGTTCGGGTCAGTCTTTAGAGCAATTCTGGATGTATCTTAAGTTGCGCGTTCAGGGGACACCGGGTCAAGCGGATAATGAGAGCTGCGCGGGATGAGGTTTGCCGGGCAGGAAATGCCAGGGGTTATGGGAGTTCGGCAATGGGCCTGAGCGCCTTGCCGTTCCAGAAACTTCCCCATCCCTGTGCCCCGGGCAGGAAATAGACCGTTGCCGGGGAATTATTGAAAACGTCGGTTGCCTCGGGGATGCCCTTGCCAAGGACTTTGACAGTAGTGAGGTTTTTGCAGTCCCTGAATGTTTCGGAGCCGATGGTGGCAACGTTTTCCCCGATCGTCACGTCCTTGAGCGTACTGCAAGCGGCAAAGGCAAGGGCACCGATGGCGGTGACCGCCTTGGGAATGATGAATGCTGTTAATCCTGTGCAGGAGTTGAAGGCGTAATCGGCGATGGTGGCAGTGCTCTCTGGCAAGGTGATTTCTGTAAGGCCAACACAATGGCTGAAGGCATGTGTGCCAATGGCAGTGATTCCCTCAGGGATGCTGATCGCCGTCAGCAAGGCACAGTTGCGGAATGCGTTGCCGTTGATGGTGGTGACTCCCTTGGCAATAGCACATGTTCCGGTCTTCCCTTCAGGGCACTTAAGGAGGATTTCCCCTGACTTGTTGAAGAGAATTCCCTCTTTGCTCGAATAAGCACTGTTGCCGGCGGCAATGTTTATGGCTGTGAGCTTGCTGCATCCATCAAAGGCGTTGCCGGCGATGCTGGCGGTCACCCTGCTGATGGAGATTTCCTTTAGGCCGGTG
>Ga0315316_10003682_pt1:7500-11137 | contig 11137 bp, 7 predicted proteins | sample M160m3416metaG_FD_203702 | JGI IMG/M metagenome (GOLD analysis project Ga0315316, IMG submission 203702) | Ammonia-oxidizing marine archaeal communities from Monterey Bay, California, United States - M1 60m 3416 | ecosystem: Environmental > Aquatic > Marine > Intertidal zone | place... | reverse complement strand
CATACTCTAAAAATGAAGCAAAAATAACAATTCAAAATCTTGATGATAAACCCGGTGTTGCCTCTCAAATTTTTGGAAATTTAGCGAAATCAGCTGTTAATGTTGATATGATTGTTCAAAACATTTCTGCAGATGGAAAGCATACTGATCTGACGTTTACACTTCAAGAAGCTGAATTGAAGACAGCAAAATCTATCTTAGATGACCTAAAAAGTGAAGTTAGCTATGAAAAGCTAATAGAGTCTAAAGATATTGCTAAAGTTTCTGTGATAGGAGTTGGTATGAGGAGTCATGCCGGTGTTGCGGCAGAGATGTTTTCAACTCTTGCAGAAAAGGGAATTAATATTCAAGCAATAACTACATCTGAAATAAAGGTTAGTGTTATAATTGACTCACAATATATTGAATTAGCTATGAGAGCCTTGCATAGTGCTTTTGGACTCGATCAAAAGTAGTTATATGATTGAAATAATTTATGAAAGAAGAAATAGCAGATACCATTGGTAACATTTTATCAAATAATCGAAAAAGTTTGAAAAAGGATATTACTGATTGTGCTAATGATTTAAATATACCAATTGAGTATCTTGATGCTGTCGAAAGAAATTTTTTTTCTATAATGCCAAATAGCGATTATACGAAAAGTTGTATAATAAAATACGTACACTATCTTGATATTGAAGGTGCGGATTTAATTAAGATTAAATCACTTTTAATTAAAAATTTCCAAGATACAAGTGTCACGCAAGAGAAAATAAATAGAGCATTGAGTTTCTTTTATTCCACTCTAAAATATTCTATATTTTCAATTTTATTATTAGTATCTTTCTCAATTATTTTTTTTGAGGAAAGCTATAAGAGACAACTTTTTTTAAATTTTGATAATCTTCACTCAATTTTTAATAAGATAAATTTAAGCAAGAATACTAAAATACCGAGATATGAAGCGGACTCAGTTACATTTAGCCAAGATGAAGTTATAAATATAAAAAAAAACAGTAATTCTATTACTTTTGGAAAGATCATACAGCTTGAGGCAAAAGATGATTTGTGGCTGGAGATAATAGATGGTCAAAGTAAGATACTAATATCTAAAAATTTCAGTAAAGGTGATAGGTATATTTATACATTCAAAGACGGCGATATACTCTTAACAAACAATCCCTCAAAATTATTGATAAAATATGATAATATTCTAGTAAATACAATAAGTAACGAAGAAGTAAACGTTATTGAAATAGATCTTGGAAAAATATTAAACTAATGACAAATTTTAAGGAAAGTTAATGTTAGATGAAAAAAAATTAGATAAGTTACTTCTAAATTATCAGGAACTTCAGAAAAAAATGATGACCATATCAGGTGATAGAAAGAAGTACGCGGAAGCTGCTATTGAATTTTCCAATATTGAACCTCTTGCAAAAACAATTATTGAATACAGGGAATTAATGAAAGAGAGTTCAGAACTAAATGAATTATTAAAAACAGAATCTGAGGATGAAGATATCATAAATATGGTTAAAAATGAGATAGGTAACATCGAAAGTAAAATCACTCTTGTTGAGGAAAAAATAAACGAGCTACTAATTCCAAAAGATATTGATGACAATAAGAGTGTAATTATTGAAATTCGTGCAGGAACAGGTGGTGACGAGGCTGCAATTTTTGCCGGTGATCTTGTCAGGATGTATATGAGATACTCTGATATAAAAAAATGGAAAGTAGATATAATGAGTTTAAATGAAGGAGAATTTGGAGGATACAAGGAATTTATTGCAAACATTTCTGGGAATAATGTCTATCAAAAACTAAAGTTTGAGTCAGGGGTTCACAGAGTTCAGAGAGTTCCCGAAACTGAGTCGAGTGGAAGAATACATACTTCAGCAGCAACTGTTGCTGTCCTTCCCGAGGCGGAGGAGGTGGATATAAAAATAGAAGATAAAGATATAAGGATTGATGTTTTTAGAGCTAGTGGACCTGGTGGCCAGTCTGTTAATACAACTGATAGTGCTGTTCGAATTATTCATATACCAACAGGCATAACAGTATCCCAACAAGATGAGAAATCTCAACATCGAAATAGGGATAAGGCTCTAAAAGTATTAAGAGCAAGGTTATACGAGAAAGAGAAATTTGAAAAAGATAGCGAAAGGGCTTCCAGTAGAAGGTCACAAATTGGAACAGGCGACAGGTCCGAGCGGATTCGCACCTATAATTACCCACAGGGAAGAGTAACAGATCATAGAATAAGTTTAACTTTACACAAACTAGTATCAATTATGGAAGCTGAGGGACTAGATGAGATTCTGGTTGCCCTCGCATCAGAAGACAAGGCGAGAAGGATGTCTGGAGAGAGCTGATATTGAATGAATATTAGTGTACAAGATTTGCTGGCTTCATCCAGAAAGAGATTAAAATTAGAATCTATAGATACTGCTAATATTGATAGTATATTGCTACTATCAAATCTACTTGGTGTTTCAAAGGAATATCTCGTTATAAATAATCAGAAAATTCTCACAGAGAGTGAATATAATGATTATTTGGAATTGATCGAAAGACGAATAAAGGGTGAACCAGTTTCAAAAATAGTTGGAAGAAGGGAGTTTTACGGGAGAGAATTTATTGTTAACAGGGATGTTTTAGATCCAAGACCGGATAGCGAATTAATAATAGATACTGTAAAAGAATTATTTACTAACAAAGAAGAAAGCCTAAATTTTTTAGATTTAGGTACTGGCTCTGGTTGTTTGCTTATCACACTATTATTGGAGTATAAAAAATCTAGGGGAATTGGAATTGACATATCAGAGAAAGCAATCGCAATAGCCAAAAAAAATTCTCATCTTTTTTCTATAAAAAATAGGTCCTCATTTATCTTATCGGATTGGATAGAGGCAATTGATCATAGCGACTTCAATGTAATTGTTTGTAATCCTCCATATATCCCTGAAACAGAGATCAATAATCTAATAGTAGATGTTAAATCTTATGATCCAATCATTTCACTAGTTGGTGGATGTGATGGCCTAATAAATTATAAAAAAATATTTTCTCAATTAACAAAAAGAAAGTTAAATAAAAAAATTATTTTAATATTTGAAATATATTCTAGTAACATTGACGCAATAGTAAAAATCATTATTGATGAAGGATTTGACAAAAATATTATAAAAATTCGACAAGATCTAGCCAATAAAAAAAGAGTAATATATATGACTTTATAATTTTTTTTATATTTTAGCTTGGAAAAACAAAAAGAATTATGTATATATAATACAAATCAATAAGTTAATTACATACATAAAACAGATTGCTTAAATAGACTTAACTTAAGATAGTTTAATATCTCATTTATAAATTATAAATTATTCATTGTTCTATATGGAACAAAATTATTAAATTAAAAAGGATTATAATAGTGCCTCTGCCACTAAAGAAGAAAAATAGAAATAGATCTAGACGACCATTTTCATCATCGAGATTACTAGAATCGAATGGTCCTGATATAAAAATCAAAGGTAGCGCACTTCAAATAGTTGAAAAATATATTTCCCTCTCTCGGGAGTACCAGACTTCTGGTGATCCCATAACAGCGGAGAGTTACCTTCAATATGCAGAACACTATCAAAGAATT
>Ga0315316_10003681_pt1 | contig 11138 bp, 10 predicted proteins | sample M160m3416metaG_FD_203702 | JGI IMG/M metagenome (GOLD analysis project Ga0315316, IMG submission 203702) | Ammonia-oxidizing marine archaeal communities from Monterey Bay, California, United States - M1 60m 3416 | ecosystem: Environmental > Aquatic > Marine > Intertidal zone | place: USA... | reverse complement strand
ACTACGAAGACGTTGCGGACCTTTACGCGGTGCCGACGAAGGCCGTCTACCCGGATCTCGTCGCGCTGGCGGGGGGCGCGGGACCCGTGGTCGGGCGTGCGCAGGCCTACGCCGAGGCGGGTGACGAGCTCGAGGCGCTTCGCCTGCTCGACGTGGCCAAATCCGTGGGGCCGGAAGGCCGGAGGGCCCTCGGAATCCGTCTCGAGATTCTGGAGGCCATGCTCGCCCGCTCCGTAGAGGGTCACGACAACATGAGCGAGTCGGGCATCCTGCGAGCGATGGTCGGGCAGACCCGTCAGCGGCTGGAGGCGGCCGCGCCCTGACCCGCTGTCCCCCGCACCGACGCCGACCCCGCGGCCGGCTCGTTCGAGATCCTTTGGCGGCTATGCTGCGCGCCCATGGCATACGACGTCACTGATTTTCGAACCCTCATGCAGCTGGAGCCCGAAGGGCCCGATGTCTATGTCGGGGTCGGTCCCCGCTATCCGTGGGGGCGCGTATACGGCGGCCAGGTCGTCGCGCAAGCGCTTCGGGCTGCGTACGAGACCGTGCAGAGCGACTTTCAGGTCCACTCGGTTCACGCCTATTTCATCCGCGGCGGGGATGCGGAAGAGCCGATCCGATACGAGGTCGACCGGATCCGCGATGGGCGTTCCTTTTTGACGCGCCGTGTGGTCGCTCGGCAGTCGATGGGGCCGATCCTGAACCTGTCGGCTTCCTTCCAGGTCCAGGAAGATCAGGCAGACGTGCAGGTGTGCCAGAGGGAGGAGGGCGTGCCGGATCCCGAGTCGCTTTCGCCGAGCGACTGGGGCGCGATTCTGCAACGACGCATGGTCCCGTTGGCGGGCTCGCCCGCGCGGGCGGCTTGCTGGCTCAAAGTGACCCCGCCGGTGGGCGAAGACCCCGTGCTACAGGCCTGCGCGCTGGCGTATGCCTCGGACGACATGCCGATGGAGGCCGTCGGTCTTTGTCACCCGATGCGACCGGAGCCGACCGCCGATCAGGGCAGCTTTGATCGACTTTTCGTCAACGCGAGCCTCGACCACTCCATTTGGTTTCACCGGCCGGGTCGCTCCGACGACTGGGTCTTGCACGACCTCCGCGGTATGGGCGTGGCGGGTGCCCGGGGCTTGGGAATGGGCGAACTCTACAGCCGCGACGGCACACACCTCGCGACCGTCGCGCAGGAGGTGCTGCTGCGCGAGAAGACGCGCTGACCGAGCGTCTGCGCTGCTTCGGGCTAGGCTTTCAGCGATGGTATTGGCGGCCGGTCAAATCTCCCTGCGCATGTACCCCCAGCCCGGCTCTCCGAGTGAGACCGTGGCCGAGATGATGCGCCAGGCGCGACGGGCCGAGGCGGCGGGCTTCGACGGTCTGATGACGAGCGAGCACCACGGCGGTTTCCCCGGCTACGTCCCGAACCCGCTGCAGCTCGCAGGTTGGCTGCTCGAGGGGACCGAGCGGGTCTGGGCAGCGGCGTGCCCCCTGCTGCTGCCGCTCTACCACTGGTCGCATGTGGCTGAGCAGGCGGCCTGGCTGGCCGCGCGCTTCCCGGGCCGAGTGGGGCTCGGCGTGGCGAGCGGGGGCTTGGCGCAGGACTTCGAGATGGCCGACCTCGCCTATGAGGAGCGGCTCGCCCGTTTCCGGGCGGATCTGCCGAGAGTCGTCGGGGCCCTGCGCGGCGAGACCGAGTCGCCGCTGGCCGACGATCCCGCGATCCGGGCCTGTGCCGAGACGCCGATCCCCGTCGTGAGTGCCGCGCAGAGTCCTGCGGCGGTGCGCCGCGCGGCCCGAGAGGGGGTGGGGGTGCTCTACGACTCGCTGCAGACGATCGAGCGCATGCGCGAGATCTCCGATCTCTACGAGGAGTCGGGGGGGACGGGGCCCCGGATTGCCATTCGCCGGGTCTGGGTCGGTCCTCCGCCCGAGGCGCAGGTCGAGGCCCAGATGGATTTCTACCGAGGCTATGCGGCGCCGGCCGCACAGGCCCATTGGGGCGCCGGCCAGGAGTTGGTCGGGGGAGAGACCGGCGCCGAGGTCGCCGAAAAGCTCCTCTTGGTCTCGGAGCAGGGTGGCTGCGACGCGTTCAATCTGCGCGTCCACGTGAAGGGGATCGAGCGCGCCCAGGTCGAGGAGCAGATCGATCGGCTGGGCGCGGAGATGCTGGATCCGCTGCGCAACGCCCTCGCGCAGCGGTCCTCGCGTTAGGCGAGCCGGCGCCGAAGCTCCGCGGCGACGAGCCAGAGCCGATCCTGTCCCCAGACGCAAAGATCGGGCTCGCTCCCAGGGCCGCGTACGCGATAGCTCGGGACACCCCAGACGCCGAGCTCCTCGTACATCACCTGCCGGTTCGCCTCGAGCTCCTCGCGCCAGCCCTCCTGGTCCAAATGAAGCTTCGCTTGCTCCCAGTCGAGCCCCGCATCCTCGACGACGCGACGCAGGCCCGTATCGGTTCCCATATTGCGCCCCTCTGCGAAGGCGGCTCGCAAGAAGGAGGATAAATACTCGGCGCCTCTTCCGCGCTCCCGCGCGAAGGGCCAGAGCGAGAAGCCCCGCTCGACGGGCTTCCCGATCGGGTCGTACATGTCGCCGTAAGGGACGCCGAGATGCAGGGCCTCCCGGTAGGCGTCGAGAAAGATGTAGAGACCCTTGGCGGCGGGGGCGGGGACGCCACGCATGACCATCGGCATGACCGGCCGGAGCTCGACGGGGACTCCGGCCGAGGCGGCGACCGCGAGGCTGCGGTCGAAGATCATCGCCGTGTAGGGCGAGCGCAGTGAGGGGTAGAACTCCAGCGCGACGCCCTTGGCGTCAGTCTTGGGTCCGGGGTCGATCGCAGGGCGGTCGAAGCGGATCGACGTCGGGGCGCCCGGTCGCGCCGCGCCGGAGTCCCGCAGGCGGCGCTCGAGGTGGTGGAGTCGATCGACGCCCCAATACCACTCGCCGCCGTACCAGAACATTCCCCCCGAATAGTGACGTCTGCGGCGTCGTCGGTCGTTGCCTTCCGCGATGGCTGCTCGGGTCTCCTCGGGAGTCGCGCTGAGGACGTGGCTGGCCAGCGCCTCAAGCGCGTCGTCGTCGCCCTGCCAGAGTGCCCGGCCGGCCGCGATGCCGACGTCGACGAATCGGGAATCCGAAAGCAGGGCGGCCAGGAGGCGTTCTGCTCGCGTGGTCATTTCAGCGCGTGGACGGATCGGCCGCTCAGCGAAGGAAAGACCGTAATGAGGGGCCACCTGGGCGCAGTCGCGCCTTGCGTAGTCCGAGAGCATCTCGGGCTCCGGAGCGTAGAAGCGGTCGGTCGTGTCGACGAGATGGAATCGGAACGCGACGTCATAGCGTTCTCGTAGGCTGGGAATGCACTGGAGTGCGAGGTCGCTGTAGGGATCGTCGACCCGGTGAAAGAATTCGATGACGCGCGGCGCCCCACGCAGGCGTTTGGCTCGGTCCCCGGTCTTCTGGAGTAGGGAGCGAACGACCGGCAGCGCGCGCCCGACGTGACGACCCACGCTTCGGGCGAGGTCGGGGATATCCTGCTGGCTGGCGAAGCCGGGTTGGGTGGAGTCGTCGAGGGCGTTTTTCGATTCAGTCACGATGGGCCCTTCAGGCCTGGTCAGGCTGGCTGGGCGGGCGTTCCGTGGTCATTCCTCGACGAAGGTATTTTCGCCGGCGCCCTCCAGCACGTGCTTCAAGACCTTGCCCGTGGCGTTGCGGGGGAGGGGTTCGCGCCGGATTTCGATGAACTCGGGGACCTTGAAATAGGCGAGCGTCTCGGCGCAGAAGGTGCGGATCGCCTCTTCCTCGGGTTCCGCGTCCGCGTTTGGCACGACGACGGCCTTCACGCGTTGGCCGAGTTCGCGGTCGTCGACCCCGTGGACGGCAACTTCGGCCACGTCCGGGTGGAGCTCGATGCGGTTCTCGATCTCGGCGGGGTAGATGTTCTCCCCGCCCCGGATGATCATGTCGCGCATCCGCGACTCGATGTGGAGCTTGCCGTCGATCATGCGGCCGAGGTCACCGGTATCGACCCAGCGACCGGGCAGGAAGTTTTCGGTGTTGGCCTTGGGGTTGTTCAAGTATTCGAGCATGACGAGGGGGCTGCGCACGCAGACCCGGCCGGCTTCGCCCGCGGCGAGTTCCTCCCCCGCATCGTCGACGATCTTGATCTGCACGGTCGGGAGCGGTGGCCCGACACAGTTCGCGGCCTCTCGGAGCATCGCGTTGTTGGCGTAGCTGACCAGTCCGCCGGTCTCGCTCGAGCCGTAGCCCGAGCCGACGGAGTTCTCGAGCTGAGGGAAACGCTCGGCAATCGTGCGCAGCAGCTCCGGAGTCGAGGCGGACCCTCCGACGCCGACACTCGAGAATCGAGAGGTGTCGAGCTTTTCGATGTCGGGGTGGTCGATCAAGCGGAAGACGTGGGTCGTCGCTCCGCTCCAGCTCGTGATGTTTTCCTCGAGCGAGAGCTGGATGATTCGGGCAGGGTCGAAGCGGCCCATCGGCCAGACGCTGGTGCCCCCCCCGGCGAGTGTGGCGGTGGTGCTGCCCATCGAGCCTGAGAGATGGAAGAGCGGGAAGGGGGCCAGGGTCGCCCCAGGCTCGCCAGCAGGCGCTTCGGTCATCGCCCGTCGCGCGCCGATGAAGAAACTCGACATCGTGAAGGCGACCAGAGTGCGATGACTCACGAGGGCCCCCTTGGGCCGCCCCGTCGTGCCCGAGGTGAAGAGCAGCAGACACGGGTCGTCTTCCTCGATCGGGGTCTCCGGCAGCTCGACGCCCGGCGCGTGGCTGATCAGCGCGTCGAAGTCATCTTCGAAGCAGGCGGTGGGGATCTCGGGCGGTGTCTCCATCTCGGCGAGGCGTTCGCGTCGCCGCGCGTCGACGAGCAGGAGTTTGGGTTGCGCCAGATCGAGTCCGTAGCGGATCTCGTCCCCGGCCCACCAGCCGTTCATCGAGATCACGACGCCGCCCAGAGAGACCGTCGCCCAGTAGGAGAGGATCCACTCGGGCGCGTTGGCGGCGAGGATCGCCACCGCATCCCCCTTCTGGATGTCGTAGCGATCTCGGAAAGCCGCGGCGAGCGAGGCGACGTCGGCCAGGTGCCGGGTGTAGCTCCAGCGTCGGCCGTCGGGGAAGACCATGTAGTCCTTGTCGGCGTGGGCGGCCGATTGCGCGAGCAGCTCCCGAAGGGAGCCTGCTCGGTTCTTGTAGACCTGCATCGTCTCGCCGAGGACCGCTTCCTCGGTTAGTTCGAAGGGGCTGCCGGGGGCCAGGAGTCGGGCGTTCGCCTCCTCGATCGAGAGCAGGGCGGGGGCATCGGTGGACATGGGGGCTCGGGGCTCCTGTTTCGGAGGGAAGAGGGGACCAGGGAGAAGCGAGAGGATGGAGCGCTCAGAAGGGCTCGAAGTCGACGGGGAGGGACGCGTAGCCCTGAACGTATTCGGTGTAGAGGCGTTGTGCGCCGCCGAGATCGACCTCGTAGTTGGGCATCGCGGCGAGGATCTCCTCGAGGGCGACCCGGGCTTCGAGCCGGGCGACGTGTCGGCCGATGCAGGCGTGGGTGCCATGGCCGAAACCCACGGTGCGGGGTGCGCGACGATGGAGGTCCCAGGTATCGGCTTTCGGGAACTCGGCCTCGTCACGGGACGCGCTCGTATAGAGCAGTAGGACGGGCTGCCCGGCCCGTAGGCGCTGACCGCGGATCTCGTGGTCGGCGATCGTCATGCGGGCCATGAACTGGGTCGGCATGTCGAACCGGACGGTCTCCGAGAAGGCTTCGAGCATGAGCGGCGGGTCGTCGATCACCTCACGCCGTGCGTCCGGGTTTTCCCAGAGCCGCTGCAGCGTCGCTGCCAGCATCTTCGGCAGCGTCTCGGTCCCCGCGATCACGAGCTCCTTCAGCATGGAGGCGACCTTGTCTTCGGGCATCGCCTCGCCTCCCGGCGTGGCTGAGAGATAGCGACCGAGCACGTCGTCGCGAATTTCCCCCGAGGCCCGGCGCGCCTTCACCAGCGCGAGGCAATACTCGTCGAGTTGGGCAAAGCCATCGATCCCGGCCTGGGTGATGCCGAGTTCACCGGGCTCGCGATGAAAGATCGCGTCGACCCAGCCCCGCAGCAGATCTCCATCCTCTTCGGGGAAGTCGAGGATGCGGCAGACAGAGAGGGTCGAGAGGTGGCTCCCGAGGTCCTTCACGACGTCGAATCGTCCCCGCTCCCGGACGTGCTCGAGCCGGTCGCGCACGATTTTGCGGAAATCCGGTTCGAAGCGCTTTACGAAGCCCGGTAGAAAGCGTTTGCTGATGAGCGCGCGATGGGCGGTGTGGCGCGGCGGATCCATCATGTCGAGCGCCGGGAAGACGTCCACCACGTTCTGGAGCACGTGCCCCGCGGTGGTGCCCTGTTCGCTCGAATAATGCTCCGGGGTCTGACAGGCGTTCCAGACGTCCTCGAAGGAGGCCATTGCCCAGCAGTCGTATTCCTCGACGTAGTGGAGCGGACTCTCCCGACGCAGCCGCTCGTAGACCGGGTAGGGGTCGTCGAAGATGGCCGCATCGAAGGGGCTGTAGTGGAGGGGCGTATCGGACATGGAAGAACCTCCCGCGAGAGGGGGTAGCTCGCCGGGGAGCGTCGGGGAAGGGCTCAGCCCGGACCCAGCAGGGAACGGTCTCCCTGATCCATGATCACCCGACCGTCGCGGCGACGGCTGCGCCAGCCCTCGGGTGTCCGGATGAGCACGTCGCTGTATTCGATCCAGCTCTCGTAGGTCTTGCCCTGATGGGCTCCCTTGCCCATATGCATCACCCGGCAATAGTGCAGGCTCGTCGCGGCGTCCCCCTCGAGCGAGATGCGGTAATTGCCCAAGAGGTGTTGGCTGGGGCCGCAGCCGTCGAGATAGCTGCGGATGGAGGTGGTGACCTCCGCAAGGCCCGTTTGCTTCCACTCCTTCCAGTCGACCGTCACGTCGTCGGTGAAGACCTGGCCGAGTCCGGGCCAGTCCCGAGTGTCGAGACACTCGGAGTAGCGGTCCAGGGTGGCGATGATCGCGAATCGGTCGTCGGCTTGGCTCATGGGTTCTCCTCGAGATGCGTTGCGGGCCGATAGCGGAGCAGGACGCCTTCGCCGCCCTCGACCGGCTCGAAGACGGGCAAGAGCGCCATACCGATCTCGATCTGCGCGTCGTCGACGTCCACCAGGGTCGAGGTCAATCGCACGCCTTCTTCCAACTCGACGACGGCCAGCCGCTGGGGGACCTCGTCGGCGAACATCGCGACCGTGGGGACGCGTGAGATCGTGAAGGTATGGAGCCGCCCGCGGCCCGAGACCGTCTGCCACGCGAGGGCATCCGAGAGGCAGCCCGGGCAATGGCTACGGGGGTAGAAGACCCAGCGCGCGCAGGCCCGGCAGCGCTGGAGCCGGACCTCGCCGCGCCGCAGCCCTTCCCAGAAGGGGCGCGAGGTCTCGGTCGCGTAGGGCCGGGGCTTGTTCATCTCGGCCAAGGCTCACTCCCCCCGCAGCACGAGCGCCGATTGCTCGCTCATGACGCCGCCGGTGCCGGACACGAAGGCGGTTTCGCAAGTGGGCACCTGGCGGCCCGGGGCCTCGTGGCGGAGCTGATGAACGGCCTCGTTGACCTGGGACATCCCGCCTGCACCCCCGGCCTGTCCGTAGGAGAGCTGGCCACCGTGGGTGTTCAGGGGAAAATCGCCCGACCAGGTGAGGTCGTGGTCGCGCACGAAGTCGAGACCTTGGCCCTTCGGGCAGAAGCCCGCGTCCTCGAGCGTGAGCAGCGCCGTGATCGTGTAACAGTCGTAGACACAGGCCAGGTCGATCTCGTCGCGGCCGATGCCCGCCATCGAGAAGGCCTGGTTCGCGGCAGGTCCAACCGGCGTCTCGAGCAGGTCCCGCGCATAGGCGGGCGTCTTGATCGCGAGACGCTCGCCGCAGCCGCTCACCCAGACCGGTCGGTGGGGGGCGCGCCTTGCCCGGTCGCGCCCCGCGACGACGAGGGCGTGGCCGCCCGCGACCGGCATGACGATCTCGAGCACGTGGAGGGGGTCGGCGATCATCTTGCTCGAGAGCACGTCGTCCGCGGTGATCGGCTTGCCGCGAAAGACGGCCTGCGGGTGGGCGCAGGCGTTGGTTCGCTGGTCGACGGCGATCTTCGCCATTGCGCGGGCGTCGTAGCCGTGGGTGGCGGCGTAGCGCTGCGCGATCATCGCGTAGCCCGCATTCTGGGCGATATTGCCGTAGGGGATGTCGAATTCGGCCTGGGGCGAGCCGTATTGATTCGAGGAGGCGCCGAAGATCCATTGCTCGTCGAAAGAACGCCCGTCGCGCGGATCACGGGGGGTCGGCCGGGCGGGGATGGCGCAGACGACGACCTCGCAGAGCCCGAGTTCGATCGCCGCGGCGGCGCGCCAGACCATGCCCACCGCGTTGGCACCGCCGAGGTCGACCATCTCCGCCAGGTTGACCTCGAAACCACAATATTCGGCCACGGTCGCCGGCGCGAAGCTCGGCGTCTCGGCGAGTCGCGGCGTGACCAGGCCGTCCACCTCGCCGGCCTCGATGCCGGCGTCGGCGAGGGCGAGGCGAGCCAGCTCGGCCCATTGTTCGAGCATGAAGCGAGGCGGTCCGCTCGGCTTGCGTTCTGGTTTCCAGTCCGCGACGCCCACGATCGCCGCGTCTCCGGCGAGTCCCATCCCGGACCTCCGATGCGTTGCTGATCAAAGGCGCCCGGGCGTGAGCCCGGGCGCCCCGTAAATCACGCAGACGGTCCCTCGAGGATGTGGATGCCGCAGCAGGTGCCCAGGCCGATCACGTGGGCGAGGCCGATACGGGCCCCTTCCACCTGTCGCTTGCCGGCCTTGCCGCGCAGGTGCATGGCGAGCTCGTATTGGTTGGCGATCCCGGTGGCGCCGATCGGGTGACCCTTCGAGAGCAGGCCGCCCGAGAGGTTGACGGGGATCTTCCCGCCGATCCAGGTCGAGCGCTCGTCGATCAGCTTGCCCGCCTCGCCGTCGGCGCATAGACCGAGGTTCTCGTAGTGGAGCACCTCGGCCGTCGCGAAGCAGTCGTGGAGCTCGACCAGGTCGAGATCCTCCGGGCCGACGCCCGCCATCTCGTAGGCCTGCTTCGCGGCGTTTCGCGTGCAGGTGTTGACGTCGGGCATGACCTCGTCGCGATCGGTCCACGGGTCGGTCGTGAGGACCGAGGCGCGGATCTTGACCGCCTGGCCTTCGAGACCGCGACGCTTCATCTCCTTCTCCGACATCAGGACCGCGGCGGCTGAGCCGTCGACGTTCGCCGAGCACATCAGCTTCGTGTTGGGGTAGGAGATCATCTCCGCCCCCATCACCTCGTCGAGCGGGGTCTCGATCTGATACCGCGCCTTCGGGTTGAGCGTCGAGTGGTGATGGTTCTTGACGGCGATCTGCGCGAATTGCTCGAATGTCGTGCCATAGTCCTTCGAGTGGGCCATGCCCGCTTCGGCGAAGACGCAAGGCATGGATCCCGAGCCCAGCAGGCCTTCCGGGTGAATGCCCTTGGAACCACCGCCGCCGCCGAGCATGCCCGCGCCCGCCATCTTCTCGACGCCGACGGCGACAATCGTGTCGTAGATGCCGGCCTTGATGGCGATGAAGCCCTCACGAAGCGCAGTCGCGCCCGTCGCGCACGCGTTCGAGCAGTTGACCACCGGGATGCCGGTCTGGCCGATCTCCTGCTGGATCTGTTGACCGACCATGCCTGCCGCCATCATGAGATTGCCGCTGTAGAGCGCCTCGATGTCGTTGATCGTGACGCCGGCGTCGTCCATCGCGCCGAGCGTCGATTCCGCGCCGAGGCTCGCGATCGAGCGGTCGGGAAATTTCCCGAACTTGATCATGTCGATGCCGGTGATGTAGACGTCTTCACTGCCCATGGTTCAGCTCCTGTGGTCGGCGGGGGTTCCGCCGGATTTCGGATAAGAGTTCGAGATCAAGCCGCCGGCTTGATCACGTAGGTCATGTACTCGTTGCCTTCCGCGTCTTTGCGCGGGGCGATCTGGAAGTCGACCTCGATGTCCATGCCGAGGGTGATCTTCTCTGGGTCGGGCTCGAGTCCGACGAGATTCGTCTTGATCGTGCCGCCGCCGTCGAGGTCGGCGATGGCCGAGATGAAGGGGACATCGATCCCGGGGAAGGCCCGGTAGATGATCGAGAAGGCGTGGAGCTTGCCCGTGTTGTTCAACTTATGGGGCTTCAGCGTGTCGCGTCCGCCGCATTTCCCACACGCCATGCGGGTCTTGAGCGAGATGGCCTGACAGCTTGTGCACTGGAAGCCTTCGAGATAGGGGTCACCGGCCTCGGGGACTTTCAGGAAGGGCATGATAGGGAGGGGTTGATCGGCCACTAGAGGCTCCGTTTCTGGACCCGCCTCGGGTGGGCGCTGCGCTCGCAGTCGCCTCCCGCTCGGATGGGTTCGGTGTGGGGCGCGCGGCCGGATCGCCGCGCCTCGCGGACCCGGAATCTAGGCCAGCCAGGGGGGGCTTCGCCAAAGGGATGGCCCAGAGTTCGCAACCCCGGATTTGGGTACCGTTTCCGGGGCTGAGCGTGGCCTTGGGCCGGGAGGGAGGATCGGGATGGTGAAAACAGATCGGCTGAGGCGAGATGCCCGGGATGTCGAGGCCTGGGACCTCGAAGTGGATGTGCTCGTCGTCGGCTACGGCTGTGCGGGTGCCTGTGCGGCGATTGAGGCGCGGGAGAGCGGGGCCGATGTGCTTGTGCTCGACCGGTCGGGAGGCCCGGGTGGCACCTCGATGAACTCGGGGGGATTCGTCTATCTGGGCGGCGGTACCGCGCTTCAGAAGGCGCTGGGATACGAGGACTCCGCCGAGAACATGTTCCGATACATGATGGCAGCCTGCGGTCCGGAGCCCGATGAGGCCTTGATCGCACCCTATTGCGAGGGCAGCGCGGCCCATTTTGATTGGATCGTGGCGCGCGGCGTCCCCTACCGGGAAAGCTTCTTCGCCGGCGCGCACGAGCCTTTCCACTCCGACGATGGACTGGTCTTCTCCGGCAGCGAGCACGTCCATCCCTTCAACGAGATCGCCACCCCGGCACCGAGGGGCCATGCGCCGCGCTCGGTCCGGGACAAGGG
>Ga0315316_10003678_pt1 | contig 11140 bp, 10 predicted proteins | sample M160m3416metaG_FD_203702 | JGI IMG/M metagenome (GOLD analysis project Ga0315316, IMG submission 203702) | Ammonia-oxidizing marine archaeal communities from Monterey Bay, California, United States - M1 60m 3416 | ecosystem: Environmental > Aquatic > Marine > Intertidal zone | place: USA... | reverse complement strand
CAAAATATCAATTCCTCCTAATTTTTCGCAAATTTGTTTAAAAGCTTTCTTAACACTTTTTTTGCTAGTTACGTCGCAATAAATACAAAGATCTTCAATTTTAGATTGAACCTCTTTTAAACGGTCTAAATTATTATCAAGCAAAACAACTTCAGCTCCATAACTTTTAAACATTTTATAAGTTTCAAATCCAATTGTGCCTGTGCTTCCAGTAATGACAACAACATTACCTTCAAGAAGTTTTTTCTTTTTTTTGATTTTCGCCTGCTCTAAGGACCAATACTCAACGTCAAATAGATCCTTTTCAGGAATAAATTTGTAGGATGAAGTTTCCTCAACTGAAGAAATTACTTTTGCATTGGTTTCAGTTAAATCTCCAGCTATTTTTGCAGCATTTAAATCTTTACCCACACTAAACATCCCAACATTTTGAACCAATACAACTCTTGGAGATGTGTCTAGCATTACCTTTTTTTCTTTTACTTTTTTATGATTTATATTGAAATAGTGAACGTATTTTTTTCTATAATTTTCAAAAGCTTTTTTTGCAGTTTTTTTGAAATCTTCAATAGTAGAATTTTTTTTAGGAGTAATTATTAAAGGAAATGGTTTTACTCTAATTACGTGGTCCGGCGTTGCCGTTCCTTTTGATGAATAAGCTCTAACGTTTTTTCCATTTATAAAATATTTAAGGTGGCGATTTAGTCTATAATTGATTACAAATTTTTGATCTTTATTTTGAGATAAAAGACCTCTTATTACAGGGGCAATTTCATAATGATCAAATTTTGTTGAGAATTTTTTGATTTGTTTAATTTTTTTACTTTTTAATTTTTTAACTGCTTTTTCAGCTCTAGATACATATTTTATCATCAAGTCATAAGCTTCCTTGCAATCATTAGCGAAGGTGAAGATTCCATGATTCATTAATATTAAACAATTAATATTTGGATTTTTTGAATAAATTTCATAAATTTTTTTTGATAGCATGAATCCTGGCATTACATATGGAACAATGCTAACTTTATCTCCAAATATTTTTTTACAAAAATTCATTCCTCCAGGTCTGTTAGTAGCATTTAAAACAGCATCAGCATGTGTGTGATCTACATATTTAAAAGGTAAAAAAGCATGTAAAAATGTTTCAACCGAAGGATTTGGTGATTTTATATCAATAAGATTTCTTTTTTGATAAGAAACCATATCTTCATCAGATAAATACTTTTTATTTTTTAGAGCCAACAATGGTTCCAATTTAACCGCGGGAAGTCCAGCAGGCTCTATATCCGCCATATCCCACCCGCTTCCTTTAACACACAATACTTCGTAATTTTTGCCATCAATATCTTTGATATTAGTTTTTACAGAGGTATTTCCTCCACCATGTAAAACTAATTCTTTATTTTTTCCAAGTAGTTGAGTTGAATAAACTCTAAGTGCTAAATCATCAGAAAAACCAAGCTTTTTGTACTTTTTTATATATTCTTTTGCGTTCTTTTTTGACCAATTATTTTTCAAAATTAATCTCCATAAACTTATTCACAACTATTTTTTAATTATTCCAAACTAATTTTTAGTTGTAAAAAATAAAATAACAAGCTAAAAAAAATAAGAGAGTCGTATAAATATGAAAAAAGTTGGAGAACACGTTACAATAGATTTTTTAGGAGTAAAAAGAGATTATTCTCCTGATTTTTATAGTAAAGCTATATATAAAATAGCAAAAAAAGCTAGAATTGAAGTCTTGAACATCTCCGAGAAGGTTTTTAAACCTCAAGGGTATACTTGTGTTGCACTTTTAGCTGAAAGTCATATGAGTTTTCATACTTTTCCAGAAAGAGGTATAATTAGCTTTGACTTTTTTACGTGCGGAAAGATATCTCCAACCACAGCTTTAGACATTTTAAAAAATGATATCAAACACGAAAGAGCTGTAGTCAGGAGTTTTGATAGAAGTAACAAAGGTTTATACGAAGATCTTTACAGTTCTCCAGGACATCAAAAATATTATATAGTAAATGATGTTTTGGAAAATTTTGTATCAAAAGTGGGTCAGCATATTGAAATAATGAAGCTTGAAGAATTTGGAAATTCTTTATTTATAGACAGTGAATTACAAGTTGCAGAAAAAGATGAAAAGAAATATAGCGGGCAATTTGTTAATTCAGCACTAACCTTATCCAAAGATAATTCCAGTGCAGCAATAATTGGAGGTGGAGATGGAGGGGTAGCAAGAGAATTATTATCAAAAGGCTTTGATTTAATTGATTGGTATGAGTTAGATCCTGAGGTAGTAAAAGCCTGTCAAAAACATCTAACAAAAGTTTGTGGTGAAGTAAAAGCAAACAATAATGTAAAAACATATTGGGGTGACGCTTTTGAGAGTATTAAAAAAGTAAAAGATTCAAAATACGACAAAATTTTTGTAGATCTTAACGATGATCAGTATTGCATAGATTTAGCTGCGAAAAATATGAAAAGTATAAAAAGAATTCTTAAACCTGGTGGAGTTGTAACTGCTCAAGCAGGAACTTTATCAAAAAAACCTAAACAGGTTAATAATTGGATGAAAATACTTAATCAGAATTTTGGTAATTCTAAATTAGATGAAGTAAATATACCAAGCTTTGATTGTCGTTGGAATTTTGCTTCTTCCATAATGAATTCTTAAATAATTCAACTATTTCACGTATTAATTTTTCTGGAATAATCTTTTTTTTAATCTTACTATTATAATTATTTACTTATAAAGGGGAAAATATGAAAAACATATTTAAATTATTCCTATCTTCTGTCGCTGCGTTAATGATATTTTTTTCAAGCGCACAAGCAGACAGTATAAGAATAGGAACAGAAGGTGCTTATCCACCATGGAATGCTAAAGACGAATCTGGAAAGTTAATTGGATTCGAAGTTGAGTTAGCAAACTTTCTTTGCATTTATATGAAACGTGATTGTACAATAGTTGAGCAAGATTGGGATGGAATGATTCCTGGTTTGATCATGAGGAAGTACGATGCAATTATGGCTGGAATGTCCATTACTGATGAGAGAATGAAAACAATTAATTTTTCTCAAGGTTATGCAGACGAAGTTGCTTCTTTAGCGGTTATGAAAGGTTCAAGCCTTGAAGGCATTGATACACCTAAGTCTATAAATTTATCATCAGGTGGCTCAGCAGCTAAAAAAGTATTAAAAACTTTAACAGCAGCATTAGCTGGAAAAACTATTGGTGTTCAAACCGCAACTATCCACCAAAACTTTTTAGAGTCAGGTGATGTCGGCAGCGTTAAAGTAAGAACATACAAAACTCAGGACGAAGTAAATTTAGATTTAGCAGCAGGAAGAATTGATGCAGCACTTGCAGCAGCAGTTGCTTTTACAGATTATGCTGAAAAATCTGGTAAAGCTGTAGTTTTAGTAGGACCTACTTTTGCCGGTGGAGATTTTGGAAATGGAGTTGGTGTTGGATTAAGAAAAGAAGACACTCAATTAGAAAAAGATTTCAACAAAGCAATTAACACAGCAAGAAAAAATGGTAAAATTAGTGAATTAGCCATTAAGTGGTTTGGCTTTGACGCTTCAATGTAATAATTTAATTTTTAAGGCGATAGTTTAATTCTATCGCCTTAAAATCTATGGGACTTTTAGCTTACGGAGATACAGGTTGGGGAGACGAGCTTTTTTTTGCAACTCTCATGACCATAGCTGTTGCTGCAGCAGCAATATTTATAGGTTTTTTTTTGGCAGCAATTTTTGCATCATTTAAATTATCAAAAAGCAAAATATTAAATTTAATCGGTGGCATTTACACTACTGTTTTTAGAGGTGTTCCAGAACTTTTAGTAATTTATTTATTTTTTTTCGGTGGTAGTGGAGCAGTTATGTATGTAGCTAGAATATTTGGGTATGATGGCTATATCGAAGTAAATGCTTTTTTAACAGGAGCTTTTTCTATAGGAATAATTTCAGGAGCATATTCAACTGAAGTATTTAGAGGAGCGGTACAATCAATCGACAAAGGTCAATTTGAAGCTTCTGAAGTTTTGGGATTTAAAAAGAAAATTTACTATTACAAAATAATAATACCCCAAATGTTGAGATTGGCACTACCAAATATAAGTAATGTTTGGCAAATAACTTTAAAAGATACCTCGTTGATTTCGGTTACTGGATTAGTAGAAATTATGAGACAATCTTATATAGCAGCAGGTTCTACAAGGGATCCTTTATTTTTTTACTCCTTTGCTGCCGTTTTATATTTGTTTCTAACTTTTCTTAGTATGAAAATGTTTAATAGGTTAGAAAAAAATTATAGCAGGGGATATTAAATGGATTTAGATTTTGCAACAGAACATTTACCACGTTTGTTAGAAGCAGCAAAATTAACTATTGAATTAACACTTTTATCACTTTTCTTTGGTATATTTGTAGGAGTTTTTTTCGCTGTTTTAAGAACAAGTAATAGCAAAGTTCTTTTTTATATATCTTACTATTATTCATATATTTTTAGAGGAACTCCGCTATTAGTCCAAATTTTTATAATATATTTCGGGCTTGCTCAAATTGAGTGGATCAGAGAGTCTTTTCTTTGGGTTTTTTTAAAAGAACCATATTCGTGTGCGATTCTTGCATTTACTTTAAACACAGGAGCTTATTCTTCGGAAATTTTTAGATCAGCTTTTGAAACTATTAATAAGGGAGTCGTCGAAGCGGCTGAGGGATTAGGTTTAAACAAAGTAAATACATTTTTAAAAATTAAGCTGCCTATAGCAATCAGACAATCTTTGCCAGCCTATGGAAATGAAATGATATTAATGATGAAAGGAACATCTTTAGCAAGTACCGTAACATTGCTAGATTTAACCGGTGTAGCTAAGCACATAATATCAACCACTTTCAGACCAGTCGAAGTATTTATAGTAGCTGGAAGTATTTATTTGTTGATGGCCTTTTTAATACACAATTTTATAAAATTTTTAGAGAGAAGGTATGATTACAACTAATAACTTTTCACTTCCTTTATATTAGATCCCAGCATTTTATTTATATCTGATTTAATCTTTGCTCTTTTGTCGTTATTTATATAAACATTTCGTGCAAGTTGAATAAAATTGCTACCAAAATCTGAATTTTTTTCACATATTCTTTTTTCTTCCTCAATATTCCAGAGTTTTAAATTAATTTCTTTAAGCTGATTAATTAGTTTTTGTAAACTTTCAGTAATTTCAATATTAGATTTTTTAGTTTCTTCTAAAGATTTGTACTCCTTATTAATCTCTACAAGCTTTTCTTTGTCTTTTATGTTATCCAGTTTTATTTCCAAAATGCTTATTTTATCCAGCAATTCACCAGCAGATATTTCAGTCAGAACCTTCATATATTTATTTATCATCATTTAAATAATAGGGTCAATTGAATAAAGCTTTCTATTGCTATATGTTTTATTAAATGGATAAAAAGATTTCAATCCAATTAATTCAACTAAACAACAAGTATGGAGATCAAGTATATTTGCCATACAGTGTTGCAGTATTAAAAGCGTTCGTTTTAAAAAATAAGCAAATTAATGAAAACTTTGATTTCAAAGAATTTATATTTTTACGAGAAGACGTTATTGATATGGTAAAAAAAATGGGATCAGTAGATATACTTGGAATCTCATGCTACATGTGGAATTGGAGATTTTGTCTGCGTTTAGCTGAAGAAGCCCGTAAACAAAATCCTGATTGCCTAATCTTTCTTGGAGGGCCACAAATACCAGATGATATAGATGAAAGTTTTTTTAAATCTTATCCATATATAGATTTAACAATGCATGGTGAAGGAGAATTAACTTTTGAAGAAACTTTAATGAAATATCTAAACAAGGAACCTATGACCGCAATATTAGGAACTAGTTTTTTTGATAGAAAAAAAGATAAGAAAATATACTTTAACAAAAAAAGGGAAAGGATAAGCGATTATTCAACTCTTCCATCTCCTTATTTAGAAGGAATGTTTGATGACCTTTTCAGTAAATATAATTACAAATGGCAAGCAACATGGGAAACAAATAGAGGGTGCCCTTTTAAATGCACTTTTTGTGATTGGGGTTCAGCAACAGCATCAAAATTACGTAAATTTGAAGAAGAGAGACTTTATAAAGAAATAGATTATTTTACTGAAAAAAAAATTGACTATATAAATTGTGCAGATTCTAATTTTGGTATTATAAAGAGAGATTTAAATTTAGCATCAAAATTAGCCGAAAATAAAAAAAAATTTGGATATCCAAATCAATTTAGAGTTTGTTTTACTAAAAATTCGACAGAGCAAGTATTTCAATTAGAAAAAATTTTTGCTGATGTTGGAATGAGCAAGGGTGTTTCTTTAAGCATGCAAAGTTTAGACGAGGTTACCTTAAAAAATATAAAAAGAGATAATATAAAATTGGATTTCTTTAAATCTCTACAAAGAAAATATTTAGAAGCTGAGCTCCCTACATATACAGAGTTAATACTTCCTTTACCTGGTGAGACATATGAGTCTTTTAAAAAAGGTGTTGATACACTATTGGATTGTTCACAACACACAGGTATAGTTGTATATAACGCAAATGTAATGCCCAATGCTGAATTGGGTAATAAAGAATATCAAAAAAAGTTTAAAATTGAGACTGTTAACATACCAATATTCTTAGCGCATTCAGATAAACAGTCAGATGAAATAGTAGAATATGAACCTATCGTAGTTGGAACATATTCAATGTCAAAATTTGAATGGAAAAAGACTTATAAATTTGCTGTGTTTACGCAAACTTTACATGTTTTAGGATTGTTGCAGGTTATATCAATAGTAATTAGACACCAATATGGAATTTCTTATAGCAGTTTTTTTGAATCATTAATTCATTATGGTGAGAATAATGAACAATCATTTTTAAATAAAGAACTAAGCATTATAGAAGGTTTGTTAAATGGAATAATAAGTGAAAAGGGTAATTGGGGAAGTCATGTTGAAGGTTTTGAGAAAATATCGTGGCCACCTGAAGAAGCGATGTTTTTAAGAGCAATTGAAAACTTTGATCTCTTCTATGATGAAGTTTACAAAGTGTTAAGCACTTTCTTTCCAAAAGTAGCGCAAGACAAACTTTTCTTGGATGATTTAATATCATATCAAAAAAAATTAGTAGTTCACTACAAAGACCCAAAAGAAAGCTCGATAAAACTTAATTACAATATTCATGAATACTTTCGTGAGTTACGTGAGGGCAAACCATTTGAATTAAAAAAGGGGACTTTTACATATAATTTTACTGCAAAAAAAGACTACAGTAATGAAAAAAAACTCTTTTCTCGAGAAGTGCTTTGGTTTGGTAGAAAAGGTGGTAAATTCTTCCATAATGTAAACACCTTGCAGAGTTAATATTTTACTAAATGTCAGAAAACATCTTTTCAAAAGCTTGGTATAAATTTTTTAATAAGAATAAGTATCTTGATATTAAGAATAAGCAAAGAACATATAAAAATATTAAATATTATGATTCTCACGTATATGAGCAAATTGTAGAAATACAAAAAAAAATCACAAACAGCAAAGAACTTTCCTTTCTTCATTCAGGGCAAATGGGGGATATCATTTATTCCCTAGCAACAATTAAAGAATTATCAAAAACACATAAATGCAGACTTTATATTCAAGTTAATAAACCTCTCCCTATGGATCATGGGACATCAGGAAGAAAATTTTTTTTAGATGAAAGAACTGCAAATTTATTTTTACCTTTATTAAAGCATCAGGATTTTTTAGAAACAGCTGAAATTTATAATGGTAATAAAATCGATATTAATCTTGATTTATTTAGAGATATACCAATTAATCCAAGTTTTTATTCATCCAGGTGGTTTTCCCATATTTGTGGGATTAATATTGATGTAACAAAAACATTTTTATCTGTAAAACCACACCAATCTATAAAAAATAAAATTATAGTTGGTAGATCGCCGAGATACAGAAATGCATTTTTGAACTATAAATTTTTAAAGGATACAAAAAACCTACTATCTATCGGGCTAGAAAGTGAGTTTAACGAACTTAAAAAAGATATTAAAAATTTAGAATTTTATAAATGTGAGGATTTTCTAGAAATGGCAGCGATTATAAAAGGAAGCAAGTTTTTAATTGGCAATATGTCGCTTCAGTATATTACCTCTGAAGCACTAAAAGTTCCAAGATTATTAGAGGCTTCCCCTGAGTTCCCAGTTGCATTCCCGGTAGGTCCAAATTCTTTTGATGCTTATCACCAAATTCATTTTGAAAAATATTTTTCTTATTTAAACAAATAATTAAATTTTATAGTTTATATACTGCTTAATCTCTCTAAAATTAGACTTTAATAATATATTAATTTCATTTTTAACTTTAGCGCGGCTATCATTATTGAAATAAACTTGTCTAGCCAATTCTATAAATTCTTTTCCAAAGTCCTTATTTTTTTCATAAATTCTTAGTTTATCTTCTACGTCCCATAATACGATATTTATATCTTTAACTGCTTTAAATAGATCTTTAGTTTTGTTAGTCATTTTAATTGAGGAGTTTTGTATTTCTTTCAATATTTTGTACTCCTTTTTTATTTCTTTTTGTCCACCTGCATCTTTCACTCTCTCAAGCTTAATCTCAAGAATGCTTATTTTATCAAGTAATTCACCAGCAGATATTTCAGATAAAATTTTTTTAGATTTGTCTTTCATTTTTATGATAAATTGATTTACTAAATCTGATCATCCAATGTCAAATATTTTGATTATAAAACACGGCTCACTTGGCGATATTGTGCAAATAAGTGGTGTACTTAGAGATATAAGAGAGTCTCATAATAATAAAAAAATATTCATTTTAACTACGTTACCTTATGTTGAGCTGCTTAGTAGATGTCCTTATCTGGACGGTGTTTTGTTAGACAAAAGACTTTCAAGATGGAACATTTATTATCTCTCAAAATTAAAAAAAATGTTAGAAAAATATAATTTTTCCCATATTTATGATTTACAAAATTCTTCAAGAACATCTTTTTATAGAAAATATTTATTAAAAAGTCCAACATGGAGCAGCACAGAAACGATATTAAAAAAAGGAGAAAAAAAAAAGGATTTCGATAATGAATCTGTTTTAGAAAGATTCAACGTTCAATTAATAAATTCTAATATTAAAACCAAGTATACTTTGAAACCAAACTTTACTTGGGCTACTGTAAACGTGGATAAAATAGTTAATAAATATTTTGGTAAAAAATTTGTTTTACTTTTTCCTTTTTGCTCGCCACAACTCTCGCATAAAAAATGGCCACACTTCAATCAGTTAATAAAAATTATAAAATTTAATCATCCAAATTTAGAAATTGCTATAGCCCCAGGGCTTAATGAAATAGAGGAAGCTAAGAAAATTGAATCCATATTAATTATGAATAACAATCAACCGCTGAATATTATTGAGTTAGCCGGCTTAATATTAAAATCAAGTTATGTTGTAGCTAACGATACGGGCCCCGCTCATATGGCGGCCCATTTAGGGAAAAGTGGAGTAACACTTTTTGGATATCACACAACAGCAAAAAAAGTTTCTATAGAAACAGAAAGATTTAAAGCAATTACTGTAGGTAGCTTAAATGATCTCGAGGCAGAAAAAGTATATTTAGAAATTAAAGATAAGCTCAAGCTAATTAATTAATTTAATATAATTTTTTATAATTAAATTCCAATGAAAATTTTCAGAAAATTTTTTGGCATTCTTTCCATAATTAATAAATTTTTTATTTTGAAAAAAATTAATAACAGAATCATAAATCGAATTTAAATCGTTTCCATCACAGATTAATCCTGTTTTATTATGTGAAATAGCATCTGAGGCACCACCATCTTTACCACCTATTGAACCAACTCCATAAGATGCAGCTTCAATAAAAGAGATACCAAAACCTTCAACAGATTTTTTTTCTATTCGTGATGGCATTAAGAATAGATTTGATTCAGACATTAATGCAGTTTTTAAATCTGAATTAATATTTTTTAAAAAAACAACTTCTTCTCCTAAAGACAATTCCTTTGATAGTTTTATAAGATTATTTTTTTCTTCACCATCACCAACAGATACATATTTAATTTTCGGAAATTTTGTTTTTAAATTTTTTATTATCATTAAAATTTTGTCATGCCCTTTTCTTTTATCAAGTCTAGCAACAGTAATTATTTTTGGGAAAGATTCTCCAAAAACTTTTTCTGCTTTTATTTTTGATATATTTTCTACATTTTTCGGTTTTTGAATCCCTGGAAAAATCACATGTATTTTTTTTGAATTTATCCCTACTTTAATTGCTAATTCTTTTGTAAAATTTGAGTTAGCAATAATGAAATCTGCTTTATCTGTACTTTTGACTAATCTTTTATTTAATGATGATCCTGTTTCATGATTAATTTCTTTAGAGTGAAGAAGGCAAAATGACTTAGTTTTTTTTAAATACTCTGTATTTATTAATTCTAGGCTTTTCCAATGATCAGCAAATATAGCTCTTATGTTAGTGTTGTTGTTTATAAAATTATTTACCAAATTAGCTTTTCTATATTTTCTAAAGAGTTTAATTCCTTTTACTCTTTCGATATTTATAGATATTTTGTTATCGTAAACGTCTGAGTTTGAATATTCGTCAGCAAACACTTTAACGGGTCCATGATTTAATAAAATCTCTGACAAACCTCCCATTAACATTTGTATTCCACCCACGTCTGGCGGATAATTTCTTGTTACTACTAAAAACATTATTTAAACCACTTAATATTGCAGCCCATGCTGGGGATTTGATTTTTAGGACCTTTTCCTGTTTCAGCTATCAACCGCATGGCTATTTTTAAATCGCTATCGCCTTCTCTAACGGGTTTTAAATCTTTTAATTCTCTGATTCTTCCACGATACTGTAATTCTAGATTTTTATTATATCCAAAAAAATCTGGGGTACATACCGCACCATATTCTTTTGCTACAATTTGTTTTTCGTCAATTAGATAAGGAAAAGAAAAATCATGTAATTTTGAAAAGGAAATCATATTTTCAAAAGAATCATCGGGATAATTTTTTACATCATTTGACATTATGGCAACTGATT
>Ga0315316_10003675_pt1 | contig 11147 bp, 9 predicted proteins | sample M160m3416metaG_FD_203702 | JGI IMG/M metagenome (GOLD analysis project Ga0315316, IMG submission 203702) | Ammonia-oxidizing marine archaeal communities from Monterey Bay, California, United States - M1 60m 3416 | ecosystem: Environmental > Aquatic > Marine > Intertidal zone | place: USA... | reverse complement strand
TTTTATTCCGAATTACGGTGTTCGGCGAAAATAAACGTGTAACTCGCCGCTGTTATCAGACAGTTGCGTCCATTTATCTCGACACCTCAAGAACAACGTACCATCACTGGGCGCCACAAAAGACATTTTTTCCCCGAGTACAATGACTTCTGACAATTGAAACTCTCTAAAAATCACACCTATCAAACGTCCCTTACCATCTCCGGTCCCATCGCCACCAACACTACTGACGCCTTGTGTGGTACTCCATTCTCCCTGCGTTATTACGTCATAGGACATCCCCTCTTCAACTTGCAATCCACTACCTTGCCATCCATAAGCAGCTTTTATTTTTTTATTCACCAAGGCTTCTCCCGAGAGTCGTTTGAATTTGGCGGTCCACTGCCACGCACAAAGATCCGGGCGAAATCCATTACCTAAATACTCGAGAAACAGTTGGTATTCAAATGCCAATCGGTTACCGAATTGACCGTAAACCGACTTAAAACTTACACCTTCACGTTGTTCCATCAACGCAATAGCCAAGGGTTTAAACCGCGTCGCGTAGTTTGGATTATTTGCTAACAAATTACACAATGCCCATCTCCACGCATAATCCTGCCATCCGCCTGCCGCTACGCGACCAGGAACTGCAATTTCCAGTAAACTCTTTTTATGCGGCGTCCCCGTCAAATAGGAAATAACCGACGGGTTGATGGAAACTTCTTTTTCACCAAATTTCCAATATTGTCCAAGTTCAGCCACTCCTTCGGATAACCAAGTTGGACCAGTCGAGCCAAATGCCACATGGCAGTATCCGTGTGTACATTCATGCTGAATAACTCCATGGTCATCACACGAATACAACTCTGCACGTCGTTGATTCCCTAAACTCGAATTAAAACAAATCCCAGCGCGAGCACGAATTTTTGCAACACCCTCCGCCTCTTTTAGTACTCCCTGAGGCCAAACATCTAAATTCCGCACAATAAAGCCATTGATAACGGAGGTTGGCGCCCTGCCAAAATACTTAGAAAGCAATGTTACCATCGTCTCTAATTTATGCAAAATGACTTGACCCTCTCGATCGGAGACATCCGTCATAAAGGCAAAGTGCGGCGAGCGAATCAATCGCGGTGACTGCGGATCATCCGATAGATGCTTGTATTTGTTATAAAGTTCGGCATCGAGACTATTCAACCCTGCGTCATACTTGGAGACTTCAACGCTCAACTGTTTGGCAACAATATCGCCCGTGTTCAGTCGCGCCGCTATACATTGGGTCACCTTGCCACCGACCACGACTTGCTTAATGTCGTCGCTTGCAAACGCAACTTTGGCGTTTGCAGTTAATGCAAATGACAAAGTAGTTCTTCGCGTGAAACCGTTTCCCTCCGGGACTCGCATTACCATCCGTTGATTCAACACTCGCACAAATTGCCCCGTCACAACACATGGACCATACTCATTAGCCTCCGGTGCTTTCCCCAGCAAAGAGATTCCTAGTTGATCGGTATCAGCCAGAGCGAGTTCAACGCCAGACGCCTCGCCTTGCGAATTGCCTTGTTGATTCAGACTGGCTGTCAATCGTACACTTTGACCTGCGTCTAGGTCCTTTAGTTGAAAGGACCCGCGAATATTGACTGTGGCCGGATACCGTAGACGTTGGCCATTCTCAAGAACCACGGCATTTTCCGCTTTCCCTTGTACTCGCACTACCAGGGTTTTACCATCGGGTTGTTTGATAACTAATTGCGACGGCCCGACAGATTCAACCGTGCCTTCAACATCTAGCATCTCGACAATGGTGATTTCTTGCGCGTGGACTGCTGATCCAAATAACAGACAAGCACCTGCAATTGTAACAATTAAAGATTGACGTAAATATTCGATCATTCTCTGGCTCTAATTAATTTTTACTATTAGCATTTTTTAACAGCACGAGCATTTCATCGGCAAACGCATGACCGATTCTATTAAACCAAATGGCGCTGCCAAGGTAATGGTATGGGCGATCCGATCCGACCTTTTCCCACTCTTCGAAGTGATCTTGCCAGCCAGGAAAAACTCGCTCAGCTTCCTTGTCTACCAATGTATGTGTGTATATTGACTTGACGTTACCCTTAAACGCTGCCACCTGATTCATCGCCATCTGGGCTACTTGTACCTTTTTCATGTTTTGCGACGGGTCTCCCGAGCCATGTTGCCCTAGCGCACCAATAACCACTGGTAAATCTGGAGCGTTAAAATCTTTGCGCAAATCGATAATAAATTGTTTCATATTTGCTTCATACTCTTGGGGTGCATAATCACCAAACATATCGTTGAATCCCTGAAACCATACAAAACCCGTCAGCTCTAACTTCTTGCCTTTTAATGCTGGAAACATTGTTTGATAGTTCTTTTGAGTATCAGTGACCTCTGCTAGCATCGCGCGGTAGGAAATCCCATAGGGTTGGGTAATATCCTTCATCGTTGGTAGGGCATCGCTACGATTGTTTTTTTCGTTGTTCTTCTTTACGCGTTCAACAGCCTTAGCCAATTCGGCTTCCAACCGATCAACTGCTGGTAGTCCCAAACTAGGTGGACGGAATTTCTGATACAGTGAATGACCACCCCATGCGGTTTTTATCAATAACACTGGCTCGTCAAAGTGTTCAGCTAGAACTGTACCAAATTCCAACTCAACTCCCGTTTTGTTGGGTGACCCGTAACCGATAGTTAATCCGCCTGATCGATCTAGAAATTTTATAAACGCGTCATCTCTTACCAGCCATTCATCATTTAGCCTCAAATGCCTAAACAACTCCTTTGTTTTGTCATCTTGTGCTTGGTGTTCTAGCAGTGTATTTTTGGCCTTGCCCTCCATGTTTGATTGCCCAGCTAGAATAAACACTTTCACCGTGTCTGATTGAGCGCAGCAATTTTCTATAACGCTACCCGAGAGAGCTAAAAAACATACGGCGACAACCCATTTCATGATCCGCATAAGTACAGTTCCTTTTGTAATATTTATTCGCTATTCACCACCACAATTATAGCCATTTGTCGCCTGGGGGGGTCGCCGTTGCAACAAACATCTATATGTCTCTATAATATAATTATAAGCATTATTGCTGTTTAGCATCCCACCCAATCACCGTCTTACCTTTTTGTGTCGTCATGGTTCCATCTCAAACCCATTCTCCTATCGGCTTTACTCGACGTGAAGCAATGCAAATTGGATATTCTGGACTACTGGGTTTAGGACTGCCTTCGCTACTTAAAAATCGATTGCTGGCCCAATCTCAAACGGCTCCGAAATCAATAATCATCGTCTTTCTCACCGGTGCCCCCAGTCACCACGACACATTCGATATGAAACCAGACGCGCCCGCGGAAATCAGGGGCGAATTCAAACCAACGACCACGACAACCGCAGGCCTACACGTCTGTGAACACCTTCCTAAACTGGCTGCTATTGCTGATAAATACGCAGTGGTTCGATCACTATCACACAAGGACAACAACCACTTAATGTCCACGCATTACGTCCTTACCGGCGAGTGGCAACCAGGTGGTTTTTTCGATAAAGTCGCCTCTCGCACAGACTGGCCAAACTATGCAGGCGGCCTAGCGTATATGCGACCACGCAATGATGGCATTCCCAGTGGTGTTAACTTGCCAACATTTCTACAAAGCAGTACCTTAACGTGGCCAGGTCAACATGCGGGGGTGTTAGGGCCGAACTACGATCCTTGGCAAATCACCAAGGATCCTAACAAGGCTGATTTTGAAGTAGCCAATCTTTCTCTCGCCCCGGGCGTCGATTTACAGCGTCTTGAAAGCCGGCATACACTCGTCTCGCGACTCAATAAACAGCAAGACCGTTTAAGCTCCACACAAGTGGCGCAGCGAATGACCAGCGAACAAGATTTAGCTTACTCCATATTGAGTTCTCGCAAATTGGCTCGCGCATTTGAATTGAAACACGAAAAGGATTCGCTACGAGATCACTACGGTCGACACACTTACGGACAATCACTTTTACTCGCGCGACGACTCGTGGAAGTAGGCGTTCCGATTGTACAGGTCAATATGGGCGCGGTTCAAACATGGGATAATCACGGTAACATATTCAAAACTCTCAAAGATCGGTTGCTTCCACCGACCGACCAGGGAGTCGCTGCTCTGATCACAGATCTCGACCAACGCGGGCTACTCGATGACACCTTAGTCATGATGCTGGGCGAGTTTGGTAGAACACCAAAAATCAACGATAAGGCTGGCCGCGACCACTGGGGCCCTTGCTTTTACGCCCTCTTTGCGGGGGCTGGTGTTCAGGGAGGACAAGTCATCGGCAAAACGGACAAACACGCAGCTTACCCCAGCACCCACCCCTATACTCCAGAAGACATCGGGGCTACGGTTTACAGCCTATTGGGAATTGCACCAGATACCGTTGTCCATGATCGCTTCAATCGCCCGCTGCGACTTAATCAAGGTGAAGTCATCGCCCCGCTGTTCACTGGTCGTAACATATAATAGCGCGTAGTCTTGCCCAAGCTATTAAAATAACACGGCACAGCCTTCATTCTCTATAATGGTCATTATGAAAAACACTATCAAAATCCCGAAAGTCGCTACCCTTACAGCCTGTTTAATTCTTGCAGCATTTTGGTCAGTTCCTATCGCCCACGCGGCGTTACGCGCAGGTGCTGCTAAAGTCGATATTACCCATCCAGATTCCAAGCAAGTTTCGAGTCCGCTTTATTCACGGGCGCTTGTCATTCAAGATGAGAAAACGACAATCGTTCTCGTTTCAATGGATGTGGTTTCCATTGGGGGAATCGGTTACATCAAAGATGATTTTTTACCCAACGTGCGTCGCAAAATCAACAAATCGCTCGGAATCGATGGCACAAGTATCTTAATTAATGCAAGCCACTGTCATGGCAAACCAGCGGCCGATAGCGAAATGTTAACCGTACAAGCAATTGAAGTAGCTTATCAAAACCTCGAAGAAGTAACCGTTGGGGTAGGTGCTGGATCAGAAGATCGCATCATGGAAAATCGCCGCATGTTTCTTAAGAACGGGCGTGAGATCGACGTGCGGCATGCCTATTCGCTGCCCCCAAACAAAGACATTGCCGCGACCGGCCCCATCGATCCTGAAATTGGGATTCTGTTGCTTAGAAAACTCAACGGGGAAACCCTTGCCGCCGTCTACAACTTTGCTTGCCATCCCATCCAAGGAGTTCCCAATGGCGAAAACACAGCGGATGTCACAGGCTTTGCATCACAAGTCATTGAGGACAATCTTAGTCCCGGCACCATTGCTCTATTCTTTCAAGGATGCGGCGGTGATATTAATCCAATTTCTTACAAAGACATTGAGCATCCACGGGACGCTGAACCACTAGGTAATTTACTTGGCTTAAGCACACTAAAAGGCATTCGCAAAATAGAGACGACCGACACCAATAATTTTAAATTAATCCACGAGACGATCGAATTACCCCGCGCAAACCTAGCGCCCAAAATTATTGAGCTACAGCAAACCCAGCAAGTACTGCTCAAGTCTCTCGGCGGGACCACGCTCAATTTGCGACAATTTATGCAACTCACCGCCAAACACAACCTCGATCCTGATTTCCCATCCTATCATGCCAGTCGATATCTGCACGACGAAAGCCTCGGACACTCCGACTTAAAAAACATGGATGCCACCAACCGCAGGAACATGAATGCCTATTTACGCAACGTCTACACGATGGAAGAACTAACTAGACTCGGAGCAAACCTGAGACTCCTGCAGTTGCACCAGCAACAAAATCTAGCGGCGGACAAACGCACAATCACTGTCGAAACAGTTGGTTTCAAAGTTGGCGATTTTGAGATGGTCACCTTTCCTGGAGAGCTGACCGTCCGCATCGGTCTGGGAATCAAGCAGCGTTCTAAACACCCCTACACGTTCGTAGCAGGATACACCAATGGATATATCTATTACGCACCGACCGCCAAGCAACTACTCAATGTAGGCGGCGCACAAGAAGATAGCGATTGCATCCTCGATCCAGCTTGGCAGGCAATTTTCGAAAAGCAGGTGTCATCACTACTTCAACGCTTGCGGTAATGGAAGGCGTTTTACCAGTGGCAATTGATACCCCTTGCTATTTGCCCTTTTTCATTTCCGCTAGTAACTTATCAACCGCCTCATCCATGCGTTCTCCGCGGACGTTTTTGTAACGAATTACACCTTTGTGATCCAATACATAGATCGTTGGCCACCCACGAACATTCCACGCTGAGGAAATCGGGCCTTGCGTGCTACCACCATTCCAGAATGATCTCCAAGTAATCCCTTGCTTTTTCATGACCTTCTTTAACGCTTCCCGATCGCGATCACTATTGACTCCGAGTAACACGAATGGTTGACCTTCAAGACGCTTAACGAGCGACCGCTCGTGCGGGTACATAGCCCGACAAGGCGGTCACCAATCACCCCAGAAGTCCAGCACCACGACTTTTCCTCGATAATCACTCAATTTAAACTTCACACCGTCTATGTCTTCGGCTTCAATTTCAGGTGCAACCTTGCCAACATTAAGTGCTTTTGCTGGAACGACTGCGATGACAGTTGATGCTTGCAAGAAGATCATTGTAAACAGCAATAGGGCTATATGTTTTATTCGCATCTCGATAAGCCTTAATAATTTAAAAGGTTGAGGAGTGACTACTTGTTTTCTACTTGGATTCTTTCATTTCTTTTAACAACGCATCAACCGCTTCATCCATCCGTTCTCCCCGCACGTTTTTATAACGAATAACGCCATTGTGATCCAACACATAAATGGTTGGCCAGCTGTGAACATCCCACTTCGTAGAAATCGGACCGCTAGTACTACCACCGTTCCAAAATGATCGCCAAGTAATATCTTGTTTTTCCATAACCTTCTTCAATACATCCCGGTCACGATCACTATTAATTCCAAGTAACGCAAAGGGTTCGCCTGCAAGACGCTTAACGAGCGACCGCTCGTGCGGGTACATAGCCCGACAAGGTGGTCACCAATCGCCCCAGAAATCCAGCACAACTACTTTTCCTCGGTAATCACTTAATTTGAACTTTACACCGTCAATGTCTTCGGCGGTGATCTCCGGCGCAATCTTGCCAATCGCAATATATTTTGTGGCATACAATGCCCCCGCTGCTCGCTCACCTAGATTGCCACTCAGGTAGCTAACATCGGCATAGTCGTCGACAACTTGCTGGTATAGTTCTTCAGCTTTGGCTTGATTCCCAGGCGTGCGATCGGACGTTTTTTGCATTTGATACGCTAACGCGAAGCAAGCCATTCCACGCGCATCACGGTGTGGACTACGATCGATAACAACTCGTAAAAAGGCTTGCACATCCGCTGTAATCGTACGTTGTAACATTCGGCACAACGAAGCCAATCGTTCATCTTTCACGTGATTTTCGGCCAAAATTTTCAACGCCGGTCCAGTATCACGGCTACCACTACGATTTCCCATCTGCACAATCCACACCAATGAATCTACGGCAGCCTTGCTATCAGGATAATCCGTTGCGACTTTCATAAAACGTGGAGAATAATCGAGCCCCATCGTCGTCATGCGTTTACGAATCTTAATCTGTTCCGCTTTGTCTTCTGTTTCTCGAAAAGATTTGGACAACTGTAGTTGTTCAGATCGGAACTGCGTAAACAATTCACTGTATTGTGCCTCTGGTGTTTTGCCCGTATCCCTTGGCTGACCAAACACATGTGTGGTCGCCAACGTTACCAGAATCAATAGAACTGTAGATATATACTTGAATTGCATCATGTAACGCCCTTTTCTAAATGACGGAAATAGCAAAATCACTATCCATTGGATATAGCCAATATTATATCCGCCCTAATATCCAAACCACAAGTTTTTAGATATAACTTTTTTTGACTTCACACGCTCTAGGGCTGTATTAGTACCTATTTGCGAGTTCCATACTTCAATAGCATCCGCCCCTGCGCAGGCATGGCCTTGATCGCTTCACTTAGCATCACATGTGCATCCAACGCCTGGCGACTTAAACCACTCAACCCTAATGGGCTTTTTTCTTGGGCATCATTAAAAACATCAAAAAAACGACCATCACGATACAGCTTATACCGCTGGGTTCGCACAAACGCGAGTGCGACTCCCTTTTCAGGTCTGGGGTGATAAAAAATGTGAATCCATTTCCTAGGCTCGCCTGTCTGCCCGCGCAGTTGCCATAGGAAAGACTGACCATCGATATTTTGGGGAGCAGCTGCGCCAACAGCCTCGAGCGTTGTTGGTAAGAAGTCCGAAAAATCAATCAAATTTGAATTTATCTGACCGGCACCTACAGTTCCGGGTTGATACGCAACGAAGGGAACGCGTGTCCCCGCGTCGGTCATTTTCCCTTTCCCTCCCTGAATCGTAACGCCGTTGAGACGTGACCGAATGGCGACATTGGTGCCATTGTCACCGACAAATAAAATCAGTGTGTTCTCCGCAATACCAACTTCGCGAGTTTTATCAACAATTCTTCCAACAAGCGTATCCATGTAGGTCGTCATATCCTCGAAGTTATTTTGCTTATCCTTAGACATCGGATCCTCACTAGCGGGCGTGGGCACAAAGGGATTGTGGGTCAGGATCATTGGATAATAGACAAAGAATGGTTCGTTACGATTGTCCTCGATAAAATCAGTGATGTACTTAGTAGCAATATCGGGTCCATACTCCGTAGCTGTGAATTGCCGATTCTCGCCATCTACATATAACAGTGGATTCCAAAAGCGACTGCCAAGTTTATCAACCTGCCACAGGCATATCGAGTCAAATCCCGCGTCCTCTGGCATCGTCCCTTTGCCACGGAATCGTTCTGTATAATGCTCTGCACCGTACAGTTGCCATTTCCCAGCAATACACGTGCGATAACCGTTCTCCTGAAAATACTGTCCTATAGTTTTCTGATCCTGCCGCAGGACTGAGAATGCTGCGTAATTACGAACGTTTGATAAGCCCGTCATTAGTTTCACCCGACTCGGCGTACACAAGGGCTGTGAATAACAATGGGTAAAGGACATTCCTTCCGCCACCAACTGATCTAAACGAGGTGTTTTATATTGCTGACTACCAGCAAAGCCAAAACATTCATAACCAATATCATCGGCCATAATCAAAATAACATTGGTTTTTGGCGCAGCCATCAGCGGCAGTCCAGCGAAACACAATATCAACAGTAGACATAGCAGGTCTGATTTTTTTCGCGTATCCATCGATTAATTACATCCTTCATTCGAATACATCATCACCTTTTTCACGACTCGTTACCTCACAACGAAGTGCGCAACAACTCGACCACTTTCACCCAGCAAGGAGCACTTTAGATCCACAGCTAATTATCATCCGGCTTACTAGGCAGGGCAACTTGCGTAGAACCACCGAGATACAGAAACAAGTCGCGAATCTGATCGTCTGAAAACACCTGCAACATTCCGTCGGGCATCATTGACCGTTTTTGTGTAGCCATTTCATCGATATCGTTCATTGCGAGTTTAACGGCGGACTGTTGCGTACGTATCACCACGGCACGATCGTCTTGATAAGTAATGTATCCACTGAGCAGTCGTCCTTGCGTGGTAATAATAGTTGTTAGTCGATAGGCTGGGTCGATCACCGCACTTGGATCTGTCAAGTTGTTGATTAAGTAATCCACATTTTTGCGTCCGGAACCTGTCAAATCTGGACCGACACGTCCCCCCTCGCTAAAGAGCGTGTGGCAGCGAACGCATGTGCGTTCGAAAATCAATCGACCCTGTTTAGCATTACCTTCCGCAATAAATTCGTTCGAGAGCAGTGTCTTGAGTCGCACAATTTCCGCAGCGCGTTTTGACACTCCACTCTCAATAGGCCAAATCTCCACAATCCGATCAGTCACCTCGGATAAGTCAAAAGAACGCAACTGTTGCAACGCAAAGGACGAGATGTCGGATCTATCGATAATATCCGCTTCAATTGCAGTCAACATTTGTTTTACGAATTCTTCTCGTGTCACCAATACATCGATGGCCGCTTGTTTAGCTACGTCAGAATATTCAGTGTAGCTCTGGAGCAAAACGCCCGCTGTCTTTTTGTCATTACGGTTAATTAACGCCTTCAAAGCGGCATTCCGTAAACCTTCCGAATCATCCGTCGCAAGTCCTTTTTGAACTAGCGAATGCAACAACTCGACGGTAACCGCATTGGGTACCTGCAATAATGAATCCATTGCATCTATTCGCTTTACCATGGGCAACGCGTCATCATCAACCACCCCCCGCAAAGCTGCTATGGATTGTTGATCGCCAAATAAAGTAGACAAAGAAGCGACCAAGAGTCGCGAGCTTTGGCTCCCGTCGCGGGCCACTTGTGCCATCACTTTTTTCCAAGACTGGGGCATGGGTTGAGCCCCGTGCTTCGTTATTGATGACAACAATCCCCGCAACATATGCTTTCGAATCGTTGCGTTGGGCGCATCGAGGATCGTTTCGACGACATCATCGAGGCGGGGGGGTGCCCCATCGGCTGCCCGTCGCACAACATACTGCGACAACAGCGGATTTGCGGAAGTTATCGCGTTTTGCAGAAAGGCCGCGCGGTTCAATTCAATCATTGGTTCCAGCGCATACCAAATCATCAACGTCAAGAATCTGTCGTCGATGTGGTCAACTTTAGATAGCAAACCTGACAAAATAGGGACTCTATCCTCTAAAGCAAACCGTTGCACGGCACTTGCAAGGGCAAGTCGCACCGTTGGTGATACCTCACTTTGTGCAAGCTTCGCTAATTCCGCATGCGCAGTTGAAGGTATTGGCCCCATTTCTACTAACAATCGGACAGCCCAGCGTCTCACATGTTCATCCTCGGAAGATAATTGGCGAACTAATTCCTGTTCACTGAATCCACCAACAAGTTTTAGAGTCCACATAGCGCGTAGACGCTGTAAACTGTTTGATTTGTACGATTCAAACTGTTTGGTTAATAACTCTTGAACGTCACGCATATTCTGTCCAGCGACGTGTCGCTCGTGTAGTATCCGCCGAGCGTGTCGCACTAGCCATTCGTTGCGTTCAAGATGTAAGCCACCTAATTTCAGATTAGTCATCTTATGCAAA
>Ga0315316_10003673_pt1 | contig 11148 bp, 14 predicted proteins | sample M160m3416metaG_FD_203702 | JGI IMG/M metagenome (GOLD analysis project Ga0315316, IMG submission 203702) | Ammonia-oxidizing marine archaeal communities from Monterey Bay, California, United States - M1 60m 3416 | ecosystem: Environmental > Aquatic > Marine > Intertidal zone | place: USA... | reverse complement strand
TTGTTTGGATTAATAAGTATTAACAATCTTGTTTTGTCAGTAATTAAAGATAAAATTTTATCAGCACTAAATTTCAAATCTTTGTCCTCTGTTAAATCATAAGGAACTGCTGTTGAACCAGTATAATTAATCATAGACTCATAAATTGGAAAAGCAGGAGTTGGGTGAATTATTTCTGCACCAGGTTCACCAAAACATTGAATTGCATAATGCATAGTTGGTTTTCCACCAGGCATAATTAAAATTCTTTCAAAATCCACATCAGCATCATAACGTCTTTTTATCCATCTTGTTACAGCTTGTCTGCATTCTGGAATACCATTAGACATTACATACCCATGATGACCATCATCTAAAGCTTTTTTTGCAGCCTCAACTACATGCTTTGGGGTTTTAAAATCAGGTTGACCAAGTCCTAGGTGGATCATTGGATTTCCTTGTGCCTCTAATTTTTTTGCTTCAGCTAAAACACTAAATGCTGACTCAGTTCCTAAACGATCTAAACTTTTAGCTAATTTCATATCTTCTTTTTATCCTTACCTGTGTTTTTATTAATTAATTTTTTTTATATCTAATTTTTATAAGTACTTGACCTTATTAACGGTAAATTATTTTAGTTTTATTAAGCTCTTTTAAATTTTTACAGCCCATCAATACCATATTACGATTGATTTCATCATGCATATTTTGCAATAGACGTTCAACTCCAACTTGACCCCCAGCTCCTAAAGAGAATAAGAACATTTTACCAAAGCTGCATGCTGTTGCACCTGCTGCTAAGGCTTTTAACACATGAGTTCCTCTTCTAATTCCACCATCTAAAATAATTTCTAATTTATCTCCTACTGCATCTGAAATTTCTTTAACTTGATCAAATGGCGACCTTGATCCATCTAATTGTCTGCCTCCATGATTAGAAATCATTATAGCTGTACAGCCAATATCAATTGCTCTTTTTGCATCTTCTACTGACATTACACCCTTTAATGCAAATGGTTTATTCCATTTTTTTACACAATATTCTGCATCTTTCCAATTCATGGCTGGATCATATTGTTCATTAATATATTCAATTACTGATTTAGCAATATTGGTGCCTTTATCAGTTTTTTTAGCAACATTAGACAATTCGAATTTCTTATGAGTAAAATAATTAAAAACCCACTCAGGTCTCATAGCAAAACTCATTAAACTTTGAAGAGTAAGCTTGGGTGGTGTTGTAAAACCTGTTCTATGATCTCTTTCTCTATTTCCAGCAACTAATGTATCAACAGTTAAGCACATACCATCGTAACCTGAGGTTCTACATCTCTCAATTAAATCATCTGTTATTGATTGATCTTTGTGAACATAAAGTTGAAATAATTTTGGTCCTTTAGAAATCTCTGCAATCTCTTCAATGGTATTATTAGCCATCGTTGACATGCTATAAAAAGTTCCAAACTTTTCTGCAGCTCTAGCCGAAGCCTTATCTCCATCATGATGATAAAGTCTTTGCATAGCAGTTGGAGACAAAAAAATTGGCATATCAATCTTTTTACCAAATACGGTTGTTGACAAATCAGGTTTACCAACACTCGCCAAAATATTCGGTACTAAATCACAATCATTAAATGCATCAGTGTTTCTTTTAAGTGTAGTTTCATCATCTGCTCCCCCATCAATATAATGGAAGATTGGTGAAGGTAATCTTTTTTTAGCAAGTTTTCTAAAATCACTAAAGTTATAACAATCTTTTAAATTCATGGGTTATTACTAAAAGCTTTTTAGAAAATTAAACATATAACTATTTGCCCCAGGATTTTTACTTCCTAAACTCGCGTTAGATATATGATTATAAGAAAAACCTAATTCACTGTTTTTCCATAAGTTGAGTGATAATTGAACTTCACTTTTAAATTCAAGTATATGTCCAAGATCTTTACCATTTCCTTCATGATATAATCCAGGCATAAAACTAGGCGTAATATTTAATGGACCAATCTTATATTGAGCTTGTACACCAGTATAGATATAACTAGCACTATCTGCTGTAATAAATGCACCAGTTATAGGTGAAAGATTTCCTAAAAAAGTGTCTCTATTAAGATTTTCATTTTGATGCTGAAAACCAATTAGTGTTGATTTTTTACCATCATCACTAAAATCAAAGACACCTGAGTAAATATTAAACTCTGTATTTTGATCAATATCTTTTAACTCTTCAGCATTGAGCGTAAATGCAAAAAATATAAAAAAAAGACTTAAATAAAATTTTTTTAGAACCATATTGAGTGTGTTATTTTTTCATAATTATAAAACTTTTAAAGATTATTGCACCCCCAATTAAAAATATCAATATTGGTAATAACCATAATATATAAGTGTTTTTATTAAGTTCAGGATCATACAAAATCCATTCTCCATATTTATCTTTAAAATATTCGTAAATTTGCTTTTCAGAAAAACCTTCGTTTAATTTTTTTTCCACCAAAACTTTTATACTATTTGCAAACTCTGAGTCCGAATCATTAATTGATTGACCTTGACAAACCAAACAACGCAAATTTTTTGTAATTTTACTCTTCATGTCATCGTTATTAGCTCTTAATTGATTAAAAGAAAAAATAAAAAAAATGATAAAAAATAATTTTAATACTTTCATTTAATTAATAATTTAATTTCATTGATTAGTTTTTTGTTAAGAGGTCCAGTATATTTTCTTATAATTATTCCATTATGAATTAAATATGACTCGGGAACTCCATATGCTCCCCATTCAATTGCATTAATACCCTCTTGATCAAAAATTATTTTTTTATAGGGATTACCGAGTTCATCTAAAAAAATTTCTGCGTTAACTTTGGTATCTTTATAATTTATTCCAATTATATCGATCTTGTTACTTTTTCCTAAGTGCATTAACAAAGAGTGTTCTTTTCTACAAGGAACACACCATGAAGACCAAATATTCAATAAGTAAAATTTATCTAATTTAAAAAGCTCTGATGAATTTACTACTTTATTTGAATAGAATAGATCTGCAGAAAATAATGGTATTTTATTATTGGTTTTTATTTCTGGAGTATAAATATTTGTGTACTGTAAACCTTTATAAAAAATTATAAAAAAAATTACAAAAATAAAAATTATAGAAAGTGGTAAAAATTTATTTTTCATACTTTTTTTTTTATAAAACTAATCAAGCCACCAAAGCTAATTAATACTACAGAAAACCATATCCAAATCATAAATGGTTTAACTTGATATCTAATGTTAAAATAATCTTTACTTTGAACTAAATTAATAACTATAAATTTGTCTGAAATTAATGTTGTTTTAATATCTGCCTCACTAGTAACAATATTTGGCTGATTATAAATTCTTAGCTCAGGTAACATATTTTCTATTTTTCCTTTTGAATTTTGAATACTAAAATTACCTATAATAGATTGATAATTTTTTTCTTTTCGTTGATTAAGGCCCTCAAAGACTATTTTTGTATTCTCAGATTTAAAAGTCTCTCCAACTTTTAAGTTGGTTATAATTTCAGTTGAAAATAAATTGTTAAATAAAATACTCACAATTAATAAACTAAATCCAAAATGAGCAATATTTTGTGAAATGTTATTATTTTTCCTAATAAAAAAATCTCTTAATGTAATTAAGAAAAGATATAAAGCGCTAGAAATTAAAATTGTATTTAAAAGGAAGTTGGTATCAAAATTTTTAACAATTAAAAAAGACAATAAAATAGAAATTGCCAATAAAATAATTAAATAAATTTTATCCTCCAAGTTGGACTTGATCCATTTTAATTTTGGACCAATTGCCATCATCAACAAAAATGGAATTAAAAAAGGAATTATCAATTTATGATAAAACGGTGCTCCCACAGATATTTTCTGTGAAGACAAAACATCAAGAAATATTGGATAAACTGTACCAATTAATACTACGGACAGAAAATACATCATAAACCAGTTGTTAATTATGATTGAAGTTTCTTTACTCAGCCAAAAAAAACTTGCGGAAGTATCTTTGTTGGTTTTGTGAAAAAAGAAAAAAATAAATAAAGAAAGAAAAATTAAAGAAAATAAAAAAATTAAAATAAATAATCCTCTTTCAGGATCATTTGCAAAAGTATGTACAGAATTTAGAATTCCTGATCTTACTAGAAATGTGCCACACATACTTAATGTAAATGTTGATATTGACAAAATTATTACCCAGGAAGTCAAAATTAGTTTTTTTTCTAAAACCAATATACAGTGCAAAAGTGTTGTTAATGCTAACCATGGCATTAAAGAAACATTCTCGACTGGATCCCAAAACCAAAAGCCTCCCCAACCCAATTCATAATATGCCCAAATTGATCCCAATAAAATTCCAAGTGTTAAAAATATCCACGAAATTAAAACCCATTTTTTAATATGTGTAGCCCAACTTTTAGTAATTAAATTTAGCGATGTTGCTGCTAACGATGATGAAAAAATAATTGATGAACCAACATAACCTAAATATAAAATGGGTGGATGAATTGCCAAAGCAGGATCTTGCAATATTGGATTTAGTCCCAATCCTTCTTCTGGGGCTGGAAAAAGAAAATTAAATGGATTAGATGTTTTTAATAAGAAAACAAAAAAACCAATAATTATAATTTGCTGAAACACTAAAGTTAAAATTTTATATTTTGTTGGTTGATTTTTACTTCTTAATAAAAATATCAAAATAAATAACGTTAATACAAATAACCAAAGTAAAAGACTTCCTTCATGATTTCCCCAGGTACCAGCTATTTTATAAAAAAGCGGTTTAGTTGTATGTGAGTTATTAAAAACAGTTTCATTACTAAAATCAGAAAAAATAAAAGATAAAACTAAACTCAAAAAACTAATGACAACAAAAAAAAATTGCAAAAATGTAAATGATAAAATTTTTGTATCTAATAATTTAGAATTTTTAAAATTTCTTACCGAAAAGAAGATTAAGATTAAACTAAAACATAATCCTAAAATTAATGAATAATAACCAATAACACTGTATAGCAATTTACTTCTCCCCCATTGCTGCCTTTACTTCTGGTGGCATATAATTTTCATCATGTTTTGCTAAAATTTTAGTAGCAGAAAAATAATTTCTGTCTTTTAAAAATCCTTCTGCAACTACCCCTTTTTCTTCCTCAAAAAGATTTGGAACTGCACCAGTATAAGTAACATTTATTTCATTTTTAAAATCAGTAATTATGAATTTAATCTCATTGGCAGTTATAGAAATAGAATCTTTTTTAACCATTCCTCCAACTCTAATTTTTTTTTTATCTAATTCTGATGATGTGTTAATTTCAGAAGGTGATTGAAAGTAAACCACATTTTCTTCTAGGGATTTTAAAACTAAAAAAACTGATAAAACTAAAGTTATTAAGATTACTACTACAAACAAAAATCTTAATTTAACTTTACGACCATACATGGTTCAAAAGTTAATTGTTTGTGGCGTTAGCTAAAATTTCTTTATTGATTCTTTGTGATTTTGCAGAATTAGCTTTCTCAGCATTAAGAGATCCAAACTTAGCAACAAATTTACTTTGTTCTTTAACAAATTGAATTTTTGTAACTAAATATAGAGCTGTAAAACTTAAAAGTGTAAAACTGAATGCAGATAATACATAAACACCATATCCATTCATAAAAAGTAGTTCGTTAATCATAATCTATCTAGACCTTTATTTTTAATTTTTATCAGTTCTGTATTATATTTCATTAAGAAAATTAGCAATGAAAAAAGAGCAAATGCCGCAGTCATTATCAATAGAGGGAAAAGCATTGATGAATGAATTGAACTTTTGGATAAAATATTAATTGACGCTGGTTGATGAAGCGTATTCCACCAATCAACAGAATATTTAATAATAGGAACATTAATAATACCTAGAATAGTAACAATAGTACTAATCTTAAAAACCTTTTCTTCATTTTCATAAATTCTCCAAGAAATTAAATACATTGCATAGAATAATACTAAAATTAACATTGAAGTAATTCTAGCATCCCAAGCCCACCAAGTTCCCCATGTTGGTTTACCCCAGATAGAACCTGTGACTAATGCAATAATATTAAAAACAAAACCTGAAGGTGCTAAACTTTTTGAAATCAAGAAAAAATTTTTATTTTTAAAAACAAAACCACTAATAGACAGCAAGGTTATTGATGAAAAAATTCCTAAAGAAATCCAAGCAGCTGGAACATGTACATACATAATCCTGACTGCATCACTTTGTTTATAATCTTCTGGAGATAATATTAGCGCTTCAGTTAATCCCACTGAAAGCACTACAATAAATAAAAACAAAACATATTTTGGAGCTTTTGAAGTTATCTGAAAAATTTTATTAGGTTGAAAAAATTTAAACATATTTACTCTAAGATTTTTTAATAATGTTTATTATGAAAAGGATTTCCGATCAAGAATGCAGAGGGAGATAATAATTTAAAATTAACGTTTAACACTCTTGATCAGAATATAAATTGAAAGTATTTAATATGTGTGGCCTAGATTTGAGCTAAATGTGTTTGAATAATGATAAGCTTAATTAGAGAGTTTGAAATAACTAGAGCCTTTTTTACCTGAAAAGATCTCTTCAATTAATGGATGTTTTATAGGTTCATCAGAGTCATCCATAAGTAGATTTTGTTGAGATACATAAGCTTCATAAGTAATTTCATCATTTTCGGCTAACAAATGATAAAAAGGCTGGTCTTTTCTTGGTCTAACATTTTTTGGGATAGACTGATACCACTCCTCAGAATTATTAAATTCAAAGTCTACATCATAAATCACTCCTCTAAATTCAAAGTGTTTATGTTTTACAATATCTCCAATTGAGAATTTAGCTTTTTGAATTGGCATTGGTATTAGTATGGGTATTTAAAATTAAAAATCAATGGTTAAAATAATACTGTTTTGTGATGCGTTTAATATGTTAATATCTTTTTAGTGAATAAATCTTTTTTAAAATTTGTTACTGATTTCGGCCCATTAGCTATATTTTTTTTATATTATTATAATAATGATAAAAATTTATCTGTTGCAATACCACCACTGATAGTTGCAACCTTAATCGCACTAGTTGTTGTTTGGTTTTTTGAAAAAAAAATACCAATGATGCCATTAATAAGTGGAATATTAATTACCTTTTTTGGTGGTCTTACAATTTATTTTGATGAACCACGTTTTATTTATATGAAACCAACGATAATAAATATTTTATTCGCCCTAGCTTTATTTTTTGGAAAATATTTTACTAATGAGCCCATTCTTAAAAAAATCATGGGTAAATCAATTCCTTTAACAGACATGGGATGGGAATTATTAAACAGAAGATGGATGTATTTTTTCTTTTGTCTTGCAATATTAAATGAATGCATATGGAGAACTCAAACAGAAGAGTTTTGGGTAAATTTTAAAGTTTGGGGAATGCTACCAATAACAATAGTTTTTACAGGTTTTCAAATACCTTTAATTAATAAACATAGATCTGATGCGTAGTAATTTAAAACTAGTAGTTAATAATTCACATAACAAAATAGAAGAGAAACAATTTTTTGAAAAAGATGAACTTAAAATCATTTTAGATCTATATGCAAAAATGGTCTCAGAGGGATCTTGGAAAGACTATGGTTTAAGCATATCCAGTAAACAAGTTAGTTTTAGTGTTTTCAGAAATGCAGCTGAAAATGCTTTATATAAAATTTGTAAAAACTTTAAACCCAAAAGTAAAAATCTAAAATATCTAATAACAGATACTACTGGTAAAATTTTGAAGAATTCTTTTGATCTTAGGGTTCTTTTAAAAAATACTAACTGGAAAAAACTTCAAAAGTAAGATTATCGTCTTTGACCAAATAATCTTAATAACATTATAAATAAGTTTATAAAGTCTAGGTAAAGAGTTAATGCGCCCATTACTGCTTTTTTACCCATCAACTCACCTGAGTCACTTGCAGCATACATATTTTTAATTTTTTGAGTGTCATAAGCTGTTAAACCTACAAAAATCAAAACACCTAAAATAGATATTACAAAATACATCATTGAAGATTTCATGAATATATTAACTATAGAAGCTATTATAATTCCGATTAATCCCATCATTAAGAAAGATCCTAATTTTGTTAAATCTCTTTTAGTTGTGTAACCATAAATACTCATAGCACCAAAAGTTGCTGAACAAATAAAGAAAACTCTTGTTACACTCATTCCTGTGTAAACTAATAAAATTGAAGATAGTGATAGACCCATTAATGATGCAAAAACCCAAAAAGTTGTTTGAGCAGATGACGCCGACATTTTATTCATTCTAGCACTCATATAAAAAACGATTCCTAGAGGTGCCAACATTACAAGCCATTTTAATCCTGACATATAAATTGCATTACCCATTGAAGTTAGACCTGTAATTGATCCAGCATCATTTGTAACTACTGACATCTTAAATGTTATAAGCGCTACTATTCCAGTTAATAAAATTCCCGTTGCCATATAATTATAAACCTTAAGCATGTAGGCTCTTAGGCCTTCATCCATTGCAACTGTTGTCTGTTGAGCTGTTTTGGCTCTATTTAAAATTCCATTTTTATCAAATTCCATAATGACTAATATATAATACTCTTTTACTAATTATTCAAGATACCTTAAAAGATTAAAAATATTTAAATAAGCAAAAATCATTATGAATTATAAAAAACTAGGAAATACAGAACTTGATGTAAGCACAATTTGTCTCGGAACTATGACTTGGGGAGAGCAAAATACTCAAAAAGAGGGATTTAAACAAATGGATTATGCCTTAGATCAAGGTGTAAATTTTTGGGATACTGCAGAATTGTATGCTGTTCCACCCAGAGCAGAAACATATGGTCATACAGAAATCATAATGGGTAACTGGTTTAAAAAATCAAAAAAGAGAGACAAAATTATTTTAGCAACAAAAGTTGCTGGTCCTATGAGGGCTTACTTAAGAGGTGGTGGAAATAACTACGGCATTGATAAAATGACTCAAGCAGTTAATGACAGTTTAAAAAGATTACAAACTGATTACATTGATCTTTATCAACTTCACTGGCCTGAAAGAAATACGAACATGTTTGGACGTCTAGGTTATGAGCATAAAGATAATGGAGAATGGAATAAATTTGAAGATGTTCTTGGAAATCTTAAAAGATTTATTAATGCAGGAAAAATAAGGGAGGTTGGATTGTCAAACGAAACTCCATGGGGTGTTTCAAAATATTTAGAACTATCTAAAGATAAAGATTTACCAAGAATGATGTCTATTCAAAATCCATACAGTTTATTGAACAGAACTTATGAAGTTGGTCTAGCCGAAATATCTGTAAGAGATGAAATAGGTCTTTTGGCTTACTCACCTTTGGCTAGTGGATATTTATCTGGAAAATATAGAAACAATCAAATGCCTAAAAATTCTAGAATTGAAAGAGATCCTGATTTTTGGACTAGATACGCTAAACCCAATACAGAAAAAGCAGTAGATGCTTATTATAAAATAGCTAACAAACATGGTCTTGATTTGGCTCAAATGTCTTTAAAATTTTTAGAAATTCAACCATTTGTTACCTCTGTTATTATTGGTGCAACTACAATGGAGCAGTTGAAAACTAATATAGAAAGTGTAAACATAAATTTATCCAATGATGTCATTAAAGAAATTAATGAAGTTCAAACAATTTATCCAAACCCATGTCCATAATTAAAAAAATTATATTAACTTTACCAATAATTTTTGTGGCTTGGAGTGGTCAATTGTCAGCAGAAGAAATTAAGAAAATTGGAAAATACAAAGATTGGGAATCAATCGTTGTAGCAGAAGCTACTGGTAAAGTTTGCTTTGCACAGTCTTCACCTATTTTACAGGGCCCCAAATCAAATAACAAAAGAGATGCTAAATTATTTATTGCTTTTAGACCTGCTGAAAAAATTATAGATGAAGTAAGTGTGACTGCAGGATATAATTTTAATAGTAATACAGTAACTGCACAATCAGGAAAAAATAAATTCAAATTTGACATCAAAGAGCAAGGTTTCGCTTGGATTGCGGATACCAAAATTGAATACAGAATGATTAAAAGAATGAAAAAAGGATCTAGAATTATGATTACAGGTTATAATCAAAAAGGTTCTCAGACAATCGACCATTATTCTTTACTCGGCTTTACTAAAGCTTACAACACTACAAAAAAAGCTTGTAGTTAATTTAATGAAATCAAAAAAGAAAATTGTTCTAGCCTACTCTGGAGGCCTTGATACTTCTATAATTTTAAAGTGGCTTCAAGAAAACTATGATGCTGAAGTAATTTGTTACACAGCAGATGTTGGCCAAGAAATTGATAGAAAGAAAATTATCACAAATGCAAAAAAATTTGGTGTCAAAAATATAATCATTAAAGATTTAAAAGATATTTTTGTTAAAGATTACGTTTATCCAATGATCAGAGGTCACGCTATCTACGAAGGTGTTTATCTATTAGGCACATCAATAGCAAGACCACTTATTGCCAAAGATCAAATCCGTGTTGCTAAAAAATTTAAAGCTTATGCCGTATCACATGGCGCAACTGGTAAAGGAAATGACCAAGTTAGATTTGAATTGGGTTATCATTATTTTGGACCGAAGATAAAAATAATTGCTCCTTGGAGAATTTGGAAATTAAAATCTAGAACAGATTTAATAAATTATGCAAAAAAACATGGGATAACTATTCCAAAGGATAAAAAGGGAGCTCCTCCTTTTTCAATTGATGATAATTTATTTCACACATCAACAGAGGGTAAAGTTTTAGAAAACCCAAAAAATTCAGCGCCAGAATTTATTTTTCAAAGATCAGTTTCACCTGAAAAAGCTCCTAATAAATCAAGCTTTGTAACTATCAATTTTAAAAATGGTGACCCGTTTGGCATCAATGGGAGGAAACTTTCTCCAGCAAAATTATTAGAAAAACTTAATCAGCTTGCAGGTAAAAATGGAATTGGAAGAGTTGACTTGGTTGAAAACAGATTTATTGGAATTAAATCTAGAGGAGTTTACGAAACTCCAGGTGGTACATTGTTAATTCATGCACATAGAGCAATTGAGTCTGTTACCCTTGATAA
>Ga0315316_10003672_pt1 | contig 11148 bp, 5 predicted proteins | sample M160m3416metaG_FD_203702 | JGI IMG/M metagenome (GOLD analysis project Ga0315316, IMG submission 203702) | Ammonia-oxidizing marine archaeal communities from Monterey Bay, California, United States - M1 60m 3416 | ecosystem: Environmental > Aquatic > Marine > Intertidal zone | place: USA... | reverse complement strand
AAGAAGGAAGCCATTTGGACCGTCGCGACAGCGGCCCTCCAAGAGGTCGATAGACAGCTTCAAGCTGAGAAGGCTAAGGTTGCGACATTGGATACGCAACTCACCTCAGTCCTCGCGAGACTCGCGGCTCTTGAAAATGCCTAACTAAATTACATGTCCTCGTCACCAACATTTAATAATCTTCTCCCGATATATTAAATGCCCATCAATACTCCTACAGGGTATTTGGACATCACGAATGCCACACTCAGGGGCAGTAAAATCGTGACCACGGGGTTCGTCGGTATCGCCAATGCGAATCCAACGAATCACCTATCCGTGGGTTCAAATTTACACATTAACGACACACATTCGAACGTTCTCCAAATTTCGGGTAATATTAATGCCGCTAGTGTAGTTTTGGGTGGAATATCCATCGCCCCAACGTTCGATTTGGAAATCGTCACGAACACAGGGAATACCACCCCGTACACGGTTGAATTTAATAACGCGGCCACGGCATTTGTTACGACGGCGAATGCGACCATCGGTGATACGCTCACGGCAAGTAAGCTCGTGGGGGATGGCTCGGGTATCTCAGCGATTCAATCCTCAAATGTGAGTGACTTTGGATCGAATGTGTCTCGAATCACAACTTTGGAAACGGATTTAGGCAACAACTCAGCTCGAATCACGAACCTTTCTAGCAATTTGAGTGACAATTCAGCTCGAATCACGAACCTTTCTAGCAATTTAAGTGACAATTCAGCTCGAATCACGAACCTTTCTAGCAATTTGAGTGACAATTCGTCTCGGATAACAGCCCTCGAGACCGGAAACATGTCAATCTCTGGTGATAAGACTTTTACGGGTGATATCATTTTCGAATCAAATGTTCACATGAATAGCGGAAATGTCTTCGTGGCGAACACGGTCAATCTGACCGTCTCTGACCCAATCATCGAATTAGGGTCGAATAACTCGGGTACAAATGACCTAGGGATCATCATGACCCGTCCCAATAATAATTCAAACGTCGCTGTAGTGTTTGACGAGAGTGTTGACATTTTGAGAATGGGATACACTTTGAATGGAGCGAATGATACGGTTGTCGACTTGGACTCCAACGCATTGGCTGTGAGTGTGCAGGGGGCTCTGACGGCGGGGTCAAACCTCGAAGTCGGGACGGCGAATCTCTTTGTGGATACGACGACGTCTAATGTTGGTGTCGGGGTATCGAGTCCCGCGTACAAGTTGGATGTCGGTGGCGACATAAACATCGCATCCGGTTCTAATTTGAGAATAGGCGGCTCAATCCCAGTTTTCAGTCGATGGACAGCCAGTGGTTCGGATATATATCGACCATCGGACAACGTCGGCATCGGGGTCGCTCCATCACACAAACTCGACGTCGCCGGTGACATTAATTTTACGGGATCTCTTCTCCAAAATGGATCTGCGTTCCAAGGCAGTAAATGGTCGACATCGGGGTCTGATATATACCGATCATCCGGCAACGTCGGCATCGGGACGACGGGCCCCATTGCCAGGTTAGATATTGATGGTGGTGCAGAAAATAACACCACACCGGCACTTGCAATTAGGGGTGGACTATATGATACATCGGATTTATACGTACTCAATACGTACAGTGTGTCTACAGGTGTAGGTTATGCCGCTAAAGTTATCGGTGTAAATATAAAAAATAAAGTCGAAACAGACAACACGGTTCAAATTAGAAATAATGTGGGTGGTCTAACATCTGCGGGAGCTATATATATTGGTTCAGATGATACTACAAATCAGGGTATATTTGGTGTATTGGGTGGAACTGGTACCGCGGGAACTACTCTTGCCGAACTCCTGACCGTAAAGGGAAATGGCAACGTCGGCATCGGGACGAATGCTCCACAAGCGGCTTTACACGTGGCTGGTGACAGTGGTCCGAGTAATACCAGTAAGGTATTAGGTGTTCATATGGGTGTCTATAGCAGTATTTATCCTCACATTGAAATAGTAGCCAGTGGTTCAAATACGGGTTGGATAGATTTCAAAAATGCTAATACGGGTGGAAACGGAGACCATTCAGAGCGCATACGAGGCGGAAGCGGGCATTTAGAGTTTATCACGAATATGAGTGAACGTATGCGAATCGACTCCAGTGGCAACGTCGGCATCGGACTGACTGGACCTGAGAGTAAATTACACATATATGGCTCGGATAACCCATTGATGCTTCAGTCCCAAAGGTCTCCGTATCCAAAATTGTCGTACGATTTTTCGGGGACGAACGCCGAGAACTTTCAATTTTACGACCATCACGGTTCTGGGAGAGGTTTTCTTTACGGTCGGAAATACACGACGGGTACAAATCCTAATGCTAATGCTGGGTGGCACTTTTATGGAAATGATAATACTCTCGCACTCCGTATTGATGGTTCTGCGAACGTCGGCATCGGGACAGCGAGTCCGGGAGCTAAATTGGATGTGAATGGAGGCATTCGATATGATACTAGTTTGGTCTCAACATCGTCGACGCAACGTCTTTGGACATCTGGGTCAAGTGTGAATTGGATTCAATTTCACACTAGTGGGACAAGCACGAATCATATTCTTGATATACAAGCAAACAACGGCAACTGTGTATTGTCTTCGAGAAGTTCAACACCACTTTTACTTAATCCATCCAATGGTGGTAACGTCGGCATCGGGACGGCGAGTCCAAGTTATAATTTGGATGTGAATGGTTCATTTGGTGCCAAAAACAAGGGGTGGTATATAACCGGTGGCGGCGGAAATGCTGTATATAACGGAGCAAACCCCAATAAAAATTATTTTGCTTATAATGTAAATAATACCGTTTATGGAAGTTCTGTGACCACATATAATGGTGCGTCTAGTAGCGCTTGGAGATCAAATGATGGTGTATTTACATATCCAGAAGCCGGTTTGTATCAGGTAACTATACATATGTTTATAAACGCTACATCTAGTGGTAGATATGGTGTTTTCAGATTAAATGATAGTGGTGGAACATCACAATTTAGTCAGTATATGTATTTCACACCATCAGGTTACGCGGCCCAGTATCAAAGGTCGTGGACAACTTTTGTAAGAGTAGAATCTGGTTGGCAATCGTACATGCAACCCGAGAGTGGTAGTATAACCTTATACTTGGCAAATCAACACACGTGTTTATTAATTGATAAAATATGTTAGCTAATTATAATGAACTTGGAGTTGAACCCCGAAAATTGTAATTTAGTTGGTAGAGCTATCAAAGAACTCTCACCGAATGTACCATTTACCGGAAATGGTGTAACATATGACTCTATATGTATACCAGAGGGTCATGAAATTGGATTTTCAAAAGAAGAATTCGAGACCAAACTCCAAGAACTCGTAGACGCAAAACCATGGGAGGAACTCCGTGAAGAGAGAAACAGGCGTCTCGCACAATGTGATTGGGTGGTCATTAGATCAACGTCAACAGACACCCCTATCCCCGAAGAGTGGAAGGCATACATGCAAGCCCTTCGAGACCTCCCCGCCAATGCAACGGACCCCGAAAATCCAGTTTGGCCCGAAGCCCCATAAATATATTGTCTTTCCTCGCCAAACACATTTAATAATCTTCTCCCGATATATTAAATGGCCATAAACCCAAATAACGGTGTCTTGGATATCATCAATGGTACATTGAGAGTAACCAGCCTAGACGTCAAACAGGGTAGTAGTGTATCCCTCAATGCATTGGCTCGTAATAATGTCCTGCTTTTCGATGATCAGAAGAGTACCACCACGTTTATGCCCACAGTCGCCGGTGGCTATATGTCCTCCACGGGTGTCACGCGGAACACGTCATCTCATTATCTCGAACTCGGTACAGCCTCTGATGAAGGGTGGGTCTATTGGCCTCTTCAGCTTCCCAACGCATGGCACACCGAATTTGATATGCATGTGACCACGACGGGTGGTGTTCTCACGTTTAGTCTTTTCAACACCTCAGAACCCAATCACACAGATTTCACAAACAACGATGGAGGTTACAAAATTGTATTTGACAACACGAATAACCAAATAGTCATATACTGGGAAGGATCTGTCCATAAGACAGTTTCCATAGATCTTCGTTCTAATGACTGGCAACACGTCAACGTTAACTATTCTCAGGGGGCTACATCCATCAGTCTCGCAGGGAAGGTCGTCTTGACCCACGAATTCACACAAAATTACCAAGAATTCAATTCCCGCTACGTAGGTTTCTCTGCCACTGCAGGAACGTCCCACAAGATTCGACACCTTCGCGTCCACAACGGCGACAAGTGGCTCTACACGAAGACATCGAACGCCTCCGACATCGCGTACGTCTCGGGGAACGTCGGTATAGGTTCACTCTCACCCACGGAACTCCTCGATGTCCACGGCAACGTCCACATCGCGAGGGATCTCACCGTCGACGGGAATCTCACCGTTTCGGGGACGACGACGTTCATAGACACCGCGAACATGTCCATAGAGGATCCAATCATTGAACTCGCGAGGGGGAACGCCAGTGATACCATCGACGCAGGTCTCGTGATCACGCGCGCCACGTCAAATGTTGCGGTGGCGTACCGTGGGGACGAAGAGGAGCTCGCTTTGGGTTACACACAAAGTGGAGCATCTGATACGGACGTGACACCCATCACCGACGGTGGCCTCGATGTTCGGGTCTACGGCAACTTGTTTGCAAACAACTTGACGACGACGGCGAACGTGGAAGCGACGTACCTTAAAGGGAATGGCTCGGAAATCACACACGTGACTCTCGACCAGGTTGTGGGCTACGGAAACGTCACGTCGAACACGATTCAGTTGGCGGGACTCACCGCCACGGGAAACGTCGAAGCTAACTATTTCATAGGGAATGGGTCGAAGCTCACCGGTCTCGTGACAGATTTACAATCCGTGACCGATAACGGAAATGTGACCTCAAATACCGTACAATTTACGAATGCGACGACGGCGTTTGTCGCCGATTCAAACGTGGGTATCGGTACGGACACACCCGCAGCAAACCTTCACGTTATGGGGTACCAATACGTGAATGGCCCACCGACCCTCGCAAACGCATTCGACCACTCCGACGCGCCACTCACACTCACACACGACACAGCGACGTCAAGTACCGCCATCAATGATCCCAAGCCTCTACTTCACCTCACGCGAAGTGGAACGAATAATGAATCATATGGCGCCCGGGCGTCTTTCAACTTGTCGCGCTACGAGAACAGCTCGACACACTCCCGATCGAGACTCGATGTGGCACTCGCGGATGGAACCTACGCGGAATCGACCGTGATGACCCTTCGCGCGGATGGGAAAGTTGGTGTCGGGACGGACACGCCTGCGTACACGCTTGACGTAGCTGGTGATATCAACTTATCCGGAGACTTTTACCAAGGTGGATCTCCCTTTGTGAGTTCTCTTTGGACAGATGGTACCGATTCTCTCTATTACCGATCAAATGTCGAAGTGGGCACAGCGAATCTATTTGTGGATACGACGACCAGTAATGTGGGTATAGGGACGACGACACCTGGATACACTTTGGATGTCCATGGGACTGCGAACGTGGGTGCCCTGACGGCGACGAGTATTTCTGGACCACTCTCTGGGAACGCAGATACGGCCACATCTCTTGAAACAGCGAGAACCATTGGTGGGGAGTCCTTTGATGGAACTGCAAATATAGACCTCCCAGGTGTGAATACGGTGGGTACTCAAAATACATCCGGTAATGCCGCAACGGCCACAGCTCTTGAAACAGCGAGAACCATTGGTGGGGAGTCCTTTGATGGAACTGCAAATATAGACCTCCCAGGTGTGAATACGGCGGGTACTCAAAATACATCCGGGAACGCAGATACGGCAACGACAGCAACGAACCAATCGGGTGGAACGGTGAGTGCAACCACGGGGACTTTTAGTGGCAACGTCGGCATCGGGACGACGAGTCCGGGTGGAAAGCTCGACGTCGTTGCGTCAACCGAGGGGGATTATATCGCCAGATTCAAAAACAGTTCAGTCGCAAGTGACGAAGATGCGCGCATCGTAATCGAGGCTTCTGACGCTGGTGGTGAGTCGCAAATCCTTTTACAAACAACGGACGAATCGACAACACATAAGTGGAATATTACAACTGGATCAGGTATCACACCATCACTTGGCTTTCAATATGATTCCAGTTTCAACGGTGGAACTTGGGCGATGAATATTCTGCACGGTGGCAACGTCGGCATCGGGACGACGAGTCCAAATCGGCAATTACAAATTTACAGCGATTCATCCAATTACTTCAGTTTCTCTCCGGCTGAGGCTGATGATACATCTATAGTGGATAATACCAATTTCGGTGCGACATCGTTCAAGAAGCAAATGATGATGCGATTAAACAGTCGCAACTGGTACTGGGGTATCGTCAATGACACCAGTAATTATCTCGGACTCGGCGCCGACGGCGGTGTAGGAAATGACCCAGACATTCAATGTGTTTTTCAAAATGATGGGACTTTCTGGACTAAAAACATTCGCACCTCTGGAAACGTCGGCATCGGGACGACGAATCCGGATTTGGAACTTCATGTACACGACGCAAATAATTCTACTAGTGGAATAATACTTTCATCTACCTCTGGTTATCATAGATTCTATGAAGCATCCGGTCAATTGTATTTTCAAAGTGGAACTGCGGCGTCAGCTGATAGCAGGGCTGATATTAATTTTACGTCGATGTACGCTAGTACCACCTATATGAAGATACTGGGTTCTAATGGCAACGTCGGCATCGGAACGACGAGTCCAGACCAGAAATTAGAGGTTCACGGAAACATCCTGCTCGGGAATAACGACGTTAACAGCTTTATACACGGCGGTGGGAACGCGGTGATGTCGGCTGATACGAATATTTTGATTGTCGCGGATTCTAACGATACGTCTGGTGCTGCTCCTGCTGGAGACATAATTTTCGGTTCCGGATCGGCTGTTGATACGAATCAAAACAGGGATTTTACGTACGCTCAGGCATATCCGAGTAATGTACCTCGCAATGAACACATGCGCATAACTGGTGACGGTAACGTCGGCATCGGGACGACGAGTCCTAGTCATCCACTAACCATTCAGGAAACTACAACAAATACAAACACGGTGACGTATCCATTAGCTATAAGAGCCATATCATCTGGTACAGTGGCTAACGGTTTTGGTGCTGGTATCCGATTCCAATGTGAAAGAACGAATACCGACGATTATCAGTCGTTAGCTGGTTCCGTGGAAGTTTATGGAGCGGGCAATCTTCCCGGTACCTCGGATTTGTGGAATATGCGGTTCGGTGTGAGATATAATGACACCGCTGTAACACCTATGACCCTTAAATATGACGGCAACGTCGGCATCGGGACGACGAATCCTGGGTACAAGTTGGATGTAGCCGGTTCTTTCCGTGTGAATGGCGGTTACACATCCACATTCGGTAACGACGGTCTCCTTCACATTAACTCGAGATCTACCACACATGGCAGTGAAACCGTCGCATTACAGACAACGATCGACGGCCGTGCTTTAACCGCGGCCAACCCCGGTATACACGGTGGCGAAAGTAGAAATGTCCTGGCCCTGCAGCCGGATGGTGGGTACGTCGGCATCGGGACGGCGAGTCCGGCCACTAAACTTCACGTAGATGGTAGCCTATTGGTGGGAGATAGACTCCCATACGGTTCAGCGACGCACACCGATGCACAATTAATATTGGGTGGTTTTCATAACTCTAGTACTGAGTATAATACGAGTAACCAAATCAAGTTGTTAATTTCGGGTGCGGATAATGATGGTGCTTCCCCTTATTTCATCATGTGTGAAGATGAAAATGGGGGCGACCAATTCTGGGTAAAGGGGTCTGAGTCATCGAGTGGAACTCAGGCAAAGATGTTTGTAAACGGTTCCATGAAAAATAACAATCCGTGCTTTTATGCACGCAGAAGTTCCGGACAAGGCACAGGTGTTTATATTTTTAATATAGAACAACTTGATAGCCATAATGCCTATAACCCTACAAATGGTAGATTTACAGCCCCAATCGCCGGTAGATATGTATTTAATGTGTGGGCTATGAGTAATGGCGCTACAGTATTATATACAGAATTTAGAAAAAATGGGTTGAGGGTATATAATGCCACTCCATATACGGGTAATGTTGGTAGCTACGGAAACATTGCGGGGACCATTGTCATCAATCTCGCTGTAAATGATTACATAGATATTAATGTTTTGAGTGGTGCAGCATATGGTGGAGGAAATGATCACAATGGATTTTGCGGATATATGATAGGATAATTTTGTATAACAAATATATATGAGTTATCTTAATTGTACTTGCAATCTCTCGGAAAATGAAGATGGTGGCGCTGTGTGTACTATTAATATGGATGTAGTGACATACAAATGTATGAAATCATTTGCGGTGAGTCCAGAAGACTGGATACATAATGCCGTGTGTAATCGATCGAGGCAAGAGGGTGACCGCATTTATAAAGCTGAATTGGAGCGACATATCGAAGCTGGTACGATGCCAGCGAACCCAACGAAGGAATCTCTCATCTTAGCCTATGAAATCCCAGTCATAGAATCAAGTAATACTTTACCAATTTCTAACTAAACGCTTCGAACAACACCTTTGGTGTTCGTCCCATCCATTTAATAATTCTCTCCCGATATATTAAATGTCTATACCGTCACCTTCAGTTGGTGTTCTAGATATTAAGAACGCCACATTACGTGCAGGAAAATTGGAAGTCTCTAACTAAACCCCTTTTCTCTCCGGTGAGTGAGTATTACTTCCCGTAAAGAAAACCTCCCCCAATATTAGATATGTCTGGTTCACTCATTCAACTCGCCGCGAAGGGTGCCCAGGATGCGTACATCACGAATTCCGCCGGTGTTTCCCTCTTCAGGGCCAAATACACGCGACACAAAAACTTTTCCCAGGCTCCAAAATTGATTAAAATCCTCACGAACAAAGATTCTACCGTCATCATCCCTTCGTACGGTGATCTTCTCGATGGTCTCTGGCTCGAGGGTACCGACCTCGTCAGTAAGTTTACGGGTGCGACGTTCCACTTATACATCGGAGGTGTGAAGATCGACTCACAGCCATTCGATTTCATCGCAGATATTTGGCAAAACTACATGGCCGAGACGTACACGAAATCACAGGAAATTAACAACGCGACCTCGACGTCAAACAAACGCTTCATACCACTCCATTTCTATTTTTGCGACCACGATATGTTTTTGCCACTCTTAGCGCTCCAGTATCACCAAATCGAACTCAAGATAGATTTTCCAAATCCATCGCAGGCTGTCGATGTGAAACTTTATGGGAATTACGTGTATTTAGATACAGAAGAACGCAAGTATTTCGTCGATAATCCGCATGAATTCATAATCACACAGGTTCAAAAGCAAACGTACGATACGTCCGATAATTTGGATATTTCGTTCTTCAATCACCCAGTAAAGAGTCTGTATTTCGGTCACCCAGCGAATAGTGGTGTACTTTTGAATGATAAATTCACGTTCGACACGGCTGATATATACCTAAACTCCGTGCCGCTCGTCGAAAATATGTCACCTCTGTACTTTCACTCGATTCAAAACTACAAGCACAGTAAGTTTGGAATCAATCAGTTCGATGAAAATGAAAACTGTCCGTTCTACACGAGATACTACGCGTACAATTTCTGTAAAAATGCATCGAGTTACACACCGACGGGAACGTGTAATTTTAGTCGTCTCGACGACGCAAAAATTACACTCAGGAATGTACAGCGCGGGAATCTACGAACGAATGAAAAAATTACGGTATACGCAGTAAACTATAACATACTCAAAGTTTCAAATGGGATGGCCGGTATTTTATTTGGTAATTAATAGTAGTAGTCATGCCCTTCATAGGTGATACAGGACAATTATCTAACATATACGAGAAAAACTACGAAACTGCGACACTCAGAATCGTCGAGGGTGACACGGCGTTTCAAGCGTATAATCCAGCGGATAGTCACTATAAACTCATCACGAATCTCCAAGAAATATCCGAAATCGGTGCGGTGACAGACAGAACGATCCAATTTACAAACGTAACCACGAGTTTCACGACGACGTCTAATGCCGGTATATCTAATACGAATCCCGTGCACACATTGGACATTGGTTCGAATGTACAAATAGACGACGTGGGTTCGAATACGTTTTGGACGAGTGGGACCGTCTACGCCACGAATTATGTGGGCGAAACCGCCACCGTTACGAATTCAGTCACAACACGTGATGTTTTGATAGATCGCGTGTTTCCAAAGACGAATGGGTTCGTGCAGATGACCTCTAATGTGGGTATTTTAAACACCGCACCCATTCACACGCTCGACATTGGTGCAAACGTTCAAATAGACGAGTACGGGTCGAACACGTTTTGGACGAGTGGGAATGTGTATTCCGAGCATTTTAAATCTTCAAATGTTACCGTATCCGGAACCGTGGATACAGATAAAATCACCGTTAACGATATCAATTCAAAGGATACCGATTTTGTAAACTTTACATCGAATGTGGGTATTTTAAACACCGCACCCATTCACACGCTCGACATTGGTGCAAATGTTCAAATAGATGAATATGGGTCGAACACGTTTTGGACGAGTGGGAATGTTCACGCAAATCTATACACGGGGAGTGAAATTCAATTATCCGGTGTGATACGCGCGACCGATTTCATTTTAACCGGTGGTTCCGAAGCGACACCGACACCCGATCTGCAGACAATTTCGGAAGTACTCGCGTCGGGTGGAGGTGTACCATTTTCAAGTGATCGAACGCTCACACTCTCAAACGTGACGACGGCTTTAGATGCAAGTGTTATACAATCGATTACCACAAAGAGTAACGTGATTGGAAACAACGTCACTGCGGTCACGGTCAATAGTAACTTGATTGGCAATAACGTCACTGCGGTCACGGTCAATAGTAACTTGATTGGAAACAACGTCACTGCGGTGACGGTCAATAGTAACTTGATTGGAAACAACGTCACTGCGGTCACGGTCAATAGTAACTTGATTGGAAACAACG
>Ga0315316_10003670_pt1 | contig 11151 bp, 13 predicted proteins | sample M160m3416metaG_FD_203702 | JGI IMG/M metagenome (GOLD analysis project Ga0315316, IMG submission 203702) | Ammonia-oxidizing marine archaeal communities from Monterey Bay, California, United States - M1 60m 3416 | ecosystem: Environmental > Aquatic > Marine > Intertidal zone | place: USA... | reverse complement strand
AGTCCAACTCTTCCTCTTCGTCGTCCTCATCGGTGTTTCCTTCTTCCCATTCACTGGATTCTTCTTCTTCAGAGGATACATGGGTGATCAGTTTGTATATTGATTCCCAGGATTCGCCGTCACGGTGACGATTCATTACGGTGGTCCATGGTAATGGGTCTGGTCCGGTCTGGTAAAACGAAAGACTGTTTTGTTCCGCCCACTCGGAAAACATCCGGATCTTCTTTCTCGATATGCATGAATGGGTGATTACTTTGCCGTTCTTTAACACCAGAGACATGTCGAATGATTTGGTGTACGAGGTGACGCGCTCACAGAAGATAACATCGATGTCACAGGAATCCTGTAAGTACGTGCCCTTTGGTGCGACCAGTTGAGTTTTCGATGGGTACAAATCGTTCATGGTGGTGGTCTTGTGAAGACGCGCCTCTGCCGAATGCGTTAAAAGAACACAATCGTTTCCACAGAGTTTTTCAACCATGGTATTCAATTTCCCGACCAGTGCTTCGTCGTCCGCGTCGTCGGAATCATTTACCAACCACGAATCCGTACGAAACAGTAGTACATTCTTCTTTTGATAGGGAGTTTCAAGTTGTGCCATCACGAAGGCGTGTTCGGACGACAGGGACGCCGGGACCTGGAATAAACGTTTTGTCTTCAAAGTTTCATCGTTAAACTTTAAATCTTTTGTTTCTTCATTGAAGGTTAGGTTGCAGTTCTTTTTTCGTAGGTTGACACAGTAAAACATTTTTATTAATTAATTTTCACCTTTTTATACTATAATTTGTTTTTATATTTTAATATTGTAGTTTTAAGTGCGCTGCCCACCAATACCTAATAAGTAGGTGTCCGCGACCTATAAATAATAGATAAATAGGTATACCACACTACGAATTGATTAATTACGGAGTATATAAGTATTATATTATTTATATAAATGAGTCAATTCACGCACCCCCGTTTCTTTTCTCTAGATGACCAAAACCTCGACGAGCCAAGTCAACGATCCGAAGAATGGTTCCGTAGACGCAAGAATAAACTCTCTGGGAGTAAATTAAGTCAATTCCTATTCTGTAGGGGAAACGATGACCGCGTTAAATTCTACGAAGAAGTATTTGAAGGACGTAAGAAGGACCCATTCACCGAGGAGCAAATGGGTTGGATGGAGTGGGGTAGGGAGCATGAAGACGGGGCTCTTGAAGAATTCCTGAACCGTAAAACCGACATCATAGCCTTTGAAGCGCCACATATTCAACACAATTCCATCAATTGGTTGTCCGCAACCCCGGATGGGTTCTACCAGATCTTTAACGAGGACAGCGAGGATTTCGAAGTATTCGAGGAGGGAATCCTTGAGATTAAATGTCCAGCAAAGTCAAAAAAATGTAATCGCAAAGTTACATATTATTACGTCCCACAAATGTACCTTGAGATGGCGTGTAGTGACAAACGTAAGGCGATTTTCATTTCATGGGGACCCAAACGTCTACGAGCATGGAAACTCGAATGGAACAACGAATTCTGGAAAGTTATGTCCCGTATGATGGACACCTTCCACAGGACCAAGTCCGGTGCAACCTACGAAGAGTTTGAACTCTGTCAGGTGGAATTGAGACGCGCATGTCACCAAGTTGTGGACAATGCAACCCCCTTAGGGGACTGGGATCTCACAAAAGACCTAGAAGATTAAAAACTAAAGTATTTAAGTATCTTATTTTAATAATAAATGAAACGGAAACGTGGAACTATCCACAGATGCCACTTATGCCCATTTACGCATAAATACAAATCACGTCTAAAACGACATTTGGCATACAATCATGAGATCGGCACCGTCTGGCACCACTGTCACATGTGTGATTACAAGTGTAAACGAAACACACATTTAAAACAACATATGTCGAACAAACATAATATTGGAGTTATATGGCACCATTGTGACCATTGCACGTACAAAACCAAACAAAAATGTACTTTAAAACGACACCTTCAGCACAGTCATGGTTTATTGGTCAAATGGCTCCATTGTGACCTGTGTGATTACAAATGTGTAGAAATTGGTACTTTAAAAAGACACATGGCGTTCAAACATGACATCAATGTCCAGTGGCACCAGTGTGACCATTGCACGTTCAAATGTAAAGCCAAGAGTCTTTTGAAACGACACATGATGAACAAACACGATATCAATGTCAGATGGTTGAAATGTGACCTGTGTGATTACAAATGTAAAGACAATTTGAAACAACACCTGGCACGTATCCACGACATCGGTAACAAATACTGTGATATCTGTTACGAAACAGTAGGTGTAGTTCGTACTGTAAAGGGCGCAAACGTATGTAGGACATGCTGTGATGATTATGGGTTTAGGAAAGAACGAATTGAACTCAAATACATCAAAGCGTTAAAAGAGAAGTTTCCATATCATATGGAGCATGATACGCGTGTTCAGGGAGACATGTGTCTACGGTATAGACCAGACGCGATGTGGTTGGACCCTCACCTCAAGTGTCATATCCAGTTTGAGCTGGACGAGCATCAGCACCTGTGGAAGAATGGTTCTTATGATTGTGATGAGAAGCGTATTTCGGATATATACGACGAGTTTAAAACCAATGTACCAGAACATTTTGTGGTCGTGAGATTAAATCCGGACAGTGAATTGGGTCGCACAGCGGTGTTCAAAGATCGTTTGAATCACCTGGTAGATATCCTAGAACGCGTGAAGACCTCTCCACCAAAGGAAAAGATATCGATCATCTACATGTACTATGATAAGAACAACCATAGGATAGCGAAAAATTTACCTAAATATTTACTCGACAAAGATAATAAGAGTATATAAGTATCTTTTAAATATTATAAATGAGTTATACCAACGAAGAAAGTCCCGAATTCATAGCATTATTTAATGGAAAGTTCAACCCCGCCAAAGAAAAGTACACCAACGCCCTTAAACCAGATTTCCTAGCATTATTTAACGGTCATGACAAACTATCGCACCCTGTCACATTACAAACGGTAATCTCTACCGACATCATCCACACGCGCAAATCTAGGGAGAAAATGGGACAGTCGGATGTCACCCAACAAGAAGTCATCGAAACAATTAACGATAGTTCGAAGGTGAATCAGAACGATACTATACTTTGCAATGGACGTAGAATAAACGTAAGATTGGTGAAAAAAGAAGAAAAGTACCTAGTAATCGACGTGTATGTAAACTAGTAACCAAGTTAAAATTATAAGTATTTAAATAATCTATGGGTTAATAAATGATAACGGTTACAAAGGCTGCTTTACCACATCTCATACGGGTTCTGGGAAATAAAAAATACCTCCTCTTTGGCGCAATCGGTGGAGGTTGCAATGGATATGAGTATACTCTGACACCTATGAATACATTTAATGAAACGGATCACCCCATACTAAATACGGGTGTACCAATCGCCGTATGTGGTCGCTCCGGGTTTTTAATAATAGGAACGGAAATAGACTGGAAAGAAGATATAATGGGGCAACGGTTTGAGTTCATAAACCCGACGGCTTCAGGAAACTGTGGATGCGGTGCAACCTTTTCGTTTAGCTAGAGTTTTAAATTCTCGAGTTCATGTAAGGTAAATGTTCTCATTCCTCTGCTGGTCAAACGAAGCCTACGAAACAATCTTATTTTATGGGTACCGACCGGAAACACCGGGATAATGGTCTTCGACTTGTCCGTTTCTCGTTTTGATTTATCCAATAGACATTGCCTTAAAATATATTCTTTTCCCGTGGATACATCCGTGGTCCGCCAGGCTAGGTCGGAACCGTACTTTGCCTTGAAAATTCTACCCTTGTAATAGTAATGGTTTCCAACTTCCATTTTAAATTCTTGTCCTTCGTCGTGCAAATACACCGTCTTTCTATCGAAAATTTTTAAGACGGTAAACTGTTTCTTAGACCATATTAACATACTTTTATTGATCAATATGTTTACTACATCGTCTTCTATTATTTGAAGTGGCGATGATCCATAGCTAGTGTAGTTGGTATAAAATGCAAATGGTGTTAGTTTCCGTTTGCTCATTTATTTAGTGTATTAATTATCTATATACAGATTTTTTTCAAATACCATATATAAAGCATTGTACTTTAAATAAATGTCAGACGACGACGAGGAAAAAGGACTCTTGAATTTATCACGCAATAAATACTTTAACAAGCACAAAGCTGCCGAAATTGAATCCTTCATCAAACGCTCCTATTACCTGTGCGTTATATTATTCTTCTTTTTGGGTATAACCCTGGTCGCAACCGTATTGGCAGGAGTATACAAGGATTCAGAGTTGACTGAAACCATACTAATAACGGTAGCCGGTCCAGTGTACCTGGTATTGTTTTTAACCCTGCTCTGTTGCGGAAAGCAGACCATTTTAAGAATGTCGCTGGTACTTATCATTACTACCTTCGTAGCATTTTTTTCAGGCTTTATCTGTGGTGCAAATTTAAAAATCGTGGCTCTAACTTTAAAAGATAATTAATTTTTTTGTGCATATATAAGTATATACATTTCTATATAAATGATTATAGTAAAACGTAAGGGAGTTGAAGAAGCTTTTGATGAAAATAAAATGACCAGTTTTATACAACGCGCGGTAGATATACCCCCAACCTTGAACACAATCGACGTAGATTTATTGTGCGATCAGATTAAGAAAGGTGTTGCGGAAAAAATGCCGGCGTCGGATATCGTACCATACGCCGCGGAACAAGCCTCTTCCTTGTCTACTCGCTCGTATGAATACGGGCTTCTAGCCGGACGGTTGGAAATATCGGACCTGCATTCTGCTACCAGCGATAGTTTCACCGAGGCAATGGAATTATTGGATGCAGATGGCATTTTATCCAAGAAATTCATGGAAAAGGTACATCACTATAATTACGACGATCATATCAATCATGACAATGATTACAACTATGACATTATTGGACTTCGGACTTTGAAACGTTCCTATCTACTAAAGAACGCGGACGGTATCGTGGAACGTCCACAGTACCTACTCATGAGAGTCGCGGTGTTCCTGGCAGATACACCTGAGAAAAGCATTGAATTGTACGACACCATCTCCAACGGATGGTACACTCACGCTTCGCCTACCCTATTCAACAGCGGTCTAAAGCAATCCCAACTGGCGAGCTGTTTTCTAATGTCTATGAAGGACGACAGTATCGAGGCGATTTACGAGACCCTGAAGGATGTAGCTTTGATAAGTAAATCCGCCGGTGGGATTGGAATTTCGGTGTCGAACATACGGGCAAAACATACCAGGATTAAAGGAACCAATGGAACAAGTAACGGTCTGGTTCCAATGCTTAGAGTCTTTAATAACACCGCCAGATATGTCGATCAGGGTGGAAACAAGCGCAAGGGTTCGTTTGCTATATACCTTGAACCATGGCATCGCGATGTACAGGATGTACTGAAACTTAAGTTGAACCATGGAGCAGAAGAAGAACGAGCCCGTGATTTGTTCTACGCACTGTGGGTTCCGGATTTATTCATGCGTAGGGTTGAATCCAACGCCCAGTGGACCCTATTCTGTCCAACCGAAGCTCCTAAACTTCAGGACGCGTACGGTGATGAATTCGATCTTTTGTACAAGGAGTACGAGAATTCCGGAATTGGCAAAACCATTCAAGCCAGGGATTTATGGATGCAAATCTGTACGACACAGATAGAGACCGGAACACCATACTTATTGTATAAGGACGCCTGTAACAGCAAAAGCAATCAGAAAAATTTGGGAACCATTCGTTCGTCCAATCTCTGTTGTGAGATAATGGAATACCATGACAAAGATCAGACCGCAGTTTGTACCCTTGCAAGTATAGCCTTGCCAAAATTCGTAACGCAACACGGGTTTAATTTCGATAAATTGGTGGAGACAGCGGGTCAAGTCACCGAGAATTTGAACCTGGTGATTGATAAAACTACCTACCCCATTAGGGAAGCAGAGTATTCGAACAAACAACATCGACCCATAGGTATCGGAGTACAGGGTCTGTCGGACGTGTTTCAGATGATGGGTATGGCATACGATTCACCGAAAGCTCACGAATTGGACCGTGATATTTTCGAAGCTATCTATTACGGGTCTATAAAAAAGAGTATAGAACTTGCACAGCGAGACGGTCCGTATAAATCCTTTAAAGGTTCGCCCACTAGCAAAGGTGTTTTTCAATTTAACTTATGGGGCGTAGAACCTTCTTCGAGATTCAATTGGGACCTGGTGCGTACAAAGATGATGAAATTTGGTCTCAGGAATTCGTTGCTTACGGCACCGATGCCCACGGCTTCCAGTGCTCAAATCCTAGGCAATACGGAAAGCTTCGAACCAAGAACTTCTAATCTATACGTTAGGAGGGTTTTAAGTGGTGAATTTGTGATTATAAATAAGTATTTGCAAATGACATGTCAAAAGCTTGGTAAATGGAACGATGAATTGATAAATAATATTATACAGCATAAGGGTTCCGTACAAAATTCTGATTTGCCGGAGGACGTTAAAAAGGTATTTAAGACTACCTGGGAATTGTCCCAGAAGAGTATCATTAATCACGCTGCTGCCAGGGGCGCGTATATTGATCAATCTCAGAGCTTAAACCTTTACATGGCTGCTCCGACTCATTCGAAACTGACCTCGATGCACTTTTACGCATGGAAACAGGGGTTAAAGACCGGTCAATATTACCTCAGGACTCAGCCCAGGGCTTCACCTATTAATTTTACATGTGAAAGCTGTAGTGCTTAGGTGGTCAATAGACTGTATAATTTATTCGGAGTAACACCGCTAGGATTTACGGTTTGGAGCATCCTACATTGTTGTAATGCACAAACCATCAATTCAGAACAGTAATATTGTGGGTATTCGGAATTGTTGTGTCTTAATGGTACCGCGTATAGTAGGGCACCAGCGTAATCGTATGGTTTACCACATTGCGATAACAAAAATTTGCCCAACTTGTATTCGTTGTCCATCGACAAATTTACCGGAATGTTTGCAGCACATGTATCGTCCAATATTCGATAGAATGGGTTATTGTGTTGATATTTTAATAATCGATACGATAATACGTCTCCCCACAAAATATAAAAACATATGTGTAACCGCCCATCCTCAATGTAACGATTGTAATTTGACTTCAATTTATCGTGTCCCTCGATGTCTTCGAAAAAATGTTGGGCTTCTTCTTCAGTCCAACTAAAGACGAACTCCGAATGACAGTAATCGCCTCGTGTCAAATAAGACACTACTTTATTGAACCAATTATCAAAAATGCCCACCGGACGGGCGAATACGGCGTTCAACATTTATATATTTACACCTATATATTTATAGTATTTTTATTAAAATAATGAGATTGTACCTTCTATTGTTTTTTATACTGCCTGTACAAGGTTACCCAGATTGGTTTCACCAGTACAAACATGCACATCGCAAATTGTATTCTTCAGAAATTGAAGATAGGGTATTTTCTATTCTTGAACCCAAGTACCATTTTTCCAAACGACACGGGTATAACTTAACCTATCGATCCGATGTAAACACCAGTAACAATCCGTTCCAAAATAGACAATCGGAACGCTTGGATCCAGAGGGTCAACACCGTCTAGGATTGCCACTGACGATGGACTGGAGGAACCACGGGGCTGTTACCTCGGTAAAGAGACAGGGGTCGTGCGGAGCCTGCTTCGCTTTTGCTGCCACCGGGTCCATAGAATACTGGTATTGGAAAAAGTCCGGACAGTTGAAGGAATTCAGTATACAACAATGGATAGACTGTACTAAACCGGATAATTACGGATGTGACGGAGGATTGATGGAATATGTATATAAAAAAGCAAAACGAACACCGGCTGGTCCAGACGATTTTGATCCATTTGAAGATAAAGAAATGAAATGTTTTCGTCGGATAACAAGACCCTGGTTAAAGGTAAACACGTACGCAACACAGTCGGACGAGTGGAATTCCCCCATTGAGGAAAAGCTGGCACATAATATTGTTCGGTATGGTCCGGTACCAGTTGGGATTGACTCTGCTTCATGGCATATGGAAATGTACCGCGGCGGTGTTTTAAAAGCTTCACAGTGTGGCAGAGATATAGACCATGCGGTGTTGGTTGTTGGGTTTACACCAGAGTATTGGATAATTAAAAACTCATGGGGCAAAGATTGGGGAGAGGAAGGGTATCTCTATTTGGAACGGTGGAAGAATGCATGTGGAATCAATTCGTACGCTTCATTTATTACAGAAGCGAGTATATAAGGTGATATTTTTATATAAAAATGTTAGAAGAATTGGGTTGGATCATTGCCTTTCTTGCCGTATTCCTTGTAACACATTATCAATTCAAATATTGCATTCCTATCACACTGTGGTCTCTTAAAATTATACAGACCTGTCTGATCATTCTGATGTGTAAACTATACGTTGTATTTCGCGTGTATGGTAAAAGTATCGACTTGTCACAGTTCAATGTGTTCATACAGGAATTTTTAAATGTAACTTCTAAGTATACAGATTTATAATATTATAAATACAATGGTCTATTATTTAAATGGAACTTGCAATAGAAGATATTATGAATTTGCCAGAATCCGAAAGGAAAGAGAAATTTGAAAAAATGGCATACTTTTATTGCGATGGTGTGGGTAATTCAATCACCGGACGCGTTTACTACACAGTGGCGATGTCTTTTGTAATGTCAGTGGTGACTGTTGTCGCTACCCACGCGTACACTTGGCTATATAATACTACGGTTGGGGGCTACCTTAAAGATGCCACATATTTCCAAGAGATGGTCAAAGAGACATGCGATGGTTCTATAGGAAATTTTTTACTAAAAGCACAGCGCATGTTATCAGCAAGCGTAAATGATGGTTGTCGATATTATCAAAAATCGGCTGCCGACGCGACATGGATGGCAAACAAAGCAGCAGGGGACCTTATAACATGGATAACGGGTATATTTGTGGGACCAACATTAGCACTGGACACAAAAGAAACACTTGGATCGGCTGAACTTAGGTACGAAAACACAAAAGGATTAATAAAGAAAATGTTTAGTACCATGGATACAGCAATATGCAAGGTAGCGGAAACAATATATAAATGGGTGAATACAGGTACTACCGAAGCATGTACATATAAGAATATGCCAGAGTATAAATTAAAATATTAAGATTTATTTATTTCGGTACTTAACCACAGTCTAAACCGGGTATAATACTTACTAACGTACTGATCCGTCCTATTGTCTCTCTGGTCCTTATATTCTTGTATAATCCGTTGAAACAATGCGGGGGTCTGACTCTCACGTAACATCTCGATATCCTCATGTAATTGACCGCATTTTGTTTTTATATCCGTATTGTACTCGGATAATTTCTGTACTGCTTCCATTTCATCTTTGCGCATCTCTACCTGGTCGTTTATCTTGTACCTTGAGGATGCGTTCAACACCTTTACACCCTGTATTTCGATATCCCCACCACTCATTACACTGAATGCGGTCATTGTGTACTCGATACGATGTTGCAATTCATTCTTTATACGATGACAACGAATTAAAATATCCTTCTGTTCGTCCGCGTACAAATCGCCGATAGAAAACTTAGTCTTAACCTTTGCATCCTGACCGCTAAATACCAGAGAGTTGCACTTTATTTCTATGCTAATATCTCTGTAAAAAGTAGAGAAAATGGCACCCATTGCACTGCCCACCGCGTCCGGTAATTCGTCGGTGTTTTGCAAATAATTATACGTTCCATTGTGTTTATCCGCCATATTCTTAAACTTCCGGTAATCGTGCCTTCCTATACCGATAACATGGACACGAATATCCGCCGCCAGCGCTGGCATAACAAAGAAAGAACGGTTAGAAATAACGATAACATTCTTACCGGTTAAATTCTCTGTACGAAAATCTTCAAAATCGTGAATGGTCAGGTTGTCCTCGGAACGAAATAATTTCCGTGCTTTGTCCACGACATCCAATGAACCGGGGTAATCGCACACAAAATCGATATCTGCGTGGGGTATGTTGTCGTCGTCCATGTTTTGACACTTCAAACGGATCATACTGTGAAACGAATTCAAATGGTTTGGTGCATTATCGTAACCAGGAATAAAAGTTATCATTTAAATTATAATTAGTTAAGATATATACTCGTATTTTAATACCTATTTTGGGGATACATCCGACGAGGTGATCTCCTCGATGACTCTCTCCACATCTGCCTCCGTCTTGCATATGTAATCGAAGTACCTCTTGTCGATACGCTCCGGTGCCGATTCGGTGGCATCGCCAAAGTATTGAATATGATCCCGTAAATCTTCGGAACGTTCCATCACCCTCTGAAAACGAATATACCATGGAACATCCAAGAAAATAATGGTGAAATTATTCTCCTTTAAAATGCGCGCTTCGTTCTCAAATCGAACATCATCCACGATAACATCGCCCTGTGCCCGTTCGACCAGTTGATCAATCCAAACACGATTGTCCAGTGATCTACCGACAGTTCCAACCATTATGTGTTCACCACGACCAGGTGCCTTTAAATTCATGACGGAGACGATATCTTTTATGGGCTGGGCAATAGACATTATTCTTGCGCTGGTTTTGATTTGAAGAAGGTTGGAGGCGTACGTTTTACCACTGCCCATACACCCACAGAAGGCTACTTTTATTTCTGGTTCGTTTAAATCACTTCGTATTACTGACATTTATTTACAAAAACATTATATATATACTACAAAATTAATCCACCAGAATTGGATCTTCCGCGGTCCCTGCCTGTTCGTTACGGGGTCTTACGCGTCTTCGTCTACGTGTAACACGTGTGTAACCTGTGGTAAGAAAGGAGGGGAATCGATCCAAGAGTTGTGTCATGTTAGTAATATCCGTATCCCGTTGCTCGGACCGAGGGATTATTCGAATGGTGTGTCGTGAACCATGCACTGCTGCCAGACGCAACACGTTAGAATCAAAGACTCGTGCCAGGTGATTTACCATCCTGGACCCGGTTGGTTTTACCTCCACTACACGTTTGCGTTTGCCCGTGGATGTTATACTACCGATCTCCGCCCTACACAGAGGAC
>Ga0315316_10003669_pt1 | contig 11151 bp, 9 predicted proteins | sample M160m3416metaG_FD_203702 | JGI IMG/M metagenome (GOLD analysis project Ga0315316, IMG submission 203702) | Ammonia-oxidizing marine archaeal communities from Monterey Bay, California, United States - M1 60m 3416 | ecosystem: Environmental > Aquatic > Marine > Intertidal zone | place: USA... | reverse complement strand
CCGAGCAGGCCGGTGATCTGGCTGCCGAGATTGCCCACTGGGCGCCCGACGTGGCCGATCTCACCCACGCTCATCGCCTGACCTACGAGATTGCGTCGGACTGGAAGAACGTCATCGACAACTTCCTCGAGTGCTACCACTGTCCGGTCGCCCACCGGGACTTCTGCACGCTGGTCGATATGGGCACCTACGAGGTGTCCACCCACGGGATCTGGTCCAGCCACATGGCTGAGGCTGGGCGATCCGACAACACCGCCTACCCGGTCGACGATGCCACGGTTACCGACCACGCCGTCTGGTGGCTGTGGCCCACCACGTGTCTCATGCGTTACCCGGGACGGGGCAACTTCATCGTCATGAACGTCGTACCCGACGGCCCAGGTCGCACCCGCGAGACCTACGACTTCTTCTTCGAGACCGCCGAGGCGACCGAGGCCGAGCTGGAGGCCATCAGGTACATCGACGATGTCCTCCAGGCTGAGGACATAGCGCTGGTGGAGAGCGTGCAGCGGGGCATGACCACCCCAGCGTTTACCCAGGGTCGCATCGTGCACGACCCGGCGGGATCGGGGAAATCCGAACACGGCGTCCACCACTTCCACGGCCTGCTACTTGATGCCTACCGCGGTGCCGACAGGTAACCGACGTGGTCCGGAGGCCGGCAGTGAACACCGTCCATCCCGTCAGTCCGTGTTCCCGAAACCAGTTCCTTTCGAGACACCCGGCAAGAGAACGACCGCCCATAAGGACGGTCGTTCCTGAGGGCATGAATTGGAGGGGACAATGTCCTCGGCCGCCAGTCTGCTCCCGTACGCGGGAGCGCTGGTGGACCTCCTCACGCGGCAAAGCCCCCCGAAGGGGGCCTTACCCGGAGCTTCTCGTAAGCAGCCTTTCGGCGCTTTGACCTGTCCCCCCGGAGGGTTCTCGGTGTGGTCATCCCGAGGGACTTCCACGTTTTGGATCTACCCCGAGTGAGCCTCGCCCGAAGGCTTAACTCTCTGATCGCCTTTCTAGTCGCGATCCTTTGCCTCCACAAGCGCCTTGCGGGACTGAAACCTGTGCAGGAGGGTCCGTGGGCCAACGGAGGGTGCTTCCGGGGGAGGTATAGAGACTGAACCGGGCATAGAGGCAACTTGCCGAGGAGGCATTAGAATGCTGTAAGTCATCAGAGAGAGATTAGAAGGCCTAATCCTTGCTAAATAGTAATGGATACACTATAGTGGTCATTGAAGGGGCGACCGCCCATGGCACGCAAAGCTCAAGGAGCACCAGAAATGACCGAGATCGACACCAGCGAGCTCACCGAGATGCTCGCAGGGACCGAGTACCAAGAAAACGAAACGTTCAACGCAATGAGGTGCGTCCAGGGAGAGGTAGTCCAGTACACCATCGTCCTGCCAATGAGGGCCATCCTCCACAGCCTGAAGAAGCCTGATCCAGATGAAATCCTGCAGACCAATCGCAAGGTCGACAAGAAGCGTGCAGACGACTTCGCCAATCGATACCTCTACGAGCGAGCCAAGACCGGCGAATGGATCTGCCCACCATTGACCCTCAGGGTCCATCCGAGTGACGTTGTATCTATTCAGCCGATCACCGACGACATCGTAAGGATTGAGGTCCCGAAGCTCCGACAGTGGTTGATTCACGACGGGCAACATCGGGCGCTTGGTACCCACTACTTCTACGAGCAGCTCAGTACCCGAATCGCCAAGCTTCGCAAGCAAGCCGAAACGGCTCGTGCGAACGGAGACAAGCAGCTTGAATCACAGTTCCTCAAGCAGGCTGAGATCCAGAATCAGATCCTTGAGGACATCCTCAGCCGGTCATCCGTACAACTAAATCTCATTGTCACCACACCAGCGGTTCACGACCAGCTGTTCGCCGACATGGCGATCAACGCAAAGGGCATCAATCCGGACTTTGGGCTTGCCCTGGACCACCACGATCCACTCGGCAACATCGCAAAGCTCGTGTTGGATGATCTGCCATATCTACCTCCCCTGATCTCGCTGGGTCAAAAGGGGAGGGTCGCCAAGAAGGACGATGAACTCATTGGCCTGAAGAATCTCACGGACATCGTTCGGGCCGTGTCAGTAGGCGGAGCCGGCCGCATCGGCAAGAACGTTCATGAAAAGCTCCTAGACGAGGAACGGCTATGGGCAGGCCGTACAGGAGAATTTCTTCAGGCTTGCTTCGGCACCTTCTCTGGCTTGCGCGGCCTAGTGGAAGGCACCACCACAGCTAGCGAGGTCAAGAAGTCGTCGCTCACTGGATCAGCAACGATGCTTCGAGTGTTGGCCAGCGTTTGGCACGAAGCCGTGCTCGATCCGACTGAGCCTCACAAGACAGTGACGGTCAAGGAGATGCGTGACTTCTTCGAGGTGCTCGATCCGCATCTGGATTGCTTCGAAGATGTCGAGCGGACGGCTGCAGACGGAACAACAACGACCGTGATTGGCGTGCCTGAAACAAAGAAGCTTTGGATGGACACCTTGAAGTTCCGTCCAGGTGGGACAGCACCCACGGCCAGGCCGGCCGACATCGGGGACCTAGCACAAGAGATCACCAGGTGGATGCGCGAGGGCAACGAAGAGCTTGGCTGGGAGGGATTGCCCAAGAAGGCTTGAGCCTGCACACGTCAGGAGCACGGATGGCATTCTCGACGGGCAGGAGCGGGCCAGACGGGCATCCAAGGCGGGTTCCTGTGGCCTCGTAGCTCGAGGGCCGCGATTCGAACTGCGACCCTTCGCACCTCAGGGCACGAGCCTTCCCAGAGGCAAAGCAATTGGCAGCCGAGGTTGCGGTGGGGCGGCATAAACGATAATGTCATGAGCACAATAAATAGCTTGGAATTGTCCAAATTTCCAACTTCCAACGCCCAAGGAGCGAGGAGGCACGCAATGGAGAAGCAAACCAGTGGAGCACGAGCAATGAGCGACGAATCCCCAATCGACAGTGGCAAGCCACCTAGCAGCCAGACCAAAGACGAGCTGTTCGCTCGCCGACTCGAGCAGTTGGGAGAAGAGATCGCACGGAACAACAAGGCCATCGCGACGATCGAGTCCGAGTTGGCCGTCCTGGCCAAAGAGCTGGCGAACCCAAAGCGCCGCAACAAAGCGGCCACAAGTTCGCCCAAGCGGGTGACCCACTCCAAGGCCGGCAAGGGACGAAGCACGCCAGAGCGCGTACCGCACCTACGCCTAGTAGGGGGCAAGGGCTCCGAGGGCGGGAATCGCAAGAAAAGCGAAGAAATCGAAAGCGACTAGTGGCCGACAACAGCGCCAACGACAGAAATAGCGAATTAGGCCAAGAAATCGAAAGTTGGGAGAGTCTCCCGAATGATGCCGGGCCATCCGGCAGAACAGGAAATAGCCGAATGAAAAACAAATCCGCCACCAGGGGCCCAGAGGCCAACAATGGCCATGCCAATGGCCGGATCTCCGGCCCCAACGATCAGAGCCACGGCCTGGTCCTCACCAATGGCCATGGGAGCGAACCCACCACGGAAGACGTCGTGACCGTAGAGGACGACGTCGTCCTCCTCGAGAACTTCACCGAAAGCGACCCGGACGTCGTGGGCCTCGTCGGTCGCGCCACAGACCAAGCCGAAGCGGTGCACTGGCTGTTGGGGATCGGGGCACAGGCGGCAAAGGTCGTCGAAGCTGACCTCAGTGCGAACATGATGGAAGCACGCATTGGCGCCCTCAACGACCACGTCGACGAACGCTTCAACGAGTTCGCCGCAATCGTGGAATCGATCGTCGATCCAGAGGCCGGGTCGCTCGCCACCTTCTTCGCAGAGAACAGGGACAAGATCAACAAGGCCTTCGAGGACGTCGTAGACATCGACAGGAAGTCGAGCCCGATCTCCGAGTTCGCGAGGTTGTTGTCAGAGGCCACCACTGAGGCGACAGGGAGCCTAAGTGGGGTCTTGTCCCTCGACGACGAGGACAGCCAGCTATTCAAGATCAGGGAAGACCTCAAGGGCGTGATCGCTGAACAGACGACCAAGTTGGAGGGCGAGATCCAGGGCGTCCGCGACCTAGTCGCCGGAGAGACAGGGATTGCCTCGGAGCGGGAGAAGGGCACCGCCAAGGGGCGCTACTACGAGGACCAGGTATACGAGGAGGCCAGCTTCCTTGCCGTCCCATACTGCGACCTCGTCGAGGACGTGGGCAAGATCGTCGGCTCGGCCGGTACGAAGAAGGGAGACTCGGTCGTGCACCTCAGCCCCGAGGACACCTTTGGATTCGATGGACGGATCGTCTTCGAGGCCAAGAACAAGTCCTTGGGTATCCGCGAGACCTTCGAGCAGATCGAGGGCTCGATGCTGAACCGGGATGCGCAGGTGGGCGTCGCCGTGTTCGCCAGCCAAGACCAGGCACCCACGTCCGTGCCGTTCCAGGAATCCGGCACCAAGGCAATCGTCGTCTATGACCCCGATGAGGGCATCGACGCCTTGCGGTTGGCGTACATGTGGGCGAGGACGAAGGTCCGCCAAGAGCTCGCCTCCAACGCTGGCTCCGACATTGACGTCGCCCGCGTGTCTGCACTTGTCGACGAAGCTCGGCAGGGGCTCGCCATGGCGACGACGATCAAGGGACACCAAACCAAGGCCAAGACGGCCATCGACAAGGCGACCGAAGGGGTAGGAGACTTGGTGGACAAGGTTCGAGAGGTCCTAGACAAGTTGGCGGACGAGCTTGCATCGACCGACGACGATGCATAGGGAGGCCACACCGATGGACGACTACTACTGGGAGCCAGGGCTAGAGCCCTTGTCACGGAACTCGCGTTTGGATACCGCATGACAGGCAAGGGCTCCAAGGAGCGGGTGCTCTCGCCAACCAAGGTCACTGCCTGGCTCGACTGCGCCCACTACCTCAACTTGTCCCACCAGGTTGCCGACGGTTCGCTCGCCAAGCCCGACTACAAGGCGAACGCGTTCGCGCGGCTCCTCATGGACAAGGGAGTCCAACACGAAGAGGAATGCCTCGAGCACTACAGGGACAGTGGCGTCTCGGTGTACGAGGTCCCGGCAAAGGAAGCCGGGGAGACCTTCGCGGCCTGGGTCGAACGGGTAGGCAACCCCATGGAAGACGGCTGGGACGTGATCTACCAGATGCCCCTCGTCCACGACGGGATTCGTGGCGTGGCCGACTTCTTGGTCCGTGGCGATCCGCTACCCAACGGTGCGGTCCCCTACGAGCCCGTCGACGCCAAGCTTCCTCGAGATGGGGCGAAGCCCGGCTACGTACTCCAGTTGGTGTTCTACGCCGAGGCGATCGAAGCGCTCACTGGCGTGGCGCCTGAGCTTGGGTGGCTGTTCCTCGGTTCCGGCAAGAAGATGGAGGTCCGGTTTAGCGAGGTGGACGCCTATTGGCGTCGGATGCGCCTCCAACTCTCGGACGCGTTGGCGGCTGACCCGACCACGGGTACTACTCCGGAGAAGTGCGCCTACTGCGACTATTGCGAGTTCTTCGACCATTGCAGTGCCGAGTGGCGATCCAACGACTCACTGGTTTATGTGGCCGGGGTGCGACGGTCCGAGCGCCAGGTCCTCGAGGAGGCTGGGGTGGCCACGATGGCCAGCCTTGCGGTCGCCTCAGGCGAGCCGGACTTCGACATGGCGCCAGTTCGCCTGAAGGAGTTGGCGACCCAAGCAGAGTTGCAAGTGGTTGCCCGCGAACATCTCGACGAGAGGCCACCGTTCCGGATTCTTGATCCGGACGACCAGGGGGTGAGGAGCGTAGCGACGTTGCCCAAGCCCGACGAAGGCGACGTGTTCCTCGACTTCGAGGGCCACCCCTTCTGGAGGCCAGACCGTGGCCTCTTCTTCCTCTTCGGGTTCATTCGAGAGGACGGCGATGGCACATGGGCCTACGAGCAGCGATGGGCCCACACGCCCGACGAGGAAGCAACCCTGACTAGGGAGCTCATCGACTACCTGCACCAGCGACGTGCCAAGCACCCCGGCATGCACGTCTACCACTACAACCACACCGAAAGGTCGTCGCTCGTGAAGCTCGTCGAGGAACTTGGGCTCCTCGTCGAAGAGCATGGCCTGGAAGGCCGGCAACTAGCCGAGCTCGTCGACGCTGGGGTGTTCGTCGACCTCTTGATGACCGTGCGCCACAGCGTCCAGGTAGGCGTCGAGTCCTATGGCCTCAAGGAAATCGAGCGCCAGACCGACTACGAGCGCGCCGCGGGCATCGAGAAGGGCGCGGGCGCCGTCGTCGAATACGAGTCCTACATGGACGATGGGGATGCCGACCGGCTGGCGCAGATCGCCGCCTACAACAAGGACGATGTTTGGGCCACCAAGGAAGTCCGAGACTGGCTGGTCGCCCAACGCGAAGAAGGCCTCGACTGGCCCGAACCAGCCCTGGCCCCCGTCGGGCCGGAGGACGACAAGTCCCCAAAGGGCCAGGCCGAGCTACTGGAGTTCCCCGACGGCTCGCCCGAACACCTCCATGCCCACCTGCTCGACTATTGGTGGCGAGAGTCACGGGTCGACTACGCCGAGCGCATCGCCAGGCTCGAGACAGCTGGCCTCGACGACCCAGACACGATCGTGGGCCTCGTGTCGCAAGGTTCCGTCCCACCTACGGGACGGCAACGCTCTGCCCGCCATGCCTTCGACTTCCCACCCCAAGCGGTCAACGAAGCGGAGCTGGTCCCCGGCGATGGGTCCTTTGGCCCCAGCGTCTCGTACCTCCGCGAAGACCCAAGCGAAGAGGGGAGCCTCGTCACCACGTCGGTGACCGAACTCGACGTCACAGGCCGACACCTCGAGCTGATGTGGGGTGCCACGCCAGCCGAGGCGGGCACCATCCCCAAGGTCGTGACCTTGAACGGTTGGGTCCGCCCCCATCCCAAGCCCGAAGCATCAGAGGACGTGGCCGCCGCGATGCTCGATACGACCGACACCAGTCGCCTCAGCGTCGCCCGGGCCCTCGTCGGGCGCGAACTCCCCCGGTTCTCTCCGGATGGCGAACCCGCTGGCGGGGCACTAGGCGCCGAACTCGACGAGATGTTGGACCTTGTTGGACGCCTCGACAACTCGTTCCTAGCCATCCAAGGCCCCCCAGGCACCGGAAAGACCTGGACTGGCGCAAAGATCATCCACCGACTCGTGACCTCAGGACATCGGGTCGGCGTCACCGCGTTCAGCCACTCGGCGATCGACAACCTGCTTAAAGAAGTGGTGAAGGTGTTTGGCGAGGAGGGCGACGCCGACCACCTGTCCGCGATCCGCAAGGTCAGCAAGGTCCCCGACAATGGGATAGCCGGCGTCGAGTACACGAGCGACAACAGGCAGTGCCCGTTCTTGGGCTACAACCTGGTCGCTGGCACGGGATGGCTCTTCGCCCGGTCCGACATGCGCGACGACCCGGTCGACTTCTTGGTCATCGACGAGGCTGGCCAGCTCGGGCTCGCCGATGCGGTAGCTGCCGCCTCGGGTTCCAAGAACGTCGTCCTCCTTGGCGACCCCCAGCAACTCCCCCAGGTCACCAAGGCGTCACATCCGGTCGGATCCGGGGCCAGCGTCCTCGAACACGTCCTAGGAGGCGAGGCGACCATCCCCAAAGACAGGGGAGTGTTCCTCGACGTCACCCGCCGGATGCACCCCGACGTCTGCGGGTTCATCTCCGAGGAGATCTACGACGGCCGACTCGTCCCACACCCCGACTGCAGCCGGCAGGGAACCGAACACGGAACCGGGCTCCGATGGGTACGGGCCACCCACCAAGGGCGCTCCAGCGACTCCGAAGAAGAAGCCGCCATCGTGGCCGACACCATCACGGGCCTCCTCGGATCTGACTGGACCGACGCCAAGGGCGTCACCCGGCCGCTCGAGGCCTCGGACTTCATGGTCGTCGCGCCATTCAATGACCAGGTTCGGATGATTCGACGCCGATTGGCCGAAGATCCGCCCACTGCAGGCGTGCCGGTCGGGACGGTCGACAAGTTCCAAGGCCAAGAAGCCGCCGTCGTGGTCTTTTCGATGACCAGCTCGGACGCCGAGCACATCCCCCACAGCATGAAGTTCCTGTTCTCGAGGAACCGGCTCAACGTGGCGCTCAGCCGTGCCCGTTGCCTGGCCTACCTGGTCGGCACCGAAGAGCTCCTCAACAGCCGGGCCCGCGACCTCGACGACATGAAGCTCATCTCCACACTTTGCTCATTCGTCGAGGAAGCCGAAAGGCAGCACCAGACGGCCAACGGCGGCCACTAGCGGCACGCCCACCACTAGGAGGAACCAATCATGGAAGACCAAGGCGCCGCCACCGGCGACGGCGAGTCGCGCAGCTACCTCGTCCACGTCGAGATGCACGCCGAATGCCCGATCGTGCTCCAAGCCGAATCAGTAGACGACGCCGTCGACGAGGCCATGCGAATGGCCGCCGAGGGGTACTTCAACGACGAGTTCGAACCCCGCTACGAGGTCCGGGTCGAAGGACCCGACGGAAGCGCACAAGCCTGGGATACAGCCTGAGCACCGCCATGACTACCGAGGTATGAAAATTATGGCAGTCCCAGAGTTGCCGGCTGACCTAGACCAGCAACTGTCCGGGTCCCTAAGAGTCCTTACGGTCCTGAGCGGTGCTATTGCAGGTTGCGTGCTCTACCCTGGCATTTTCCAGTAACAGCTGGCCCTCATTCGCCTTCGCGGTCTTGTGCCCACACTGGTAATCCTCGCGCTTGACCTCGCGAGATTCCGCCAAACAGTCACGTCTCTCACACATAGCAGTTCCGTGATTCTTCCTCACATTGGCCGCTGGCGGGTTCCCCATCGGTACCAGCCCCTATTCGAACTCGAGTTCGTCGAATGTTCCACCGCTGGCGGCGAATAGGACGTCGAGGCCATGGAGTTGGTGGCGGAACCGCTGGATGGTGGCCGGCAGCTCGGGCCCCATCGCGTAAGGCAAGTCTTCGGCAGCAACTAGGCGGGTTCCCTCGAACCACAGGCGTAGCCCGACCCGGCTGGCCATCAACTTGTCGACTTGGTCCCTTAGGGCGGCGTCGACTTCAAGGTTGGTGGCCAGAACCGTCGAGATGCGTATGACCTCCGGCTCGCCGTCGATGCATTCGACGCGTACCGGGATCTCGCCCTCTACCTGGAGCGACGACCCCGAGGAGTATTCGACGTCGAAGCCGGCCTCCTCGAGGACCTCGGCGGCGAGGGGCACCAACCGGGCAGCCGTCGTGTCGATCTTGGCGACCCAGGCCTTCCATCCTTCGGCCTCAAAGCCAACACGGTCGAGGTAGGCGGAGATGGTGACCACCTCTTGCTTCTCGGAGTCGTGGAAGAGGAGGTCCTTGACGGTGCCGAACTGGAACCCGACGACTGCGGTGCCTTGCGTGTCTGCTGGCGCCCGAAAGGTGCAGCAGGACCGGCCAGCAGGCCTCCAGTCGACGCCGAAGCCCACTGCGTCTGCTTCGATGCCGACCTGCATGGCCGGGCCAGGCCCGGGTTCCATGCCCTCGGGCAGGGTTGACGCCCCCATGATCGCGTCGGCGATCTGGCGACCACAGGCCGTCGCCGATGCCGACGGCTGGCTGGCGTGGGGGACGATGCCTACCTCGGGCGGGATGGACGGAAGGTCGAGTATCGCTTCGGAACCCTGCCCGCCGACCAGGCGCACGTAGTCGCCGTCGACGACGAGGGTGCACGACCCCTCGCGGGCGGCGAGGTGCATCCCGTAGAAGATGGCCTTCCCGGGCAACGCCAGCTTGAACGGCTGGTTCGCCGGCAGGTCGTGGCGTACCTGGACGACGGTCCCGTCTTGGCTCCAGACCAGCCAATGGGGGTCTTCTCCCGATCCTGGGTGGGTGTGCACGAGGACCGGCGGGTTGACCAAGTCGTCGATGCCGACTGCATGCGAGACGTCCCGGATTCGCTGCCACTCGTCGTGGTCGATTGGCAATTCGACGACGGTCACTCCTTGCCTCCGAGATGGGGGCCGACCGTTTCGGACTTTGGGGTGAACGGCTTGGCCACCGCCAACGTGGCGAACTTCCCGATGGCCCGGTTCGAGTACCCGGGGACTGGCGGCAACTTGTCGTCCAGCAGGTCCTCGAGGTGCGAGATGAGCAGTTCGTCTCGACCCTCGGGGACGTCCCCAAAGGTGATTCGATTCATGTCGGCGTCGACCCGGACCCAGTCGCGGCCCAACAGGTCGAGGAGGCCAAGACGACGGAGGAGCCTCCTCAGGGTACGGAGCCTCCGATAGGCCGTGGCAGCGGCTCGGTCGCGGCTGTCGGGGTCCCCAGAAAGGGAGGGGCCACCTGGCCCGGGAGTGATTTCCATCGTGTCTCTCAATCTGTGTTTTCGTTGTCTCAATTGGCTTGGCCTGGTCCATGGCGAAGGCACCTACCCACGGGAAGTAGCCAGATGCAGCCGTCGACCTCGGCGCGGAGTTCTTGGGAGAGGTTGGTTTCCAGTGAGACGACCACGTGCACCGTGAGGCCGGCTTCCCTGAACCGGCGAGCTGCCGGGGCAAAGATGTGGTCGCCAGAGCCGATCGTCACCTCGGCGAACCGGGAGTAGAGGTCGTCGGCACCGAGGAACGTGTCAACGTCAACGAGGAGTTCGAGGTCGGCTCCGTCGGGCCCCTGGGCGAGCCGCATCGAACAGTTCGGCCAACTTTGGCGAAGGTGGAAGGACCGGCTGTGGGCCGAGCAGGGTGACTGGCCAGGCACGTGGTTGCACGCAGCGAATAGCAAGTCGCCGGAGCTCAAGCCGATTCGTTCGTAGTCGGATCGAACCAAGTCGATCATCCGATCAGACGGACACGGACCACAATGCAGGTTGTCGAGGTCAACGATGTGGAGCCGCGCTTCGTCGCGCCCGTGGCGTGCCCGAGTGATCCGACATGGCTCATACGGCACTTGCCGTAGCGGCGTCGCTGCACTCGTAGTCGAGATCATCTTCGTCCTCATGGTTGTTCTGGCGTCGTCGTGGACAAGGAACGCGTTCGCGCCCTGGGCGCGAACGCTAGGAACGGCCTGTGACAGCCGACCCGAGTTGGTGGTCGCAAACACGGCGACCGTGTGGAAGTAGCAGTCGACCGAATAGGCAAGGCCTGCGGCTAGGGACGTGTCCGACCAACAACGCCGCGACCGTCTCTCCGCTCCCGGGAG
>Ga0315316_10003667_pt1 | contig 11153 bp, 20 predicted proteins | sample M160m3416metaG_FD_203702 | JGI IMG/M metagenome (GOLD analysis project Ga0315316, IMG submission 203702) | Ammonia-oxidizing marine archaeal communities from Monterey Bay, California, United States - M1 60m 3416 | ecosystem: Environmental > Aquatic > Marine > Intertidal zone | place: USA... | reverse complement strand
TACGTGCCACACGACCGATTAGATTCTTTTCGTCTAAGACCAACCACTCTGGTAGTCGCCGTTTAGTGCGTGCCTCCTCCAGAGCTACTTCAACGATCGAGAGGTCTTTCGATTTCGATCTTATCGCAATTTCATCGCCTGATTTAACATTATAGCTGGGTATGTTTACTGCATTTCCATTTACTTCGAAATGCCTGTGGCCAACTAATTGCCTTGCTTGTCTACGCGTCTTTGCAAAGCCCATTCTATACACAATGTTATCTAGACGTGACTCCAGCGCGACCAGTAGATTTTCACCAGTGACGCCAGCCCTCCTATTAGCATGCTCAAACAGACTTCTAAACTGTTTTTCAAGTAAACCATAACGCATCTTTACTCTCTGTTTTTCTCTAAGCTGAACAGCATAATCAGACTGCTTTCTGCGACGAGCATGAGCGGGACCGTGTTGGCCAGGAGGATATGGCTTCCTCTCTACTGGACAATTCACCTTGCCACAGCTCTGGCCCTCTCTGCGACACATTCTATGCGCTGGTCCTGTATAGCGAGCCATAATTACCTATACCCTTCTCTTCTTAGGTGGACGACATCCATTGTGCGGAAGTGGGGTAATGTCCTGTATAGAAGTAATCTGAAGGCCTGATGCAGCCAAAGCTGAAATAGCAGACTCACGTCCTGATCCTGGACCTTGCACCAAGATGCTGACCCTTTTAACCCCGAGAGCCATCGCTTCCTTCCCGCACTGTTCAGCTGCCATAGTGGCCGCAAAGGGAGTCGACTTCTTAGATCCCTTGAACCCTGCCTTACCCGAACTACCCCATACCACAGTGTTACCTACTTTATCGGTAACAGTGATCAAGGTATTATTGAAAGTTGCCTTGATGTGGGCGACTCCTTCTGCCTCCACCACTTTCTTCGCTGATTTTTTTGTTTTGTTAATCGCCACTCTTTACCATCCTCAAACTTCAATAGCTACAAAGTTACCGTATGTCTTGATATCAAATTGAACTGCAAATACCTACTTTTTAGGAGCTTTCTTGTGACCAGCTACTGCTTTTCGTTGTCCCTTGTGCGTGCGTGCGTTGGTATGAGTTCTCTGCCCTCGCACTGGTAGTCCTTTCCGATGTCTCAAACCTCTATAGGATCCAATGTCCATCAATCGCTTGATGTTCATTGAAATCTCGGTCCTCAAGGCTCCTTCTACCTTATATTGTTTCTCTATTTCCTTACGGAGTTTGTTAACGTCAGCATCGGTAAGATTTACTGCTCGAATCTCGGGGTCAACTCCTGTAGCCTCCAGAATAAGATCTGCCCTCTTTTGACCAATACCATAAATATAGGTCAGAGCAACCTTAACTAATTTTCCGTTTGGAAGATCTATGCCTGCTATCCGCGCCATACTGCCGTTACCGTCTCTTTAGTTGTTTAACTTAATTTATTGTGAGAATCAGAAGAAACTCGGATTTATAAACTCTATCCTTGCCTCTGTTTGTGTTTAGGATTCCTACTACAAATGACTCTTACCACACCTTTTCGGCGAACAACCCTACAATGTTCGCAAATCCTTTTAACACTACTTCTAACCTTCATCTCTTCTAATCCATTTTTTCGTTTATTGCACAGCTTACAATGATAATGCAAGCTCTGCACACCTTCAAGACATCTCCAGTGAATTGGAAAATGGATGCCTGACTCATATTTGAGTCAAAACTCTGGGACCCTTAGTTGTCACAGCCACAGTATGTTCAAAATGAGCTGAAAGAGATCTGTCTTGGGTCCTTACTGTCCACTCATCATCTCCCGTCACTATCTCAGAGGAACCACAAGAAAGCATAGGTTCAATAGCTAACACCATACCCTCCCGCAGCCGCACTCCGGATCCGGACTTCCCCAGGTTGGGAACCTGAGGCTCTTCGTGAACATCACGACCGATTCCATGTCCTACAAGATCTTTTATAATGCCGTACCCCTTTCCTCTGACAGATTCCATTACGGCAGCACCTATATCACCAACGTGGTTATTAGTGTTAGCCGCGGTCACAGCCCTATTGAGAGATTCCTCAGTCGAGGCAAGCAAACTACTTGCTTGGCTGTCAATCTCGCCAACTGGGAAAGTCCATGCTGAATCGGAGCACCAATCATTCAACCTTACACCCACGTCAATCGATATTATATCGCCCTCTTTTAACACTCTCATTTTGTTAGGAATACCATGAACGATTTCTTCGTTGACAGAAGCGCAAACACTACCAGGAAATCCATACAAACCCTTAAAAGCTGGTACTGCTCCCTTATAGGACCTTATGTAATCCTCTGCGAACAAGTCTAACTCAGCTGTGTTGGCTCCTGGACGGACTAGTGATCTCATCTCATCAAACAATTTTGCAATTATTTGGCCAGCATCTGCCATGCTTTCGATTTCACTTTCAGTTTTTAGATGGATCATGCTGTCGCTAGCTCCAAGACTTGGGCAATATTAGTCCTTACCTCATCAACGCCCTTACTCCCGTCAATAAGGTACACTTTAGATCCTAGCTCTTCGTAATAGTGGACCACTGGTTCTGTTTCTGACCTATACACTTGCAGGCGATTTAACACAGTCTCCGGATTGTCATCAGTCCGGTGAATTAGTAAAGACCCTTCCACGTCGCAAAAACCTAATTTCTCGGGAGGAGAGCTGTGAATGTTGTATACTGACTTACAATCAGGACAAGACCTGCGACCACTAATTCTCTCTACCAAATCCTGTTCCTCCGCCTGGAGCACAATCACCGTGTCCACTCGCTTACCAAGAAGGTTTAGCATCTCTGTCAGTTCTGATGCTTGACCTGCTGTCCTTGGAAAACCGTCAAAGACCAGGCCGCCTTCAGGTTGCGAATGTACCAGGTGATCCCTGACCAAAGCCACAATCAGAGCATCAGGAACTAGTTGCCCGTTGGTCATATAGGCCTCGGCTTCTAATCCTAATTTAGACCCCGACGTTACCGAATCTCGAAGCAAGTCCCCGGTTACTATTCGAGCCCAACCAGGTTCACTGGTGATAAAAACGCCCTGGGTTCCTTTGCCAACCCCTGGAGGACCTAAAAGAACCACATTCATTCTACAAAGGGCTTTTTTGGAATCGCAATTAACTATACTGCGAGCGGCCCCGCATCTTTACTCGGCCCTTTTTCATAAAGCCATCATAATGACGCAGAAGGAGATGCTGCTGTGCCTGTTGAACTGTATCCAGTCCGACCCCTACGACAATCAGCAGAGCTGTACCTCCGAAAAAGAAGGTCTGTATATTGAAAAATGCAAAAATCCAGAACGGTACCAATGCTACTAATGCAAGGTAAGCAGATCCGGGAAGTGTAACCCTAGTCAAAACCCTATCAATATACTCGGCAGTCCTCGCCCCAGGCTTCACTCCTGGTATAAAAGCTCCCTGTTTTTTAAGATTTTCAGACAAGTCCACTGGATTGAAAATGATTGCTGTATAAAAATATGTGAAGAAAATGATCAGAAGAGCGTAACAGATGTAATACACCGTTCCAGGTTGAAAAAGGTCGGAGATCATATCTAAGACCCCCCCCGTTTCTCCAGCGAACTGAGCAACGGTTCCGGGGACTACTATGAAAGATTGAGCAAAGATAATAGGCATTACACCGGCAGAATTGATGCGCAAAGGAACAAAACTTTTTTGACCCTCTCTGATCCTACCACGTCCAACGACTTTTCGAGGGATTTGGACTGGAATCTTCCTGGACGCCATTGTCATCGCTACAACCGCAGCCGTTATCCCTACTAAGATGAGTCCCAAAAAGACAAGGGCTATAAGTTGAATCTGGTCAGCAACAAAGGACTCCCAAGTTCTAGCTACAGCAGCTGGAAACCCTTCAATGATAGAGAAGAATATCATTAGTGACATCCCATTGCCTATTCCTCTCTCTGTGATTTGTTCGCCCAACCACATAACGAAAATGGCACCAACAGTTAGAGCCAAGGTTGTAGTAAAATTGAAAACTGCTCCTGGATCTCTGATCGCACCTGTACTTGTCAGAAAAGCCGCATAACTGAATCCCTGGATCACACTCAAAAGGACCGTCACATATCTGGTCCATTGAGTCAATTTCTTTCTTCCCTCTTCACCTTCTTTCTGAAGTTTCTCAATTGTAGGGAGCACAGCAGCCAAAAGTTGGAACATGATGCTCGCGGATATGTATGGCATGATTCCCAAGGCAAAAATAGTAGCACGACTAAGTCCACCACCTACAAACATGTCATAAATTCCTAGGATCCCACCCTGGAGCGCCCCAAACTGCTGTCTCAGGATTCCGACGTCCACACCAGGGACGGTTATATGGGCACCGAACCTATAAATGAAAAGTATGAAAAGAGTGAATAGAATCTTTTCTTTCAGTTCAGGTGCTCTGAACAGATTTGGGATAGGATTAGCCACCCTGGCCTTCCTCTTCATTCCTTGCCGTCACAGTCACCGATCCACCTGCAGACTCTATTTTGTTAACTGCCGCCTCACTAAACTTGTGAGCTGTTACAGAGTAAGAGTCATCCAGTTCCCCAAAACCTAGAATTTTTACCAGTCCGTCTGCGGACCTGACTAATCCAGCTTCTTTCAGGCTGTCAGCATCAACATTGGAACCTGAAACTCTAGTAAAATCTGCTACATTTACTATTTGGTAGACCTTTCTTTTGAGAGGAGTGAAACCTCTTTTAGGAATTCGACGGTGTAACGGCATCTGACCACCTTCGAAACCAGGACGAACACCGCCACCACTTCTAGCGTTCTGTCCTTTTTCGCCTCTACCAGCAGTTCTCCCATTCCCCGAACCTGGACCTCTGCCCTTTCGTTTTGAATTACTTCTCGATCCTGATGATGGTTTCAGTTCATGTAGTTCTGCCATCAGGATATCTCCTCGACCTTAACTAAATGTTGTACTTGCTGCACCATACCTCTTATTGCAGCATTATCCTCATGAATCACAGTTTGCTGATGTTTTTTGAATCCTAGAGCCTCCAAAGTACGTCTGTGCCTGAATTTCTTTCCGACACCACTTCTCACTTGAGTAACGGACAATTTTTTAGCCACGTTAGCCCTCCTCTCCAAGGATGAGCTTCACCGAAACACCCCTCTCCCTAGCTGCTTGTTCGACAGTCACAAGATTAGTTAAGCCATCCATAGTAGCTCTCACTACATTAATGGGATTATTGCTTCCAAGACTCTTGGTCAAAATATCTTTAACTCCAGCGGCCTCCAGTACGGACCTTACAGGACCGCCTGCTATAACACCTGTTCCTGGAGCAGCTGGACGCAATATTACTCGACCAGCACCCCATTTACCCACTATCTCGTGTGGTATAGTACCGTCCAACACGGATACTTGCTTTAATTGCCGACGACCTCGTTCGAAAGCCTTGCGAATAGCTTCTGAAACTTCATTTGCTTTGGCCAATCCTATGCCTACCCTACCTCTTTGGTCTCCTACGGAAACCAAAGCTGAGAATGAAAATCTTCTGCCTCCCTTTACAACCTTGGCCACTCTATTGATGTGAATGACCTTTTCTGTGAATTCAGAATCCCTCTCGTCTTTTTTCCTTCTGTCTTTTCTAGCCACTAGAATTTCAAACCTCCCTCTCTCGCTCCTTCGGCGAAAGCCATTACCCGGCCGTGATACTTATATCCTCCCCTATCAAAAACAACCTCTTTCACACCTTGTTCGGTTGCCTGTTCAGCAAGTAAAAGCCCCGCCGCTCGTGCCTTCTCTAGCTTTACATTCTGCTTATCTGTCTCAAAATTATCTAAAGCTGGACTCAGGGTCGATAGGCCTATTAGGGTATGGCCAACATCGTCATTCACAATTTGTCCCTCCAAATTGCGAAGGGAACGAAACACTACCAGCCTTGGGCGTTGAGCTGTACCCCAAATTTTCTGCCTGATTCGAGCATGCCTCTTAGCCCTCTTTCCTGCCCTATTATTATTTAACGTCTTATTATTCATCTTTCTTGTTTTTCCCTTAAGCTCCAGCCGTTTTGCCAGCTTTTCTCCGAATGTACTCTCCCTGATATCTTATCCCTTTACCTTTGTAGGGCTCCGGTGGCCGGAAAGATCTGATCTCGGCCGCTGTCTGTCCAACGCTTTGCTTGTCCGCCCCGCTAACTACTATGGTAGTTTGATCTGGCACTTCAATCACAACACCTTCTGGAGCAGCATAATCAATAGTATGAGAGAACCCTAGATTTAGTAGCAAGCCAGCACCCTGTTTCTGTGCACGGTATCCAACGCCCTCAATCTCTAACGTTTTCTGGAAGCCTTTTTCCACTCCCTCCACCATATTTGCTATCAAGGACCTTATTAAGCCATGTAAAGCACGGTCCTTTGCTTCATCAGATGACCTAGTGACATTAATCAAACTTCCTTCCACAGCGACAGCTATCTCTGGATTAATATTCAGATCCAGTTCTCCTTTCGGCCCTTTGACCGAAATGCTGTTTTCTTTTAATGCGACGTCCACTCCATCGGGGACTTCGACAGGTTGTTTACCGATCCGAGACATTGTTTCCGACCTTTTCCTTTCCTAAATCTTCTACCAAACCATCGCCATCAATTCACCACCCACACCTTCTTTTCTTGCAGTCCTATCAGACATCAATCCCTTTGAGGTAGATAGAATCCCCATCCCCAATCCATTGCGAACCTTAGGAATTCTACTTGCTTCCATATAACGTCGCTGGCCTGGCCTGGAAATTCGCTCCAGATGCCGAATCACTGGATTGCCGTCATGGTATTTCAAGTAAACACGCAAAACTCCAAACTTCCCATCATTCAGCACTTTAAAATCATAAATGAAAAAACTTTCTTTCAGCAATTGCGCTATTTCTCTTTTCAGTTTAGAGACTGGTATATCAACCCACTTGTGTCCCGCTTTCCCAGCATTACGTACACGAGTGAGCATATCAGCAACGGGGTCAGTCATCATAATATTTATCTATCCTTTACCAGCTAGCTTTTCTAACACCAGGGATCTCGCCCTGCAAAGCTTTCTGCCGAAAACAAATTCTACATAATCCAAATTTTCTAATGAACGCTCGTGGCCGACCACAACGCTGGCATCGGTTGCGTTGTCTTCCAGCATATTTCTGACGCCCATTATTCCTTTCAATCAAAGCCTTTCTGGCCATTTAATCCCCTTAGTTTACCGCTTGTCCTATTTGCACTGGAATTTCTCCCTTAAAAGGGAATCCCATCTCCCGCAACAAAGCAAGCGCTTCTTCATCTGTGTTTGCACTGGTCACGATGGTAATGTTCATTCCATGTATTTGACCAACTTTATCAAAATCAATCTCCGGAAAGATAATCTGCTCTTTTATTCCCATTGTAAAATTCCCACTGCCATCAAAAGAGCTGGTGGTTAGACCTCTGAAATCACGAATTCTAGGTATAGCCACACTTACTAAACGGTCGAGAAATTCGTACATCCTACTCCTTCTCAACGTAACAGCTGCTCCTATCGGCATCCCCTCCCGAAGATGGAAATTTGCAATGGACTTACGAGCTTTGGTAACCATGGCTTTTTGGCCACTTATGAGACCAAGCTCTTCAACCACAGCGGCTAGAAGTTTAGCGTTCTTAGCAGCTTCTTTCACTCCAACATTCATTACCACTTTTTCGATCTTAGGAATTTGATTTGGATTGGTCCAATTGAATTTATCGGCCAATTGAGGACGTGCATGGCTCTTGTAATGTTTGTACAGTCTAGATTCCATTGTTAATCTCCAAGCCCCACTATGACTTTGGTATCGGGTTGCCAGTCCTCACTGAAATTCTTTCTTTGCGTCCATCTTCCTCAATTTTCATCCGGATCCTAGTAGGCTCATCTTCAGAAGGATCAACCAACATAACATTAGAGGCATGGATCGGAGCTTCAAAGGTGATTATTCCACCTTCTGGATTTGCTTCAGTCGGCCTCTGATGCCGTTTACGCATATTTACACCTTCAACCACAACTCTATCCTTATCTGTCAGGACCTCCGTGACAGTCCCTTCCATATCGCGGTGATTCCCCCTAATAACTCTCACCCTATCCCCCTTCACAATTCTGGGGCGACCCGTCCTGTATGGTCTCACAATACCTCCGGGGCCAAAGATACAATTTTCATATATCGTTTATCTCTCAATTCTCGGCCAACTGGTCCAAATATTCTGGTACCTGTTGGCTCCCCCTGCTGATTTACCAAAACAGCAGCATTTTCATCAAATCTTATATAACTTCCATCTCTGCGACGCACCTCTTTTGCTGTCCTGACGACTACCGCTTGCAAAACCTCACCCTTTTTTACAGGTGAATTTGGAATCACATCCTTAACCGTTACTACAATGACGTCACCCACACTGGCATATCGCCTCTTTGAACCTCCTAGGACACGTATACAAAGTGCACTCTTAGCACCAGAATTATCGGCGATTTTTACAATCGACTCTTGTTGAATCATACCACAGTCTCCACTTTATTCCCTTCGAAGTAGGCAATCATCCTATTCCTACCTCTCCTTTCTTTCCAGAAGCCGCCACCTCTTGGTTTTAGAGAGCGGTCGCGTTTCCATTATTCTTACCGAGTCACCGACTTGACATTCATTATTCTCGTCATGCACTTGATACTTTTTTACACGCTTTATCTGTTTCGTGTATAGAGGATGTGCGAATTGTCGCTCAACCAAAACCGTGACGGTTTTTTGGGCTCTGTTCGATATGACAACACCCGATCTTATCTTTCGATTATTCCTTTCAACTATAGTCATGATTGTACTTCTCTCTTGGAATTGGCACTGACCTCGCGTTCCCTAAGAACAGTTTTCAAGCGAGCTACATCCCGCCGAATACCCTTTAGGATTTTGGGATTATCCAAGGTCATCGTTGCGGCCTGGAAACGCATGCGAAAATAGTCTTCTTTCAGTTCTTCTAAGCGAGCTGAAATTTCGATATTGTCCCATTCTCTTATTTCTGAAACTTTCATAACTAAATTTTATCCTAGCCGAGTAATTGATCTGATCTAGCGACGAATCGGGTCGCGACAGGAAGCTTAGCATTAGCTAATTCCATGGCCTTTTTTGCAATTTCAACTGAAACACCCTCTAGCTCAAACATCATTGTTCCTGGTTTTACTACGGCCACCCATGATTCAACATTTCCTTTACCTTTACCCATGCGAGTTTCGGCTGGTTTGGACGTAATCGGCTTGTCGGGAAAAATCCTTATCCAGACTTTCCCAGTTCGCTTGATATGTCGTGTCATAGCCACTCGAGCCGCTTCGATCTGCCGATTAGAAATCCAACCACATTCGGTAGCCTGCAACCCAAATTGGCCAAAAGAGACTTTGTTGCCCCTTTGGGCCTTACCTCTCATGCGACCCTTGTGGGTTTTACGGTGTTTAACTCTTTTAGGTGCTAACATCGACTAGACCTTCCCCCCTGCACCAGTGGAGTAAGTGCGACCTCTACGTTCTTCCACAACTTCCCCACTGAAGATCCAGCATTTTACGCCAACAATTCCGTAGCTAGTAGCCGCTGGAACATCCGCATAATCAATGTTAGCCCTCAAAGTGTGTAATGGAACTCTGCCTTCATTATATCCTTCCGTTCTAGCTATCTCCGCACCTCCCAACCTTCCAGCACATTGAATCTTAATTCCTAATGCGCCCGCTCTCATAGCCGACTGGATTGCTCGCTTCATTGCCCTTCTAAAGGAGATGCGCTCCTTTAGTTGATGAGCAACATTTTCTGCCACTAGCCTAGCATCCACTTCTGGGGCTCTTATTTCTTCCACATTCACTGAGACTTCTGTGTCGACAACTAGAGCCAGCTCGTCCCGTAATTTATCCACCTCCGAACCCCTCTTCCCAATGACAACCCCTGGTCGAGCTGTAAAAAGAGTTACTACAGTCTTGGAAGGCTTCCTCTCTATTTCCACCTTAGACAACGCAGCATGAGAAAGTCTTCTGTGCAAGTATGTTCTAAGCGTCTCATCAGCCTGCAGAAAATCAGAAAAATCCCCTTCGGCGTACCATGTGGATTTCCAATCCTTAATTACCCCGAGGCGAAATCCAATCGGGTGCGTTTTCTGGCCCATTATTAATCCTCGGTATTAACAATTACAGTTATATGACTAGTTCTTCTTCTGCGTGGCGACCCTCGACCCATGGCCGAAGCTTTCCATCTCTTGTATGTCGGACCTTCATCGACAAAAGCCGTTCCAACACGCAACTCATCCATATCCAACGCTTCACCAGAACCCTTGGCCTTTTCTTGAGCGTTAGCAACTGCCGATCGAAGAGTCTTACCCACGGGCTCTGCTGCAAATTTATTAGAAAACTCCAAGATCGCATAGGCCTCATTGACCCATTTTCCTCTAATCTGGTCCACCACGAGCCGGATTTTTCGAGGACTCATACGGACCATGCGCGCAATTGCTTTAGCTTCCATCCTTTTTTATCTCCACTAACCTATCTTAGATCGTTTATCGGCGAGCTTTCCACTATGTCCTCTGAATAATCGGGTAGGAGAGAACTCACCCAACTTGTGACCAACCATATTTTCGCTCACAAAAACTGGAATAAATTTATTTCCGTTATGAACAGCCAGTGTATGGCCTACGAATTCAGGAGGAATAGTACAAGCTCTGGACCAGGTTTGAATCACCTTTTTTGATCCACTGCTGTTCATTCCTTCAATCCGTTCAAACAACTTCTCATCTATGTAAGGCCCTTTTTTTACGCTACGTGCCATGTCATCAACCTTTCAATTTCTCGCTTGGGTCCCAAATAATCATGAATCACTTGGTAGCCCGTCCACGTTTACGGCCCCGAACGATATACTTGTTAGAAGCATTCTTCTTCCTTCTGGTTTTTATCCCTTCTCTTTTACCCCAAGGAGTAACGGGTGAACGCCCACCAGAAGTGCGTCCCTCACCACCACCGTGGGGATGATCGATCGGATTCATTGCGACCCCTCGGACTTTTGGACGGCGTCCACGCCAACGACTGGCACCTGCCTTACCTAAAGTCTGAAGATTGTGCTCAATATTTCCCATCTGACCAATCGTAGCCATACAATCTTTAAACACCCTTCTCACTTCAGTTGAAGGTAGCCTCAGGGCAACGTAT
>Ga0315316_10003666_pt1 | contig 11154 bp, 9 predicted proteins | sample M160m3416metaG_FD_203702 | JGI IMG/M metagenome (GOLD analysis project Ga0315316, IMG submission 203702) | Ammonia-oxidizing marine archaeal communities from Monterey Bay, California, United States - M1 60m 3416 | ecosystem: Environmental > Aquatic > Marine > Intertidal zone | place: USA... | reverse complement strand
TGCGGTGGCTATACTTGCATAACCAGTAAGGATTAGAATTTGGATATCAGAGATAACTTTTTTTAGAGCCGGGATGAGTTTTAGCGAGGTCTCTCCTCCAAGGTTTAAATCGAGGATTGCATATTCGAACTCCTCACTCTGGATAAATGCTAAAGCTTCTTCACTGTTGCTGGCATGTTTTACAAGAAATTTTCTTTTTTCAAGACTTCGAGTAATAACTCCAGCAAAAATTGTGTCATCCTCAACTAATAAAATCCTTTGGGGGCTATCCAACATTTTGTTGCGTCCCCTCTAGTGGTATCGAGATCGAAGTGAGCGCGCCACCAACTTTTAAATTGAACATTTCAATTTCACCCCCTAAGCGAGTAATTGCCGCATTGGCCAGAAATATGCCTAAGCCCATACTCTCCTTACGCGTCGATTTAAAAGGCTCTCCCATATTTTCCATTACGTTAGTCGGAATGCCTGGCCCATCATCTACTACAGAGATTTCAAGATGAGTACTAGCCCTGTTTCTTAATTGAAAGGTAACAATAGTTTCACTTTTCGCCGCTCTTATAGCGTTTTCTATTATGTTAATCACTGCGTGACGAAAACTCAAATTGGCTGTGACTTGAATATTCCTCGAGCATAACACTGTATAGCTTACTAAAGCGGCAGGGTGGACATTGAAAATATAATCTTTAATGTCGGCTGCGAGTTCATGGATAATTATGTTCTCATGGGTATCAGGATTGTCTCTGTTGTAATGTTCAGTTAATTGGGTCAATGATTTTCTGCATCGCAAAACCTGTTCTTTGAGTAAGGAAATATCCTCCTTTATCTCAATAGTTTTTAACTCTTTAGCATTAAGTTTATCCAGTTCCGTTAGAAGAATAGCCATGGTAGCAAGCGGAGTGCCGAGCGCGTGTGCTGTTCCAGCTGCGAGTCCGCCAATTGCTACTAACTGCTCGTTACGTAGCTCGGTATCACGAGCCTTAGCGAGATTAATTTCACGCACTTTGATAGCGTTTGTCATCTCAGTAATCAGCAGTGCAATTAAAATAGCACTGACCAGAAAGGTGGCCCACATGCCGACTAAATGCTGTTGCATATCATGCGCCTGACCCATTTCGTGAAGGTTGCTCTCCGTTTGCAAATCCAAGTATAGGAGGAAGCTGTAAGTAACCATGCTGATCAAGGCAAAGGAATTTACATATCGTCGGGGAAGAATGGTCGCTGTGATAGCTAGTAGTACAAGCAAATAGGAAATGAGCGGATTACTCGCGCCGCCAGCATTTAAAACGAATACGACTAATACTAAGGCATCTATTAATACGTGACAAAAAAGCTCAATGTTACTTATTAACCTTGAGGATTTTAGCCGCCAAAAGCCAAAACCAATTGAAAGAGCAATAGTTGTTATAAGGGCGGCGGCGAGATTCGGAGTAATTAGAGTGCCGCTAATATTTTGAAAAATCAAAAGTGCGAGTATACTTCCGATAGCAAGGATCGACCGCAGGAATATCAGCCTTAGTAGCACCCGCCTGGCAGAGCTTCCTCCCTCTCTTTCTGGGGGCGAAAGGATATTCGAAAGATCTAAAAATTTTGAATTTATCGCCATAGATCAAGGTTTTCCAGAAATTCGGTAAAATGATTGCGTTGCCGGTGGCGCTCCATTTGTAAATGATCCTATAAAGATGAGTCAATGACTAGGCAAATCGTACTTCGCGAGTTATATTGCAACGCCTTGCAACGATTTTAGTGATTAGCTAGTATTTTGTTCCCTTCTATTGATTCTAAAAATTTGGCGGGCTTTAAAAAAGAGCTGGCGACAATTCTGACTGCCCGATTTGGGTCTTGTGAGTTTTTGCATTATGGCATTTCCAATGAAGATGGTCAGGACGCGAATCTGCAGAAACAACAAAAGGACTTTGCTAGACAACTTGTTCAACTAATCAAGGATTCAGTTGAGCCCAATTCTGCAGTACTGTTAGATGGCCCCAGTTTTGGTTTTGCGGCTCAGGTTTTGGCAGATGCTAACTATCAAGTGAGCTGGCTGCATCATGGGAGTCGCCAGATATCTGAAAACTTCTCATATAAGAGTTTAATTGTTGACGATAGACAACTATGTAATTTTGAAATTACCAAGAAGTTCCAAATAATTCTAATAGAGGATAGTTATCATTATTTAGATCAACTCGAATTGATGACTAAAAGCCGCGAGCTTTTAGTTGAGGGCGGTTTGGTAATTATATTTGGGGAGTACTTGGATAACGATTCTCAACGAAAATATTCAACCCTTCCAAACCTATCGAGCATGAGGCAACTCTCGAAGAGGCTAAATTTTGATTTAATGAGCGAAATCGATTTTACTGAAGATGCGATCTCCACTATCGATAATTTAATACAAATTGTTGACGAAAAAGATGTTTTTTTGACAAGTGTAGATTTGTTCGAAAATACGATTAATTCCTTTGATATAGTTAAAGCTGAACTAGCAAATAAACGTCGTTGTTATAAAGTTGTGTGTTTGATTAAAGCGGCTCACTCAGTTGAGGAGTACGCGAACGCAGAATATGGTGATATTAACAGTTTTAATCCTTCAGAAATTTCTGACCTGTTCGAAAAAAGCTTCAGCACTAAATTTAACCCAAACGTCTGGGATTGGAAGTATGGGCTGGGGAATGGTAAGTGTGTTGTAGCGCGATCTGAAAAGGGTGGACCAATCGTATCCCATTACGGTGGAGCCCCTCGAAAGATTCAATACTTTGGGGAGTCGAGCGTTGCAATACAAGTCTGTGATGTTATGGTTTTGCCAGAGGTGCGCCTGTTTTATGGGAGGAGCAGTCTCTTTTTTAAGACGGCAGCAACATTTTTAGAACGAGAGATAGGAAATACAGTTAGTCATCTTCTTGGTTTTGGCTTTCCGAATAAAAAAGCAATGAACATCGCGCTTCGACTTGGTTTATACGAAAAAACGGACGATTTTATCGAATTGGTATATTCGAGTAAGCCGGGACATGTTAAAAGTTCTGATGCCTTAGAGCCAATCGATATCAGTAATGAACGTCATAAAAGTTCTATCGATGAATTGTGGTGCTCGATGAAGAGTGGATTAATCGACGGTATAGTGGGCGACAGGGATGCTTTATATGTCAAGTATCGCTATTTTGATCATCCTTATGGTAAGTCCGGGATGTTCGAACGATTTTTCATGGTCGATAGCGATGGGAATGTTGGTGCTGCTGTTTTTATGAAAAAGGATGGACAAGAATTTTTGTTAATGGATATTATCTGCCCAGTTTCTGATATGCAGGACTGTTTGCGGCGGCTACTTGTAATCATCGATGAAGAAAAGTTGAAAATATGGATTACCAAAGCGTGGGCAGATAAAGTACAAATTGATGGTGCGATCATAAATGAGTTAGGTATTGAAATACCCTGTAATAGCTGGAATCGAGGGCCGAATTCCAAGGAGTTGCTTGGTGCATGGTGGTTGACCGCGGGAGACATGGATTTCATGTGATCCTTATTGGAAGATTTCGTGCTTAAATCAGAGTTAGCACAACATAAAAAAGGTGATGACGAATGCAGTCAACGAATATGTATGAAGAAAATCTCGATAAAAATTTGGCTAATTTTGCACACTTAACGCCTTTAAGTTTTATAGAGCGTTGCGCCAGTGTATATCCCGACAGGTTGTCGATTATTCACGGTAAAAATACCTTTACTTGGGCAGAGACCTATAGAAGAAGTTGCTTGTTAGCTTCTGCGTTAAAAAAGATAGGAATCGGAGAAGGCGACACTGTATCTTTTATGGGAGCTAATACTCCTGAAACCTATGAGGCGCATTTTGGTGTGCCAATGACCGGAGCGGTACTGAATGCGCTAAACGTGCGATTGGATGCAAGAAGTATTGCCTTTATTCTTGAACATGCGGAGACGAAGGTTTTGTTTTCGGATAAAGAATATAGCGAGACAATTAGAAGCGCCTTAAACCTATTAAAGAATCCGCCTATTGTAATAGATATTGATGACCCTTTTTTTGAAGAGGGTGAGTTATTGGGTAAGGTTTCATATGATGGATTTATAGCAACGGGTGATGCGGAGTTTCGCTGTTTTCAAATTACGGATGAATGGAAAGCGATCTCGTTAAATTATACCTCCGGAACGACGGGAGATCCGAAGGGGGTTGTTTATCATCATCGAGGGGCTTACCTTAATGCGGTCTCAAATGCGCTTTGCTGGAATTTAGCCTCTCATCCCGTTTATCTGTGGACCTTACCCATGTTTCACTGTAACGGCTGGTGTTTTCCTTGGACTCTTGCCGCGGTTGCCGGCGTCAGCGTTTGTCTGAGACATGTTCGCGATGAAGCTATCTATGCTGCCATAAAGCAACATAATGTTACTCATTTTTGTGGCGCTCCAGTGGTGTTAAACACGCTAATTAATGCGCCAGCTGACCTAAGGGAAGGCATTAATCATAAAGTTATGGCTATGACCGCCGGCGCGGCACCGCCAGCTGCAGTGATAGCTGGAATGGAGAATCTGGGATTCGGCGTCACTCACGTTTATGGCCTTACGGAAACTTATGGTCCTTGCGTTATTTGTGCTCCTCAAGAGGAATGGCACCAATTAGCGGTGGATGACCACGCCGAAAAAATTGCGCGTCAAGGTGTCAGAGTACCTTTGCAAGATGAGGTCATGGTTGGGGACCCGGAGACGATGCGAGCCGTACCGAAAGACGGTAAAACCATAGGTGAAATATTCATGCGTGGGAACCTCACAATGAAAGGATATTTAAAAAATCCGACAACAACGGCCTCCTCATTTGCGGGGGGATGGTTTCATTCCGGTGATCTTGCTGTTTGGTATGAGGATGGATATATAGAAATAAAAGATAGGTCTAAAGACATCATAATATCTGGGGGAGAGAACATTTCGTCGATAGAAATCGAGTCAGTCCTTTTTAAGCACCCGAAGATATTGGAGGCTGCAGTTGTTGCCAGCTCGGATGAAAAATGGGGTGAGGTTCCCTGTGCTTTTGTGACTTTTAAAAAAAATCAGGAGTTATCCTCGGAGGAGTTGATTAGTTATTGTAGAACAGAATTAGCTGGATTTAAAATTCCTAAGAAATTAGCTTTTGGTCCTATTGACAAAACCTCTACTGGAAAAGTTCAAAAGTATTTACTTAGAGAAAAAGCAGAAAAGATTGAATACATTTCAAAGAACGAATAAAGTTAAGGTTACATAAGGAGAATATTAATGAATAAATTGAGTGCAACGATAGTTTCGGCGATAGGATTAACAATGGCTATGCCTATGCTGGCCCAGGATATGGAGGACACCATTACTGTCACCAGTTCTATTTTTGATCATCATGGTATGGTGCCCGAGGAGAATTCGGCTTACGGTGCAAATACGTCAATTGACTTAAATTGGTCTAATCTTCCCGCTGGTACACAGTCGCTAGCACTGATCTGTGATGACCCTAAAGTGGTTGAAATAGGAATGATGGAGACACCTTTTGTGCATTGGGTTGTATACAATATCCCCGCCTCTGCGAGCGGAATACCCGGTGGGCTGTCTTCCGAAGCGGAGCCTAGTGCAAGTGGTCTGGCTGGGATGATTAATGGTAATAATGGTTTAGGTCGACCTGGATATTTTGGTCCTCGTCCTCCAGCAAATGGCCAGCTCCACCAGTATGATTTTCGAATTTATGCTCTTGATGCAGACCTAGATTTGGATGCCGGTTTGGGTAAAGATCAACTTTTGGAGGCTATAGAAGGCCATGTTCTGGGAACGGGCCTGCTTATGGGCCACTATGAAAGAAAAGAATAATATAGTCTTTAAAGTGGGTAATAACGAGCGGGCCTTTGGGCCCGTTTTTTGTTTGGCTGGGTGGTCTCGCCTAAGTAGCGATGAGATATGTTGCTGAGTGGACGGTACAGCGAATTATAAGATTCCTTCTATGGGGTCGGAAAAGATTCAGTTTAAAGGGATGGAAATCAATTTAATATACGTCACTGACGTCAAAGGATAGCTATATATGATCATAAAAAAATACCCTCTGTTGACTTCCGTGTTGTCATTTGTAGTTGGTTTACTACCAGGGATGGTTTTGTCTCAGGATAGAGTCGTGGAGTCATCAACTCATCGATTTGTGGAGGTTGCGCAAGGGGTGTGGCATGTCAGCGGTAGCGGCAAAGTGCATACTATGAGTAACGTTATGGTTTTAGTGGGGGAGTTCGATACTTTAGTGGTAGATTCCCATGTTACGCCGGCTGCCTCACGAGCTCTACTGGCATCGTTGCCAGTAATTACGGATAAGCCGGTCCGGTACCTTGTTAATAGTCATTACCACTTTGATCATGCTCATGGAAATCAATCCTTTCCTCCCGGTGTTGAGATCATTGGTCATGAATTCACTAGAGCCAAATTGAATGGAGACATAGGGAACGTGCTGGAGGAAAATACCTTTAGAAGTTTCTCAGACCCTGTTCCCTCTTTGGTAATAAACCTAGAAGAAAGGGTAGAGCAAGAATCTAACCCTACCAGAGAAGCAGAGCTGAGAGAACAACTGCGTGTCCAGACAGACTATATGAATTCGATTCCAGAAGTCAGTCCAACACCGCCAAATATAACCTTGCGAGATAAAATGACGCTCTTCCAGGTGGTTGCCGATGGTAGCCGCGAAATTCAATTATTACATTTTGGCCGAGCTCACACTGGTGGTGATGTGGTGGTGTACTTGCCGAAGGAACGGGTTGCGTTTACTGGAGATATGATGCTTCCCGGCCTGGCTTATATGGGGGATGGCCATGTTGACGAATGGCCCGCAGCGTTAGAGGGCCTTAAGGGACTGGATTTCGACGTTTGGCTGCCAGGCCACGGACCAGTCATGCGTTCTAAAGAACCCATAAACAATTTTCAAGCTTATTTGCGTGATTTATGGAAAAAAATAGAGGTTATGTACAGTCGTGGAACGAGCTGGGAAGATGCTGCAGCAGAGATTGATATGACAAACCACGCTGAAAATTATGCGCAGATTAGAGCTCCGGGCGCTGACCCTCGCGCCATCCGCCGCATTTATCAGTTATTAGATGATCGGTAATCTTATCTTTTAAATAAAAAGGAGCCAGTTGGCTCCTTTTTAATGTCTATAAGCTTATTTGAGAACTGGGTATCCAATCAGATTTAAATTAGAATCTATTATCGATTGCATCGCCGTAACCCCCAGTTCTTGTCTTACTGTTAGGTGTCGATACGATGTTATCTGGGTCATCATAATCCCTATCATTTCTTCAATCGGATCTACCCAAAAAATTGTTCCCCACGCACCACCCCAGCTAAATGTTCCAGGCGTTAATGGATCTCTAGCTTTACCCGCATCGCTCACTATTCCAAAACCTAATCCGAAGGTATACCCAGGGCCGCGAATGTATACATCCCCATCTCCGCTATGGTTCGAAATCATAAGGCTCACTGTTTTGGGACTCAGTAGTCGCGCATCGCCGAGTTCGCCACCATTGAGTAACATTTGGCTAAAGCGCCAATAATCTGAAGCGGTCGAAAATAAACCTGCGGTTCCCCCGTAATAATTTTCTCCGAAGAAAGGCCGATCGGAATATTCTTTGTCTCGAGATAGCTCAATGGTTTGGCCTGGTCCGCTGGGGCTATAAACAGATGCGACCCTATCGCGCTTGTCTTCTGGAACGGCATAAAAAGTGTCTTCCATGCCTAACGGAGAGAAAATATTTCTGTGTAAGTAGTCTTTGAGTGGTTCTCCGGATATGCGCTCAACCAAAAGCGCAACATAGTCCGTACTGCTACCGTATTGCCACTCATCGCCAGGGTGAAAGGCTAAAGGAAGAGGAGCTCTTCTTATTATCGTGTCCGCTAAGTTATCGGTCCGAGAAAGGAGTGCAACCTCATTATCAGTAAGGGTTCCTCTGCTTGGATCCAACCCAGCTGTGTGCGATAGGACGTGCCGGAAGGTTATCGGTTGCCTGGCGGGCTCGCGTGAAATACCGAATTCATTTTCTACTATGACTTGTTTATCCTTCAGTTCCGGAATCCAGTCGGTAATCGGATCGGTTAAGAGAAAATGACCTTCTTCATAGAGCATCATTAGTGCTGTCGAAACAATTGGCTTTGTCATCGACATGATGAAAAATATCGTGTCGTTGCTCATTGATTCGCTGTTTTCTTTGCTTTTAAAACCTTGCGACTCAAAATGGATGATCTTACCCTTTCGAGAAATGACGGATACAGTTCCCGCTAATTGGTTCGAATCAATGTAACGCTGCATGGATTCTGATAATCTATCTAGGCGCTCAGATGAAACTCCAACACTTTCTGGAGAGCCCATGGGCAAATCGCTCGTTAAAGCTGTTGGTGAGATCAGAGCGCCGAATATGAATACGAATGGCTTTATTATTCTCTGCAAAGTCTTTTTTAATTCTGAAAACATTTGTCGCTCCTTTTGTCTAATTAACTCTACAATAACAATCATCATAAGAAGATGACAACTATATAGTTGACTAATAAATTGATATGTCCGAGGCTCAGCATCTTGTAGCCGCAGTCTAAGATTTAAAGTGGGGAAAAAATAGTGGTTGTTTTGAGAGATAAGCCGGTTTTTCTGAAGCCCGGGCACAATGCTGGGGATTTGGTTGAAGCTCATAAGTGGGAAGTACTTCGCGAGGAGAGGGGCATCGTGGAGGTGGATGCTCATCTACCAAAGCACTTATTGAACCCTAGAGGCCAACTATTCGGTGGTTTTCACGGGACATACGTTGACATCATGTCGATCTATGCCGCGCGCTCCATGTCTAGTGATGCTGACACGTTCAGTTGGTCAACCACCATTAATATGCGTATCGATTATTTTGCGCCAGTAGAGGGCGGCCGCTTTTTTTTGACGTCCGAGGTTATTCGGAATGGCCGATCTACACTTTTGGTTTCGACGACGTTTACCGATTCAGAAGGCTGCAAGCTGGCCTATGCCATTACGACAATAAAAAAAGAAAAGTAAACATAGGAAGGGTAATTTTTCTTCTTACCCTCCCGTTCACGCTCTGCCTCCTACATTGAATATCCTTTCTCGTCGTGGTCTGTTATGTCACAGCCAACCTGTTCTTGCTCATCAGTAACGCGCAGGCCTGACGTCATAAAACTCACAATCTTCAACAATACAAATGTAATAAGCGCCGTATAAACTGCCGTTGCTACAATTCCTACCACCTGGACACTGACCTGAGATCCCATTGTCATGCCCTCAGCGAGACCGTTTCCACTAAAGATACCGAGGTTCGAAGATACTAAAATACCTGCTAGGAACGTGCCGACTATACCCCCAACTCCATGAACAGGAAAAACATCTAAAGAGTCGTCGATTTTTAAGGTTTGCTTCAAGAATGTGGTTGCATAATAACAAACTATGCCGCCCGCTAAACCAACGAGCAATGCCCCCGCAGGCCCAACCGACCCAGAAGCTGGGGTGATAGTAGCAAGCCCTGCTACCATACCGGTAATCGCTCCGAGTCCACTCGGTTTTCCAAACTTTATCCATTCGATCAACATCCATGACAGTGCGCCAGTGGCCGCAGAAATATGTGTTACGAACATTGCCATACCAGCGGCACCATCGGCAGCTAATGCAGATCCCGCGTTAAATCCAAACCATCCTACCCAAAGCATAGCCGCGCCAGTAAAGCTCATAGTTAAGTTATGTGGCATGGTAGAAGTTTTACCAAATTCTTTGCGAGGACCGATAACTAGGGCGGTAACAAGCGCGCCGACACCGGCCGTAACGTGCACTACAGTTCCTCCGGCAAAATCTATCAAGCCCATTGAGCCCAGCCAGCCACCTCCCCAGACCCAGTTTGCAACGGGAAAGTAGACAACAAGAGTCCACAGGAGACTAAACAGCAGCATTGACGAAAATTTAATTCTCTCCACAAAGGCTCCCACAATCAATGCTGGGGTAATTATGGCGAATGTCATCTGAAAAGACGCAAAAACGGTTTCTGGTATGTCTCCCGAGACAGAGTTAATGTCCACACCACTAAAAAACATGCGCCCCAGCCCACCCCAATAGGCCGATTCGGATGGCCCAAAAGCAATACTGTATCCCACGACTAACCATAAAATCGAAATCGTTACCGCAATAGCAAAGCATTGCATTAATACTGATAGCACATTTTTGGTTCGCACTAATCCAGCATAAAAAAGTGAAAGGCCGGGGAGGGTCATGAAAAGAACTAGGGCCGTTGAAGTTAAAATCCAAGCCGTGTTAGCACCATTTATCTCTTGCGCTGTTGCTAATGATGGTATTAGCAATAGCGCTATTGCCGTAAATATTTTGTTTCTTTCGATTTTGTTAATCATTTTGATTAAGTCCTCTATAATGCATCGTTGCCCGTTTCTCCGGTGCGAATGCGTAAGGTTTGTTCTAGATTAGTTACAAAAATCTTGCCGTCTCCGATTTGGCCGGTCCCAGCTGCTTTGCAAATGGCTTCTATGGCCTGATCTACCATTTCATCTGAAACAGCGATTTCCATTTTCGATTTTGGTAAAAAATCGATGACATACTCAGCTCCGCGATACAGTTCGGTATGGCCTTTTTGCCTTCCAAAACCTTTTACTTCTGTAAGTGTTACTCCGCTAACCCCGATATCTGAAAGTGCTTCTCTCACTTCATCGGCTTTGAATGGTTTGATGATGGCGGTTATCAATTTCATGATATCTCTCCTGCTCTTTATTGGTGCGTTATTTTGAATTATGGAAATTTTAGGTGCGCGAACCATCAGAATATATGTCTTCGGTGCTCGACGCTGGGGCTCTGAGAACTAGCCACACGCCCTACCATAACTCAATCTGGGCACCAAAAAAGCATAAAATCTGTCATCACCAACACTTTATGATAATTTTTAGTGCACAGACACCTAAGTTAACCTGCAAAAAACGAACCAAGTCTGTGCAACGAGTCAGTTTGCGAGCCGTAGAGTGATAACTTAGAAATTTTTGAGGAGGTATTTGGGCTTGAGATAAACACTGATTGAGCAACAGAACAGAGATTTACCCCTCTTCTTCTATGATATGCTCAAGCTTGTCTCTTTTGCGGCCCCAGAACGATGCCAGAAAAGCACCGCTTATGTTGTGCCATAA
>Ga0315316_10003664_pt1 | contig 11155 bp, 4 predicted proteins | sample M160m3416metaG_FD_203702 | JGI IMG/M metagenome (GOLD analysis project Ga0315316, IMG submission 203702) | Ammonia-oxidizing marine archaeal communities from Monterey Bay, California, United States - M1 60m 3416 | ecosystem: Environmental > Aquatic > Marine > Intertidal zone | place: USA... | reverse complement strand
GGGGTCAAATTTTGGAGGAGGGGACGGAGAAGCAAGTTTGGAATATATAGATGCTGCTCAAACTTCATATGAATCATCCTACGAGTTGAAATCAAATGAAGATGCAAATGATTGGAGTGATTTGATAGAATTGATAGATTTTATAAATAACACAAGTGATAATCAATTTGAAACAGGATTAAATGAAATATTGGATTTAGGTCCCTATTTGAGTTCTGCAGCTTTAGATAACTTGTTTAGTAATTTGGATAGCTACACGCAGTCTGCAAGAAATTATTATATCTATCATAATATAGGAATGGGAAAATGGCAGTGGATAAAATGGGATGGAAATGAAGCATTTGGCACTTATGGCTTCATGGGAGGATTAAGTCCATCTAATCTTGATATATATTATTATGCCTTCAATCGTCCCTTATTGGAAAGAGTTTTCGCAAGTCAAACTCTTAATGATCAGTATACATCAGAGGTTTGTCTTCTTTTGAGTACCGTGTTTAAACCTGATTATTTAAATCCAATTATTGATGAAATGAAAGAGCTTATTAAAGAAGATGTTTATGCTGATAATAATAAGATGTTTTCAAATTCTGATTTTGATACAAATATTGAAACTAATTTATCTGGAGGAGGAGGGGGTGGACCGGGGCCTGGTGGTTCTATTGAAGGATTGAAATCTTTTATTCAGGAGAGATACAATTACCTTATATCAGCTGTAGATTGTGAGCCCTATGTTGGTATTGAGTCAGCGTCTTTACAAGAATTATCAATTTATCCTAATCCTAGTTCTTCATTAATTACAATTAAAGGGATTAAATCCTTTCCAGCTCAAATAGAAATAACAGGACCAAATGGAGTGCTAATTAAATCAGACCTAATATACAATTCGAATCAGTCTATTGATATTTCCAATATGTCACCAAATCTCTACTTTTTAAAATTAGAAGGTCAGGTTCTTAAGTTGACTAAAAATTAATCTAAGTTTCAAGATTTATTATTGGACTCTACTGAATCGTTAGCTTTAGGATTTTATTCCCTTCTTGATGGCTAATATTTATGAAATAAACCCCATCTGTCAAGAATTGGACCTCAAAGGAGTTTATGGTTCCCGAATAAACCTGAATCAATCTGCCATTATAATCCATAAGCTCAATCTTTTCAATCTGTTTAAGCTGATTTAAACCTCTAATATAAACTTCATCACTTGATGGGTTTGGATAAAGAGTTATTTCCTCTGGGCTTATATCTTCATCAATATCCAAGACACTTAATACTACACATTCACTAGTATCAGTGCAATTGTTTTGGGTTATCGCAACAGCGAGGTTATATGAGCATGCCCCTTGACACTGAAAAGTTTGATTTATCTCGCCTTGTAATTCACTGTATGCATCATTGCAGTCCAGCCATTGATAGGATGCATTCGAAACTTCTGCCTGTGCTGTTCCAGGCCCTAGTTGAAGGACATTGATATTAACGGTATTGATTGTTAAATCCAGTGTAATTGTACTATCACACCCATTTACATTTTGGAGTACATATATTGCTGAATTGTTACTAGTCGTATAGGTAATACCATCAATCCAGGCATATGAGCCACATGCTGTTTGAACATCAGTTACAAGATCTGGATTAAATATGGTTAAATCAAGTGTCACGACACTGTCGCACCCTTGCGATGCCTGAAGTGTATATGTTGCATTATTGTTACTTGATGTATAGGTTACTCCATCTATCCAGGTATAGGATTCACAAGCTGTTTGTATATCTGTTCCCGTAATCGAATTCGCAATAGTAAGATTAAGATTAACTAACGAATCACATCCATTAGCTGCTCCTTCTACAATATTAAAGCTTGCAGTATTATTACTTGTTGTGTATGTTATTCCATCAATCCAGGTATACGAATTACATGCGGATTGAATGTCAGTTCCAACACTCGAACCATTTACCACTAAATTTAGCGTAATGGTGCTATCACAGCCTTGCGTATTTTGAATAGTATAAGTCGCAGTATTGTTATTTGTTGTATAAGTATTGCCATCAATCCAGGTATAAGGACCACATGAGTTTTGATTATCTGTACTAAAGCTAGGGTTATTGATAGTTAAATTGAGCGTTATGGTACTGTCGCATCCTTGAGTATTTGGAATAGTGTATGTAGCTGAACTATTACTTGAAGTATAAGTGTTACCATCTATCCAAATGAAAGGTCCACATGAATTTTGGATATCTGTATTAAAGCTTGAATTATTGATATTAAGATCAAGAGTAATGGTACTGTCGCAACCTTGTGCATTTTGTATAATATAGGTAGCACTATTATTACTTGCGGTATATGTATTCCCATCAATCCAGGTATATGAATCACAAGCTGATTGAACATCGGTCCCAAAGCTTGGATTGTAAATCGTTAGATCAAGTGTAACTATACTGTCACATCCATTTGCACTTTGTAAAGTATAGGTCGCATTTCCATTATTTGAGTTGTAAGTATTGCCATCAATCCAGGTAAATGACCCGCATGCAATCTGTGTATCCGTACTTTGTACTATAGGGTTGACAGTTGCAACAACATTTGTAAAGGGGCTGAGGCAAGGGCTCGTTTGAATTTCCCAGTCATAGAAGTAGTAGTAGTAGTCTGTTCCAACAGATGAGCTTACGATACTTACAATATCTGTAATTGAATAAGGATAGTTCACTCCTCCATTGTTTCGGTATAAATCCATTGAATTTCCTCCAAGGCTATAGCTTCCTGCTGAGGGCACATCCAAATCTAAAGTAATCCGCTGTGGACCTGTGTTTGTAATATTGACAGTTACCTGATCAATCACAGCTCCACCACCATCAATACCATTATATAAGTTTATTGTTCGATTTCCTGTGCTATTTGCATCGACCCATACTGAGATCAGATTGAATGGAACTGAGGCATCAAAATTTAGAGCAAAAGTGGCTGTTTGATTATGAAAACCACCACTTCCAATAGATCCATTTTGAGGACCTACAAATTGAGCCGCTTGCTCAATGACATTTTGAACAAGATAATTTGTAGTTGTGAATAGGGTAGGAGTAGTAAAAGTGTTACCCGTTTCGAGAAGTGTTGTACCCGAGATGTCATACCAATTTAAAATTCCAGTACCTGTGCCGGTTAATGTGCCGGTTTCATTTTGGCAAATGGTCACATCAGAAGCTAAAGGCGCATCTGGAAGCACCACAGTAACACTTATGGAGCTTGAACCTGACCCAATTATATTGGTTGATATAAGTTCAACGCTATAAGTCCCACTGTTTGTATAAACATGCGTGGGGTTTTCCACTGAACTGATATTCCCATCTCCAAAGTCCCAGCTCCAAGAATCTGGATTATTTGTCGATTCATCTGTAAAGTTTACTTGTCCGTTACAATCTGCTAAAAATGTAAATGATGCTGATGGTGGTATGGTTGGAAGCTGGCAGGCCGGTGGAAGGTCAAATGCTTCTGTTTGATCAGTTCTACTTGAGCTATTACCCTGATCCGCACTAAAACCAAGTCCCCTTGCTGCAAATACTTGCCAAATTAAACACTCGTTGGCTCCTGCATACAAAATTTGATCAGCTTGAAGAATCGCATCTCTACCATCGACAAATCCTGGATTACAAGCCTGTAGTTTTAACGCTTCAATTACAAGTGCCATAGCAATATTGTTTCCGCCAGTACCTTCATAAAGATCGGGATCGTAGCCGTAATTGTCTATTAATGCCCAGGTCATATCCCAAAGCATTGTACACCAAACAAATCCCACTCCGTGGGGCTGGCTAATGGCTCCTGTATTGTTCGTAGCAGCATAAGTATAGTCATTTACTGCCAAATCCGTAGAATATGGGGCTGGTCTTATGCCATTGCCATTTGTAGGTTCACCTATGGCATACGTACCAATACCTCTAATGTCAGCTCCCAAATCTCCGGGTTCTATGGTCAGCATTAGTCCAAACCAATCAGACCATCCTTCACCCATTTGTTCATCGTTGTTTAGACAATTTGAATTACTAGCTCCGCCAGTAAGTCTCGTCGAAATTCCATGTCCATACTCATGGGCAATAATCCCATTATCAAAGTCGCCATCAAGTTGAACGAGATTTCCAGAGCTTTGGAGTGTCCCATTTATCGAAGTTGATGACAATAGGGCGCTAATAATGGCTTCACCGTCCACTTGCGAAACCATAACTGATGGTATTCCGATTCCTGGGTCAGCACCTCCCATAGTAATGGGTGCTCCTGCGACATTATTTACCATAATCACGGCGACTGCGCCAGCAGCTTCTGCTGCTTCTACTTTAAGCACGAATGTGCAGGTTCCTCTTCTAATAATAGCTATTTTTCCGTTTAAATCTGCTGCGTTTGTCAAGGCTTCACATGCATCTTCATTGTCACCAGTATTGTCGTCTACTAATACAAAATCTGCAGTAAGCGGAGTAGTTGGAACTGATGGTCCAAAACCAGCCTGTACTGCTTGATATCCTCCTGCCATGCTAGATGGATTGTTGATTTCTAGAAGGTTATTATTGGCAGTTGGAGCTGACCACAAGTACATTTGCATTCTCGGATTATTTCCATCACCAGGAGTAGCAAAATTAGCATTGTTCAAACCTCCTCCGTCTTGGGCTTCGGCATTGACGTAATCAGAACCATTTCCCCCATTTCCGTAATTGTTTTCCTGGAAATTTCCGCTGGCTTCGTCAAACCCATATTGATACCAAACATCATGCATTATATTATTCATATAAAACAAATTGGTGATAACCGGGTCAAGGTTTGTGCTGGGATCGTTATTTAGATTTAAAGGGAAATCAAAATCTAGTAATGCTCCTCCATTAGGTGAGTAACCGGGAGCATTGTTGTCGCCTTGGTCTTCATATGCATAAACGTTATTTCCTCTAGTGATTGTATATTCCGCACCTGCACTGCCATCATTATCATGCCATCCAAATGGTGACGCCGATAGATTATCTGTACCTGATACGAGGCTTCTATTTCCATGACTAGGGCTTTCTAGCGGCAAGGCAAAAACATTATATGAATCCGTGGAAGGAGGTAAATTGGTTTTTGTATTGAAATTTGAATTAGACTGTAAACCATGACTGTGCCTTTTGTGATCATTGCCTTCGAATGTACATTCCAAAACCCAATCGTTCACATCTAAAACAGCACCATTAATCGCATCAATTTTAATACTCCACCAGTGTTTTTGTGTCTTTTCGTAGATACTCAAATCCCAGGCCAAGTGTAATGGTGTTGATTCAAGATCTGTTCTAACGTAAACGAGTTCAACGGGAATATCCTCAATAGAGACATCCCCTTTGCTGAATAAATATTTATTTTCTCTTTCCTCATATTGAATAAGGTCTATTTCTGTTTTGTTTGAAACACCAATTTTGGCAAGAGCATAATCAATGGCTTTCTTAGCATCAATTGAATACTCAGTGGTATTTACTTTTGCTTCAATTTCTGATATTAGCTGAAGATTAAAGAATACTATTTCATTATTTTTAATGGCAAAATTCCCTCCAGACTTAAGGATTTCTATTCCGTTAAATGTTTGATTGACATAGACATGATGAGTCTCACTTAATTTGGAATAGCTCTCATCTGTTACAAGGATGGGTTGATAATCGCTGGGAGCTAAATGAAGATCATTACTTGATTTGAATAAAAATTCATTTATTAGTTCAATGTTTTTTTGGCTGTTAATTGACCAAAATGCAAGCAGAAATAAGAATGATAATAAGCCTTTCATAGTTGTTTTGTTTTGTTTTAGAAAAATGAAGTTGTGGAACACAGGATTGAAAAAGAAACTTTTTGAGTGAAAAGTTTACTGCACAAAACGTAAGGATTAACGATGGAGAAATCATTAAATATTTCCATACGGAAGATACGGATGTATCCGTTAAAATTTTCATAGTTGTGGTTCAGCATAATAATAACACAAAAAAAGTGCTTATGGTTGCCTATTTTTTACTATTAATTTTAATTAATCGAAAAAAGATGAACTAATATTATTTTTGGCTTTACTTGTTTTGAATGATTTGATCAATCTCTTCAACAACACGTAACGCATTTTCTCGATTAAAAACTAGGGGAGGTTTGGTTTTGATAACGTTATCAAATGGACCATCGGTGCTGATCAAAATATGATTCTTTCTAAGTTCGTTTTTAATATACTGGGCTAGATTTGTATTTGGCTTTCCGGTATTATCAATAAGTTCTATTCCTAAAAATAATCCTGAGCCTCGCACATCGCCAATACATTCATGTTTATTTTTCAGCTCGTGGAAAAGCGATTTGTAATAAGCTCCACATACCCTGGCATTTTCTTGAAGACCTTCAGCTTCAATGACATTTAATACTGCTTTTCCAATAGCACAAGAAACTGGATTACCACCAAAAGAGCTAAAAAATTCAACACCTTGCTCAAATGAATTTGATATGGCATCAGTTGTAATTACAGCGCCCATTGGATGGCCGTTGCCCATTGGTTTTCCAATCACAACCATGTCGGGCTGTACCTTATGATGTTCAAAGCCCCAAAAGACATCACCGAGTCTTCCAAAACCAGTTTGAACTTCATCGCTGATACATATCCCGCCTTGAGCATGAATAGCCTCATAAACAGGAGATAAATACCCTTTTGCTAATGGGATTTGACCGCCACATCCCACAATGGGTTCACAAATAAAGGCCGCTATTTTTTCTTCTGATCTATGAATCTCTGTAATGGTGTCTTTGGCGTATTGAGAACCACAATCTAGACCTGTGTATTTGCCGTTATAGCTGTTCGGTATATTGGTCCTTATGATGTTCTTTTTTTGACCTTGTCCCTTAGGATGATTGAATTTATAATCGCTGATATCAATACCTGTTTGTGTATGACCATGATATCCGTGCTCCATGACCATGATTTTTTCATGTCTAGAATACATTTTAGCCATTCTTATGGCAAGATCGTTAGCTTCACTCCCTGAATTCACAAAGAAAACCTTATTAAACTTAGAAGGAAGCTTTGCTAATAGTTGTTCTGCATATTCTGGGAGAATATCGTATATGTACCTCGTATTTGTATTGAGCTTAGCCATTTGGCGTTGACCTGCCTCCACTACAATAGGATGAGAATGTCCTACATGAGGAATATTATTGTAGGCGTCTAAATAAGAGTTTCCGTATACGTCATACATGTATTGAAATGCGGATTTATCCATTGCTATGGGTTCGTCATAGCTCACGGAAAGTATTTTGCTCAAATGCTTATGTCTTTTCTTGAGTTTCTCAGTTTCAAGGGCTCGTTTTTCAGTTTTAAAACCAAGTTCATGTATGAGTGCATCTTCCAGGGCTATTGGATTTATCTCAAGAAGCTTATAGAGCATTTTCCATGCGTTCTTTTCGCTAATTGATGCGTAGATATTTTCTGGGTCTTGTTTTTTTGCATGAGCGGAATGACAAACGCTAATGCAAAGCTTTGCAGCAATCAAGTAATATAGAATTGAAATCTCTTTTTTTTCAAGAGGAATAATCTTATGATAAGCATGCACCAAGGGAAGGATGAATTCATAATAGCTTTCCTTGTCATAGCATATATAGGCCAGTGCAGTCGCCAGTTCATTAATTAATGGGGCGTATACCATATCTCCAAAATCAATAAGACCATTGATTTGATTATTTTTCAATAAAACATTCCATTCATTGGCGTCGCTGTGTATGTAATTCATTCTTAGCTCTGAAGCCACTGGGATGACCTTCTCCTCAAATTGGAGAAAAAAATACCGAACCAAATTCTGATTTGAAACATCTGTTATGTCTGAAATGTATTTTCGATTTAGGGGTAGATGCTGAATATCCCATTCACACTTTCTGGAACGAAGAACGGGGTTTTCAAATTTGAATAAGGAAACATTTAGATTGGCTAGAAAGCTCCCCAGAGAAGTGGCCATTTTTCCTGATGCTTTCGCATCACCCATAAATTCACCTTCTAAAAAAGACAATAATCGACAAGTAACAAGTTGGTTATCAATCTCAATGTTTTTGGTATAGGAACCGTCCTTAAACGGGATGGGGCGAGGTGTTCGAGAATTAGGTTCTTTTTGTAGATAAAGTAGGGCTTTGCTTTCAGCATCAATGAGAGCAAAATTTGATTCACTTAATGGGTAGGTTTTAAAAATAAATGACTCTGTTTGAGTTTTTAAGAGATAGTTTATGTTCTCGTACCCGTTGAGTTTCTTTATTTCAATAGGAACTATTCCGAATTCTTTTTCAATATTTTTTTTCATATTCTGAAGACAAAAATATGTATTGTGAATCAGGCCTTAATTACTTTGATGCCTTGGAATTGTTTTTATTCCGCACATAGATTAATTTGTATTTACTTTTTGAGCTTTCTCTTTGTTCAATTTCAAATAATCCAATTGATTTTATGAGGGGCGTTAGTTTTTCAAAACCATAATTTCTAGAGTCAAAATTGGGTTGTTTTTTCTGAATTAAGCCTCCTACATCTCCTAAAAACGACCATCCATCATCGTCTGAGAGATCCGAAATAGAATTTTGAATCAACATGATTTCTTTGCGTGCAATTTGTTCCACTGAGCTTTTTTGGCTCCCTTTATTTTCTTTTTTAGGTGCTTTATTTGCTATTATTTCAATGTAAATAAATTTGTCACAAGCGACTATAAATGGGTTTGGAGTTTTCTTTTCCCCAATACCTATCACCTTCATGCCTGCTTCCCTAAGTCGGGTAGCAAGCTTAGTGAAATCACTGTCGCTTGACACCAAACAAAAACCATTTACTTTATCCGTGTAAAGGAGGTCCATAGCATCAATAATCATGGCTGAATCCGAAGCATTCTTGCCTGTTGTGTAGCTGTATTGTTGAATAGGGGTAATGGCATTTTCAAGGAGGACATTTTTCCATTTGGACAATCTAGGTTTAGTCCAGTCGCCATAAATTCGTTTGATGGTAGGATTTCCATATTTCGCAATCTCTTCCATCATTTCGTGCACATGGGCAGAAGGAATATTCTCGCCATCAATGAGCACTGCTATATTAAGGTTCATTTTGTTTTATTAATGTGTTGAGATTCTAAATTTACCACAATCTTTGATAGAAGAGACAGAAGGCCTATAAGACTTGTTAAGAAGAGTTTGTTTCTACGCCTATTCCAGAATAATTTTTTTGGAGAATATAGAATTTCCATCATTTATTGTTAGCATGTAGATTCCTGTTGGCTCTTTTAATTGAATTTCAAGTTGTTTTTCCATTCCGAGCTCTCTTTGATAAACGATACGTCCATCGGAATTGATTATTTGTAGATTGGATTTATTGAGCACATTCTTTAAGGATAAAGTGAATTGTCCTGTGGAGGGATTGGGGTATATTTCAATGACATTATTGGCGATTTCAGATAATGAAGCCACGATGTCGCAATCTGAGCTTGGGTTTTGATAAAAAGCGATTGCCGAATCTGCTTTTTGAATCAAATAATTGACGCTCTCCTGTGCGCTTCCTTCAGGAGCTTGAAGGATGGCGTAATCCTGAATCCATTCAGCTTGAGAAGCAAGCGTATCTTTATACACGCTCATATAGATTCTTCGATCTCCCGGGGGATTTGATAGCGTTACTTCAGACCATCCTGATGGATCGTTGGGGTTATCAGAGTAGGTGAATGTAGTAGGATTATTGCTCACGCCTGGGTCACCAAAGACACCGCTTCCCCCATAATAAATACTTGATCCATCAGCCCATAATCCCTTCATTACGTTATAAATAGTAGTTGGTGTATTTGGCGAAGACCCACTATTGAAGTTATTGGACCCAGCTAAATTATGACTTAAAGAAATGACTCCAAGACTTGGTGTTTCTGCTCCATATCCTGTACTGCCTCCCATTGACTCATCGTCGGCATCTCCATTATAGGCAAACATCATATTTCTAGAGGAATCACATCCCACATAATCATCAGAATAATTTCCGATGTCTGCATCCACAAAAAAGGATGTGTAAAAATCATGAATATTTTGACCTCCATGATTGATGATACGTTGCTCCAAAAAGGTAGTTCGATTCAAAAAGCTTCCCAGATCAGTTGTAAAATAATGATAGAACATTTGATGGACCTCTATACCAATAATCTCACCTCCCGTGCCATGAGTATCTGCCGCATCGTTCATAATGATATAGCTTGCCATACAGCCTTTAATGTCAGGATAATCACCATCAGCAGGGATATAAAATCCATCATTGTTTACATCTACATATGGAGCCAGCTGCTCACTTACTCCAAGTGAGACATCACCATTCCCTGGCCAGGTCGAAATTGAAGTTGGTGTAACGTAGCTAGGGTCGGTATAATTGTCTATGTGATTTTGTATTTGACCTGAAGTTACCGTCCATATGCTATGATAATTTGAGGCATATAAAGGGTCATTGTAGGAAGAATTACTGGAATATGGTCCTGGAAATAAATCCTGATTGGCCTGATAGAATTGTGCAGATAATTTGAGTTCGTCATTTGAATTCATGCCTCCATACCAAAAAGATGCCGCGTAGATGCAATGCTTATTAGATCCTTCAGGAATCTCATATCCTGGCCAGCTAGTCGCATAATCGTTAAAAAATGTACCGGTATTATTGATTGTCGCATTTACATAATTGCCATCTAGGTAAGATGTATTTTGTCCAATAGAGTAACTACTAATAATCGAGATAAATAGTAGAGAGTATATGAATTTCATGAAGTGACTTTTGCACAAGTTAAGGAATTAATTTTTATTGTATTAGATGCTTTTTTTCAAAATAAAGCATTTGATTAATTTTGGGGCAATGGCCAAGGTTTGTTTTTTTAATACGATAGTGTTCTGGGGAGGCGGTGAAAAGCTTCATTTGGAAACAGCTCTTGAATTTCAAAAGCTCGGGCATGAGATTGTGGTATGTTCCAATGAAGAAGCACCGCTCTACTCAAAGTCAAAAAAACATTCTTTGGAAGTTTTTTCTTTACGAGTTGGTAATCTTTCCTTTTTGAATCCTTTTAAATTGTATCGCTGTATTCGTTTCTTTCGAGCGTCTAATGTTGATGCAGTAGTTTTTTCATCCTCTCAAGATTCAAAAATGGCTGGAATTGCGGCGCGATTGGC
>Ga0315316_10003663_pt1 | contig 11156 bp, 6 predicted proteins | sample M160m3416metaG_FD_203702 | JGI IMG/M metagenome (GOLD analysis project Ga0315316, IMG submission 203702) | Ammonia-oxidizing marine archaeal communities from Monterey Bay, California, United States - M1 60m 3416 | ecosystem: Environmental > Aquatic > Marine > Intertidal zone | place: USA... | reverse complement strand
CAACCCCAAAAATGACACCTACACCATTGAGGCAAAAACCGACATTGAGAAGATCTCAGCCATCCGCCTGGAGGCACTGATGCATCCCACCATGACCGGTGGCGGGCTGACACGCTCCGAGAGCGCCAACTTTGTCCTGACAGGATTTGAAGTCTCCATCCTGCAGCCAGGTAAAGACAATCCCTTACCACTGAAAATAGAAAATGCCGCAGCCACCTTTGAACAGGGAAGCCACAAGATCAGCAACTCTTATGATGGCAACCCGAAAACAGGCTGGGCAGTTCATGAGGGCAGGACCGTAGACCGGGAACACCAGGCCGTGTTCCGGTTAAATCAACCCGCACAAGCCGGAAAGGGAGCAGTCCTTACGTTTGTTCTCCGTCACGATTCCCCCCACTCCAACCATAACCTGGGACATTTCCGCCTGTCGGTCAGCACCGATCGAAATGCTCCGCTTGCAATCGGGAAAGAAAATAACGATGCCCTCATTGTCGACCTCAACAAGAAGCGCAAGGCCCTTGAAGAGCGCCTGAAACAAATTAACAACTCCGCACCAAAGGTCATGATCATGGAGGACATGGCCAACAGGCGCGCAACATACATCCTCAACAAGGGGCTCTATAATGACCGGGGTGCAGAAGTGAATATGGGAACTCCCGCAATTCTTCCCCCGATTGACGCCAAGCTGCCGGAGAACCGCCTCGGGATGGCGCGTTGGCTGATGGCTGATAACAACCCACTGACAGCCCGGGTCACGGTAAACCGCTTCTGGCAGCAACTTTTCGGGGTTGGACTGGTCAAAACCTCGGAAGACTTCGGTACCCAGGGGGAAACACCCGAGTTGCAGGAACTCCTTGATTATCTTGCTGTTTCCTTTCGAGAAAGCGGCTGGGATATCAAAGCCATGATGCGGCTTATTGTCACCAGCGCAACCTACAGGCAATCGGCAAAAGCGACCCGCATGGCCGGCAACGAAACCAATTACCAAATCGACCCGGAGAACCGCATGCTCTCTCGCGGCCCAAGGTTTCGCATGCCCTCCTGGATGCTGCGTGACCATGCCCTTTCAGCGAGCGGTTTGCTGGTAGCCGAAATCGGTGGAAACCCGGTCAACACATACCAGCCAGACGGAGTCTGGGAGGAGGCCTCCTTCGGCAAGAAAAGATACAACCGCGATAAAGGCGATAAGCTCTACCGCCGAAGCCTCTACACATTCTGGCGGCGGATTATTGCCCCTCCGGCTTTCTTCGACAACGCCGATCGCCAAACCTGCAGTGTTAAGCCCTTCCGGACCAACACGCCACTGCACGCGCTGTATCTTCTCAATGACATTACCTTCGTTGAATCCTCCCGTGTACTCGCTGAAACCATCATCAAGAAATATCCGGACAATGATGATGCACGGCTCGACTTTGTCTTCCGCCATCTGGTGTCGCGCCCACCGGCCGCCCATGAGAGGAAAATCCTTCTCGCCAATCTCTCCAGGTCAAGGCAGTCATATAATGCGGACCCCGGATCAGCAAAAGCCTTTGTCAGCATCGGGGAATATGCCCGGGATGAATCTCTCGACCCCGCCGAGCATGCTTCATGGACGGCCCTCACGCTGGCTGTCCTCAATCTCGATGAAGCGCTCACCAAGTAGCCTTATACCACACGATGAATCCACTGCAGACGAACCATCTTGAGCTGACCCGCCGCGAATTCTTCGGACGCTCAGCCACAGGTATTGGCACGCTGGCACTTGCCGGACTTCTGGAAAAGGAAGGATTCGCAGCCGCGCCTGTTGCCTCGCCAACAGGCGGCCTGCCCGGCCTGCCTCACTTCGCCCCCAAGGCAAAAAATATTATTTACCTCTTCCAGAACGGGGGACCAACACATTCCGATCTTTTTGACTACAAGCCAAAGATCGTGGAAATGCACGGTAAGCCGGTCCCGGACTCCTATGTCGGCAGCAAGCGCTTCAGCACGATGACTGGCAAGGCAAACGGCAAACTGATGCTGGCGCCTGTTGAGCCATTTCATCAGCGGGGTAATTCGGGTGCTTGGGTCAGTGATTTTCTTCCCCACACCGCGAAAATTGCCGACAAGCTCTGCTTCATCAAGTCCATGCACACTGATGCCGTCAACCATGCCCCGGCTATCAGTTTCCTGCTCAGTGGCGGGCAGATTCCCGGCAGACCAACCCTTGGGGCATGGATGGCCTACGGCCTTGGAGCCGAGACCGAGGAGTTACCGCGCTTTGTGGTCATGACATCAGTGAGTAAAGGTACGAGCTGCGGCCAGATCTTCTATGATTTCTACTGGGGCAGCGGATTCCTGCCTTCCAAGCACCAGGGGGTGCGTTTCCGGGGCAGTAAGGATCCCGTATTGTATGCAAATAATCCCCAGGGAATGAGCCGTGAAATGCGACGGGACTGGTTGGATGGCATCAGCGAGCTCAATGCGCACAAGCTGCGTGAATATGGTGATCCTGAGATCAGTACCCGCATCGCACAATATGAGATGGCATTCAAGATGCAGGCCAGTGTCCCGGAGCTCACGGATTTTTCCGGAGAGAAGAAATCCACCCTGGATATGTATGGTCCACAGGTGCATGAACCGGGAACTTTCGCCTACAACTGCCTAATGGCACGCCGGCTTGTCGAGCGAGGAACACGCACTGTGCAGGTGATGCACGCCGGCTGGGACCAGCACAACAGCCTAACCACCGAGCTCTACACCCAGTGTAAGGACACCGATCAGCCCAGTGCCGCTCTCGTGCAGGACCTTGAGCAACGCGGGTTACTGAAGGATACCCTTGTCATCTGGGGTGGAGAGTTCGGCCGAACCCCATTCCTCCAGGGCAACCTCAAGGATCGCAAGAGATGGGGGCGTGACCACCATCCTTATGCCTTCACCGTATGGATGGCCGGAGGCGGGGTTAAGCCAGGTATCAGCTACGGGGCAAGCGACGATTTGGCATTCAGTGCAACTGAAAACCCGGTCCACGTCCATGATCTCCAGGCCACCTGGCTGCACCTTGCAGGCATCGACCACGAGCGCCTGACCTACAAGTTCCAGGGCCGCCGCTTCCGGCTCACCGATGTACACGGCCACGTGGTCAAGGATATTATCGCCTGAGAATACACTGTGCCCCGGGAAAATGGGGTTTTGCAGCCACCCGGAATCCGGATGCCGGATTACTTGGAGCTCTGAGGAAAAAGTGGAGTGTAGCGGAGTCGAACCGCTGACCTCTTCAATGCCATTGAAGCGCTCTACCAACTGAGCTAACACCCCTTTTTCAGCCAAAGGGAATCCCGCCGGTTTCAGGGAGGGTTGCCATTTTAGTGCACCGCCCAGTCAGTGGCAACCCATTTTCCATCTAACCTCAGGAGATCACTTCTTGCGCGCGCGCAGGTGTACACGGGCAACTTCGCCCATATAGTGCGGCATTGAGTAATCAACGGCCGACTTGCGAATATGAACCAATGATTGCTTGGCGTTCCCCTTGGCTTCAAACCAAAGTCCCAGGTAAAGGTGGGCATAACATAGACGGTTGCGTAACTCGTCGGCATCAGGATCGCCTGCCTCAGCCGCTGCAATCACCTCATCGGGGCTAAGTTCACCGGCAAAAAGCTTCTGCACCTCAGCCATCGGCACACGCGCATCCCCCTTGATATTGATCAGGCTCTTGCGCGCCTCGTCAAATCCCCTGATCCTGTTGACGCAGAGAAAGTGCCAGACAGCATTCTCAACATCATTGGAATTCACGTCCTGGTGAATCTCAAACTGCTTGATGCCCTTCTCAAATTCACCGGCATAGTAATAAGCGAGACCGCGCTGCCAGTGATGCGGCTCCCGCCCGGGATTGCTTTTCAGGTAGACATCAAAGTCGGCAATAGCCCCCTCCATGTCGCCGTGAAAAAACCTCGTCACCCCGCGGCGCTGACGGAGTTGAACAACTCCCGGAAGCTTTTCCAGCAATACATCAAGGTCCTTCAAAGCCCGGCCAAAACGACCGGCTTTCTCATGGAAATCCGCTCGCGCCAGCAGGGCATCAGGACTCTCCGGGTCAAGTGCCAGCGCCTCACTGATCGCATCCTCAGTATTTCCGTGCTGCCCCTGTTGAAGTATACCAAACTGCACCTTGGCCAAGGCCCTGCGCGCATCGTTTTGAGCCTGTGCATTATACTTGGCACTGAGCTCATCACATCTTTTGCGCATACGCTCAAGCTGTTCACCAAACCCGGGTTGCTTTGCCAGATTTTTCAGTTCCATCGGGTCATCGTTCAGGTCATGCAGGAATTCATAGGCTGGATCCTGCTCATAATAGCGCGCGTATTTAAAGCGTTTCCCGCGAACACCTTCCCACTTGGGAATTGTTGAATGATCCATCCGGTGCTCACAGAAGAAATCACCTCTTTGCTCCCCTTCTTGCACTGAATGAATAAGCTTCAACAGGTCACGCCCCTGGTAACCCTCAGGAATACGTCCATCGGCCAACCCCACAATAGTCGGCGCGATATCCACATTGAGCACAATCTGCTTCTCGCGCCGACCGCGCTTGGCCTTTGCAAGCCGCGGGTCAAAAACAATCAAGGGAACCCTCTGGGACTCCTCGTAATGAGACCACTTGCCGGCAAAACCACGGGAAGCGGCATAATAACCGTTATCCGCCATGTAGATCACCACGGTATTATCAGCCATTCCAAGTTTCTTGAGCTCTTCAAGAACCCGGCCGATTGCACCGTCAATGCCACTGATCATCCGCAGGTAATTGCGCATGTTATGCTGGTATTTCTCCTCGGTATCCCACCTCCAGAAATAACGCTGACGGTTAATAGACTTCTTGAGAAATTCCGGATGAGCCTCATAAACCGCCGGGTCAGAAAGCTTGGGAGGAGGCATCCTGACCCCTTCATAGAGACCTGCCACCGCCTTGGGATAAGGGAAATGATTCTTCTTGTCACCATCCTCGGCATGGGACGCGTTAAAGCTCACGCTCAGGCAGAAAGGCACGGAGGCCTGCTTGACGCCGCGCAAAAAAACAATCGCCTTGTCTGCCGCGACCTCGGTTTCATGACGCAAGCTGCCATCAGCCTGCTTGTGGAAATAAGGATTGCGGCCAAGAGGGGTAAACTCATCAAACATGGCATCCCTGGCTCCCTTGCGGACACCAATACCGAACTTGCCAATGAAACCGGTACGATAACCATCCTTTTTCAACAGGGCCGGGTAACTTTCCTCTGTATGGACCTTCGCAAGCGGGGGCCTTTTGAAGGTATACCGGTGGGTGCGCTCATAAAGTCCCGTCAGAAGGCTGGCACGACTGGCAGCACATATGGAGGTGGTGACGAACGCATTTTCAAACAATACCCCCTGTGCTGCCAAGTTGTCTATATGCGGTGTCTTCACCAAGGGATGTCCGGTGCAGCCAAGGAAGTCATTGCGCTGGTCATCAGTGAGAAAGAAAATGACATTGGGGCGCTCCTCAGCGAAGGCCCTGGCAGCGTCATCCGCACCGCGGCTGATGGCGGCAAGGAAAATAGCGACAAGTGTATAAATAATCCGCATACTTCCAAAGTAGACATAACGTCCGCTTTTTGCGAGCATTGTCCTTGAGTATCCCTGAAAAATAAGCAACCAGATACAGGCTTGACGAGAAGCCAGTAAGGCCAACAGTTTACTCAATCATGAAGACCCAAGCAATTTCGATCCTGGCAGTAAGCCTCACCTTCTCGGCAATGGCCGAGCAATGGCCGCAATATCACGGCGCAAACTCGAACAGGACAACCACAGAGAAAGTCACAAACACAGACTGGAAATCGACTGCTCCAAAAAAACTATGGAAGGCCAATACCCCCACCGGATTCAGTTCCTTCATTGTGGCCGGCGGTAATGCCTACACCGTGATCCAGGAGGAAATTGACGGCATCCCAAGTGAGGTCTGCATTGCCTTTGATGCAGAGAAAGGCACCACCCAATGGAAAGCCAACCTGGATCTGTGGAGACTTAGTAACGGGGGAGGCAATGCAGGTGCCCCTGATAACAAGGGCGGGGATGGCCCCCGTTCCACGCCTGCCTATTCCGACGGTCATGTCTACTGCTACACGAGTGACATCAGGCTTGTCTGCCTGTCAGCCGAGGACGGTTCGGAAATATGGGCAGTGGAAGTGGCCAAGGAACACGGCGGCAAGAATATCCGGTGGGAAAATGCCTCCGCCCCTATTATCGAAGAAACCCTTGTCATTGTCCAGGGAGGCGGGCCCGAACAGAGTTTTCTGGCCTTCGACAAGAAAAAAGGTTCCCTGAAGTGGAAGTCCGGCAGTTACACGATGACCCACGCCACACCGGTAGCCACTACCATCAATAACCAGCGCCAGATCCTCTTCTTCTGTCAGGAGGGCATGGTTGCCGTTGATCCCAAGGACGGTTCAAGGATCTGGTTCCACAAGTTTCCCTTCAAGGTATCCACCGCCGCCTCAGCAGTCGTCGAGGGAAGTATTGTATATTTTGCCGCAGGTTACGGAGTGGGATCTACCGCAATCCAGGTAGCCAAGGATAACTCAACGACCCAGTTATGGTTCAGCGAAGGCAATAAGCCGATCACCAATCACTGGAGTACGCCACTGGTCAAGGACGGTCATCTCTATGGCATGTTCGGCTTCAAGGAATATGCCAAGGGACCACTCAAGTGCATTGAACTGGCTACCGGCAAGGTAAAATGGGAACAACCCGGTTACGGGCCCGGCGGTGTTTGCTTGGCGGGAGACACCTTGGTCTGCCTAGGTGATGCAGGGCAGTTGACCCTGGTCAAGGCCTCGCCGGAAAGCTACCAGGAACTTTCCCGCATGGACAACGCCGTGAGCGGAAAATGCTGGTCATCACCGGTTTTGAGCGGGGGGAAAATCTACATACGGAGTACCGAGGAAGCCGCATGCCTTGACGTCAGGTAGTGCGCTTAAGCATCGGCAAGAGCGTCAATAGCAGTAACCCGACACAGGTCCAGGCAGCGACTGCAAAGCCAAGTTGTCCCGCCAGAAAACCGCAAAGCGGATAACTGATTCCCCATCCGGCGTGACTGAGGGCAAACTGCGCTGCATAGATGTGCGAGCGTTCCGACTCTTCACTGTTTTCCGCCAGTAATGTATTGGAGATCACGCTAAAAACTCCCTGCCCGGCACCGGAAACAATCCAGGCAATCACAAGCACCGGATAGGAAGGCAGAAGCGCAACAGAAACCAGTGAAGCAAAGAAAAGAGGCAGGACAATCCTGCCCCAGTTTCGCCTTCCAGCCTTCCCGCAATAGCTGAACTGCAGCGCTGCAAACATTGAGCCTATGCCCATCGCAGCCATTGCCAATGGATAAAAATACTCCGGCTGGCCGAGTTCATTCTTAACATAACCGTGAGTGGCCACGATCGCCAGACCGCCAACAATGCTCACCTGCAGGGAAAGCATCAATGAGCGCCTGAGCCCAATGGCGCCAAGCATCGTGCGGATACCAAAGAGCAGGCGGGTTCCCTTACGATGCTCTGCACGCTGATCGGTCGGTAGGCGTATTCCGGCTATCAATAATGCGCTGAATAGAAAAGTGGCGGCATCAATGGCAAAACACCCCTTGAAGCCTGTCATCAAGATCAGGAGGGCGCCGGCTGTCATGCCAAGGATATCCGACAGGTTATAGGCAAGTGTCCCATAGGCCACAGCCCTTGGATAGAGTTTATTGCCAACCACTCCGGGAATCACCGATTTATAGATCGGCGTGAAAAAAGCCGAGCCGAGGTGAAGCATAAACGCCAGCATATAAAGATGCCACTCAGCCGAAACAAAAAACATGCCAACCATCACGCACATGCGTAAAAGGTCGGCCAAGACCATCTGCATCCGCCTGCCGAGGAGCGCAGCAAGCTGCCCGGCAAGCGGGGAGAGAAAAACAACAATCAGGATGCGTATCGTCAGCACGATACCCAGCACCTGCGGCCCCGCCCCCGGCCGTAAATCATCAGCCAGAAGCGCAATCGCCGCCGTACCAATACCGCTGCCAATCAGGCTTGCAGCATGCGCCGTATAGAGACGCACGAAGCGCGAATTGCGCCAAACCGTTGCGGGTTCATCTTCAGCCATCAGCGCCAATGATCAACGCAGTTCAAACTCCACGCGGCGTCCGCTCTTGTAGGAACGCTGCCCCTTGACTTTTCCGGTTTCGCCCTTGTGCACAATCTCCAGTAACAGGAACTCAATACCCAGCTCAACCAGCGTATCGCGCACCGCCTTGCAGCGTTTACCGCTCAGTTCACGATTATACGAGGCATTACCATAAGGGTCAGTGTATCCAAGCAGGGCAAGGCTGGCACCCGGAACCTTGGTAAAACACCCGGCTAGGGCGGATAACTTGGCACGTTCCTCCGGATTAACCCTGAAACTGGTGCTGTCAAAATAGACAATCGTCTCGGCAACTGCCTTCTCAAGGGCCGCGATATCCTCATCACTTGGCCCGGTCGGCTTAGCCAAACTCAAGGCAATGACCCGCTTGTATCGTCGTTGCTCATCTTGGGCGATAGCCTCACCCGGCGTTGGAAAAGCCTTCTCAACCAGTGCCTGCAGCACATCACCGCCGGAAGGATCAGAAACTTCAGCCTCAAGGGCCACCACCGGATGCTCGCCGCCACTATCCTCATGAATGGAAAGCGCCCCCCATTGCGCATTGAGGATAAAAGGCCTGATAAGGGCGGACATGCTGTCCACCCAGGGGGCATCACTGACATTCTCGCCGGTTTTCATCTCATTAAGGGGGGGAGGCTGATCGGCTTCCATTACATTGCTTGCCGAGGTCAGTAAACGATTAACCAGTTGTGCGTCGGGCAATAACCCACCCAGGCGCAAAACCCCATCTTCGCTGCGCGAAATCACGAAACTTGCAGGATCCGGTGCAACGAAAACACTCAACTGGTTATCAACCTCGATTGTAATCCCGCTGAAGGCCTGTGCGGTAAGTTCATCAATGGCCTGCTTCTTCTCGTTACCACGAACGGTACCCGCCATCATGAATACAGTCCCTGAAACAATCACCTGCAATCCCTCAACTTCAGTGACAAGTGCCGGCAACAGGCGAATCAATGGTGCCTGCCATGGTGCCGGCCTGATATGCTCTCCAGCACTCAACTGCTCACTGACATTCTCACCATCGCTGCCCACGCGGATCAGCTCCACAATGCGCTCCTTGAAAGCCGGATCACGCACTTGACCCAACACTATAAATCCTTTGTTCTCCCTCTCTTTGATAGTCAGCTCCGGAGGATCCGGCGCCCTGACGACAGCGATCTTGTCAATGAGCTCCAATTCGCTGCCTGCGAAATGGGATCGCGCTCTTGTCATAATATCCTCCTGCTGCCGCTTTGAGAATACTTCCCCGGAAATCTGCAGCTTGTTATCGAGTATCTCAAGACCCCTGCTGCCTGAAACCATTGCCAGATATTGCCCGAACCACCTGCCCAGTGCCTCCTGCCATGCTGCCGGTCGAGTATGCGCCTCTATCCTCATCCGATTTTGCAGTTTCTCCCCTCTCTCTAATGCCCCGCGTAAAGCCTTCTCCAGTCCGGCGACCGCCTCACTGCTCGCCAACCGCCCTTCAAGCACCCAGCCATCTTCACCCTGTCTTATCACGAGACTTGAAGGCTCAGGAGAACGTAATGAAAGCTTGTCTTCAAGGCCCCGGATATCCTCTACTGCCCGCAGGAGCGCAATGACACGCTGCGCTTGTCCCTTCTCATGAACCTCACCTTCAACTACGACATCACGCCCCTCGAAATGCAAATCGAGAGCTGATGGAAGATTCTCAATCTCCTTCAGGGCACCTGCGGCACGCTGCTTTAAATCCTGCTCAATGCGGGTGCGGGATGAAGCCACTGCGATCCAAAGCAAAGTCCCGTAGAAAAGGACCGCCAGCAGAGCAACTGATATTCCACGATTCATGAAGAAGAGAGCGATACCGCAAATATCATGTTTTTTGGAAAATCGCGCCTTATTCAAATCATACGCCCCCTGCAGTTAGGGTCACGCAGATTCCGCCTCCACAGGCAAAAAACACGCCGAGCAGGACTCAAGTTGCCCACGGGTTACAGTCAATGCCGCCTACCTCACACCACATTCCTCTGGCCCTTTAACCAGGTGGTTACGCCCTCAACCATTTCACGCATGTGCTCAGGTTGGCTGAATACATGATCCGCGCCGCCAATAATCAGCTTCTGGTGATTACCATTGGCTTGCTCAATGATGTCATGGGTGTCTTCAATCAAGACCACGTCATCCTCTGTGCCATGGACAAGAATCCATGGTACCCGCACCTCGCTGCCCTTCTTGACCAAGGTACCAATCCCGCGCAAGTCATCCATGTATGCCTGTGAAAGCGGGCAGTCCTCATCATCCCACATATTCCCCTCCCCGGGAACCACCTCGCCGAACTCGGTCTCGGCAAACTTCCCTGTATTGACCATGCCGGCCAGGGAAACCAGTGCCTTGATCCGCTCATCGGAAACTGCCCGTAAGACCCCTACTGCCCCGCCCATGCTGTGTCCGGCATAGATGATGTGTTGGCTTTCATTTTCAAGAGCATCAAGCACCGCCCCGAGGTCGGAAACTTCCTTGGTGATCGTGGCATCGCGGAAATCCCCCTCGGAGTCGCCGTTGCCTGAAAAGGAAAATCGCAAGACCGATATCCCGGCTGCCATCAATCCTTCCGCCAGCGCCGTAACCAGTGGCCTGTCCTTATTGCCGGTAACACCATGCCCTATGACGACAAGGGCCTCGCTTCCCCCGTCATGGTAGCTGTAATCAATTTTCTCCCCCGATGCGTTGCGGATCTCAGTATTCATTGCCGCAAGTAATAGCGTAAAGCCGGCCCGACTGCCAGCAATGCTGTCAAAATATTTGCTGCCCGGGGACGCACTGCCAAAAATGACCGGGTTTCCGGGTCACTTCTTTTTCCGGCGTGGTCGAAGCGGTTTCTCATGCTTGAGCTTCTCACCATGATCACGCCGCCTCATGGCCGAGGCAATCTCCTCCTTTTGTTTTTTGAAGCTAACCAGGCGGCTCTTCTCAATCTCCCCTGACTCAACAGCACCAGCAACTGCGCACCCGGGTTCGCCTGAATGCTTGCAATCGCGAAAACGGCAGTT
>Ga0315316_10003659_pt1 | contig 11164 bp, 6 predicted proteins | sample M160m3416metaG_FD_203702 | JGI IMG/M metagenome (GOLD analysis project Ga0315316, IMG submission 203702) | Ammonia-oxidizing marine archaeal communities from Monterey Bay, California, United States - M1 60m 3416 | ecosystem: Environmental > Aquatic > Marine > Intertidal zone | place: USA... | reverse complement strand
CCGTTCCGGCAGGGATTCCCTCGTTCGATTCACAATGTCCGTACGCCGATACGATTCAGCCAGTTCCGATCATGTTGCGCCGTGAACTCCGGACCATTATCAGAACGAATGTACTTCTGTGTGCCTCGTTTCTCAAATCAGTCACTGAGTCGTTCCACAACATCTTCACGGGTCAGTCGTCGAGATACATCAATGGCAAGACACTCACGGGTGTATTCATCAAGCATCGTCAGCATCCTTAACGGACGACCGTCACGTGTGTGACTGCAGACAAAAGTTTACGTCCGGAAATGACCTCGGTAATCTGTACGAAGACGCACACACGAAGCATCGTTGCGGCACAAATGTCGCATTTCCGCCTGCTTCTGAAGCACGAATTGAGTTTTTTCGAGTCCATAAAAACTCAATTCGCTTGTGATTGACAATCCAGTCCTCGCGAGGAATCCGCGTCTTAATGCGGTGCTATTCAGAACGTCCGCAGGACGTTGCCAACTCGGTCATTCGAAGAAACAGACGCGGCTCATCTTCGGGAACATGAACTTGACGACGCTGTGGAATTCTCTGCGGAAAGTTCGCGAGTTTTTGAGCGTGTTACGGTAACGGATTCGAATCACCGTCTTCCGGGTACAGAAAACACGGCGGATTGTGAGTTTCTGCGCTGCCGGCGGGATGTGACCCGGGTGTCTGATCTGACTTATTTTCCGACAAGAACGGGATGGTTTTATCTGGTGGTCAGCATTGAGGTTCACTAGCGCAAAGTTGTGGGCTGGTCGATGGCCCGAGGACGGCGGATTCCGACAAAACGTATGGACCAGAAGGGCACGGAATTCGTGCTTCATAAAATGTATTGGAATTCAGAAACTGCGGTATCGGTCATAACACGGTGTGTTCTTTGCTGTGCAGGCATTCGTACGAGTTGATGTGAATCGGACCAGGCTCGCGACCTGAATGTACACCTCCATGAGTCGAAGAAACCCGCGTAGAGTCCTTTATCGTCTGCAGCATCGTTTAAGTATCGATCGTTCACTGCAGGAGGGCAGAGTGAGGTGGAAAGCTGCATCCGCCAACATCAAGGAAGTTGCGTTTGGGCTGACGCATTTTTTGTGGTATAATCAACAGTTGCTATTACCCGAGGCAAGCACAATGAAGAACTCGTCATGCGGTTATCTGCCTTCACGTCGCGACTTCCTGCGTGCGGGCGCATTAACCCCGCTGGGTGTTTCGCTTTCCGAAATACTCGCACAGGAAGCTGCGGCAGCGACTGCTCAAAAGAAGAACTGCATCCTGCTCTGGATGCTGGGCGGGCCAAGCCACATCGATATGTACGATTTGAAGCCCTACGCGCCTCCCGAAATCCGAGGTGACTTCAACCCGATCCAAACGCAACTCGCGGGCGTGGAACTCGGCGAGCTAATGCCCAATCTGGCGAAGTGCAATGACAAGTTCAGCTTGATTCGTTCGATGCATTCCTACACGTCAAGTCATGGTATGGGTGATCATCACCTGCTCAGCGGCCGACGATACTCGAAGGATTTTATGCCGCCGAGTTTCGGAGCGGTTCTGACCTGGCAGCAGGCCCGTGAAAACGGCGGAGTCCCGCCGTTTGTGCAGGTCGGTGATATGAAAAGCACAAACTTCGGACGTCAGGGACAAGCCGGAGCGCTGGGCCACAATTACGACCCGTTCATGGTGGACCGTGACCCCAACAGCAGCAGCTTTCAGGTCGAAGCATTCAGTACGCCCGACAGTATCGGGATGCGGCGACTGACCGATCGCGGGAGTCTTTTACGGTCCGTCGATCAGTTTCACTCGAGCGGGGACCGGCAGCTTCGATTTGCCAAAACACACGACGCGTTTACCGAACAGGCTTTCGATCTGCTGACTTCTCAAAGGGCAAAGAAGGCGTTTGATATTGAACAGGAGCCGAAACGCATTCGAGACGCGTATGGGCGTAATCGGGTGGGGCAGGGGCTGTTGCTGGCGCGCAGACTGATCGAATCCGGAGTCCGGTTCGTCACAGTCAAGGGTTATGTGCGTTACGGCTGGGATCATCATCCCGAGGTGTTCCCGCGATTGCGCACGGAAGTTCCGCCATATGATCAGGGCTATGCGGCGTTGCTCAGGGATCTCGATGATCGCGGCCTGCTCGAAAACACCCTGGTCATTACCGCAGGTGAATTTGGCCGAACTCCTCGGCTCAATACGGACGCCCGTGGCCCAGGGCGAGACCACTGGAGTCGGGCATTCAGCCTGACGATCGGTGGCGGCGGCGTCAAGACCGGCATGGTCATCGGGGCAACGGACAAACATGCCGCAGAAATTGTTGATCGTCCGGTCTCCGTCGAGGATTACGCGGCCACCGTATACCACGCTCTTGGTATGGCCCCTCGGAAGGTCTACCACATGCTCGATGGACGCCCCACGGAAAGTCTTCCGACCGGCAAAGTGATCCCGGAGTTAATTGGCTGATTGGGGGCGTTGGCATGAGTACTCCAGCATAAAGATCAACCTTCCGCGGATGACCAGTTACCGATGTACCGCTAGATGTTTCTATCTCGTTCGGTACTGCCAAATAACGTTGGATTCATCGCTCAGGGAATGAGCCATTTGGAGGCGGTCCCCGCCCCTGCCAGGACAGATTCCGTCCGATTCGCAGAAAACGTATGGACCAGATGGCACCGAATTCGGGCGTTCAAAAAGGTATGGTTTCCCAGGAGCAGAACTATCAAAGGGTGAGTTCCTGTCTGTTTCGGCACCCCTGGCACAGGGGACGCTCAAAGTGCTGGAAGCTGACGAAGGACCGGGATGAGATCAGAGTCCTGAAATGAGAATGGCAAACAGGAAAAGGCTCTGCCGTTCGAAGATTATTCTGCCGAATCGACGGCGTTCGGCAGGTAGCCGTTTTGCCTCAGGAATTGCTCGGCTCGCTGCGTGCTCGGCTTTTCGAAGACCGGTTGCATCATGAAGCTGTGGCCAGCGCCCTTGAATACCTTCTACTCCTACTGCTGGCCGGCTTCCCGAGCGTGGGCGACAAATGCCTGTTGCTACTTCAGTAGATGATCGCGGTCCCCGTGCATAATCAACGTCGGTGGCAATGGTTCCTTTGGAAGAATACGTGAGGCCGACATTTTCAATGCGTCGGCGACCGGGTGCAACAGCTGCCAGTCTCGCTCATTGAACAATTCGAGTACTTTTTGAAACCTCGCGATTTCCTCGGCAGCGATCCCTTCGCATTTGCCAAGAGTCACCGCCTGCTTGATCAATTCCGCGCGGTGGTCAAGGGGCACGGAGTATCTGTCGGGCGTGCTTCGGGCAAAATCCTTCAGGTGCGTAACAAACGCCGGTGCTTCCGCTATTGTCCGCGCCAGCAGTGTCTCAGATTTGACGAACCAGATGTCGATGCCGTCAAACGCCGAACAGTAAAGCACCAGAGCGTCGGGTCGAGGCGAAATCGACTGGTCATCATTCGCATCCTCAAAGGATCGATTGATGCTGGCTTGGAGTGCCAGGTCACCGCTGCCCGACGTACCGGTCGCCACGATCTTCTTTGAGTCAATACCAAGCGTCGCGGCATTCGCACGGAGAAAACGGATGGTACTCTTCGTGTCTTCGACCTGTTGTCTGGGACGCGGCAGCGAGGCGATCTTTTCCAGGCTCTGTTTGGGCAACTGCCCGGAATTCACAGGTGCAGTTTGCGCCTTGACGACCACCATACCACGCCGTCTGAAATGTTCCCTTTGAACAGGAATGTTGCACCGAAAGATGACCAGTGCTGACCGCTTGTCCGAGCGTCTCCAGACATCCGGATAATAAACAGTCAACGTGCGCCGCGGCTTTGCCTTATAGGCCATTGTCTTTGTTGGAATTGCAGCCGGCTCTGATGTCCCCAGTGTGTCCCTGTCCCCGAACGCTGACGTCGTCGCAATGAGCGTCACTAAGCCAGCAACAATTGACCTGACGGGGCGTCTTCTACGTGTCATGGTGTCCCCGTTCTTACGGCAGAATCGAAGGCCAAGGCGTTGACTGGCTGTACGATTCGTCAGTCAGTCGGCGAAACGAAGCTTCCTCAAATCACCAGAACGGCACAACTGAGTTGGTGATTGTGGCGATGCGAAACGAATGGGGTGAGAAGCGGCCTGAAGGGCCGGGGCGGAAGCATTGACAGAAGCCACGAACCGCGATCGGCTGAGTTATCTTAGCGACTCGCGTTCGGAACCCATGTCGGTTCGACAGGAGGCAGCAACGACAACCGCTGGCCAGGGTGCAAAATAAGGTCGTTTCGTGTCTTCAGGACGACTACAGCACAGGCGTGCATCGCTTAAGTTTCATGCAATATTTCGATAAGACCGAAGCAGGTCAATTGGTTTATTGCCAAAACACGGTGGTGTTACGGTATCGGAATGCCTGCCCGTTCAAACCATTTGACGGGGCACTAATCGCTTAAAGAATCATTGCCGAGGTCACTCCGACGACTGGATGACACTCATTTCTTCAACTCCCGGCTCATCGTCTCAACACGATTGGGTTCGGCAGAGGTAAGGTCATGTTGTTCGCCGGGATCAGCGAGTATGTCGAATAACTCCCACGTCTCACCTTGATCCTTGCTGCAGAGTTTGTATTGCTGGCCAACGAATGCCAACTGGTTTCGGGATTGAACACCAATCGGTCTGTTTCGCACTGTCCGCTCGATTACAAGTCGGCCCTTGGCAGATGCCAGGCTTCAGCAACGTCGAGGGTTCGAAGCTGTCGACGAAGGCTCCGGGCGGCCGGCTGTTTTCCGGGGTGCGGTGGCGGCACCATGACACAACAGCACAAGATGATGCCGATCGCAGGTCGTCAGCTAATGGCCTCGCTGTTGACAGGAGTGCAGGGCGGCGATGCCGCTGGCTGTCCGAGAGGCAGATGACTCAGATTCTCGGAGCAACCGGCGTTGACGCCCACACCGGGATTTCTTACGACCGTGCGCATTGTATCAACCACGGCCGAAAAAAAGGACGGAAAAACGGGATACGTCTGTTCCGGATTCGAGTCGACGGTTTCTGTCATGCATCCCTTCAACAGTGAGTGGTCAAGTTTGGGGTAACGATGGTGTGGACCGTGGATTGACAGGTCAAAATTGAAGTAGGAGAGAAATTTTGTGATAAAGGTCTGGCCGACGACAGTCCGCGTGCCATGAAATGGGTCGAAGCTGCTCGTACCAACGTGGTCCATTAGCTTCCTTAAACCATTGCCCATTGTCGCAAGGACGGGAGGTGCCGCGAAAATCCATTGTTCCGGGCGAAACAGAAATATTCCGCTTCGATGGACATAAATACAGCCTCCAATGATGCCGAACCAGAACACTGCGATCGCCAGATACTCCAGCCGCATAATGCGGCGAACTTCCGGTGTGACAGGCGACCTGGGGTTAAAGCAGATGCGTCCCCAGACGATCGGAGTCAGAACAATCGCGAACAGGATGTCACACCACACAAAGATGCGGCGAAATCGCAGCGACACATTCGGGTCGCCATAAGGCCACATTTCCCAGTCCAGCGGGGTATTCAGATAAGCGTGATGCCTCATGTGTACATGCTTGTACACGGTGTACGGAATGCCCACAACCGTACCGATAATTCGTGCCGTCGCAGTTACCAGCGTCTTGTTAATGATCAGGTTTCCATGCACAAGCTCATGGGACACTCCTCCAATGCAAAACCAGGCAAACGTCAGCAGTGGGATCCAGACAGCAGAAGTGATTATGTTTGTCGGGGCGTAATGCGCCATCCACCACCACTGACCGCCGCAGGCGACAATCGGAAATGCTAAACATCTTGAGAAGCTTTGTAATGACATTGGGCTAACCATAGATTGAGTTGCAATATCGGCTTACGGCGGGAATCGGACACGGTGCGGAAACAACGTTACGTCTTCAGCCTACATGTGAACCTGAGGGTCGGAAGCAACAGCGGGAAGTTCTGGCATTGACGACAAGGGCTCCTGACCTTGAACATTCTTTTGCGAACACGAAACGCCGTCCCCAATATGCAATTCGGAAGTCCGCACGAGGGCCACCAGACGATCGGCCAGCTTCGCCAACAGTTTTTCAGCTTCCGCCTTGGAAAATAAACGCGTGTTTCTGTTCAGATGCACGAACAACTCGCCGCCATACGTACCAAACGCAATTGTAACATTCGTGTTCGATCGCACCGGCGCGACACCATCGATGCTTTGAATGATAACATTGCCCGCGACGGCCTTTCCTTGCTTCAACGGAAATCGATTCTCAAACAACCGGCGCACTTCGCCGACATTGGTCACCACGGCTGACGCGAAGTCCGGCTGAAGTTTCCTTGACAGATCAAACAGGCCCGGAATCCAGCGAGTCAGGGCAAACCCCCGCAGCATCGCCGCCCCCTCGTTCCTGTTAAGCATCTGGTGAGACTTGTGGTGAATGGCCGCCAACAGCGACTCGGTGTGTCGAATCTGACGACGACGATAACTGTGAAAAACGTAGCTAACCACATTGGCAGCTGAAATCTCGTCATGGTCAGGGGTTCGCATGCTGACGGGCATCAGGATGCGAAACAGATCGTTGGGTCGCGCGGTTGGGTCGGTGGCTGTCCAGTCTGCCATCTGCTGCAGAGAAACCATCAGGCACAAATCATTTGTCGAAACTCCCCGAGCGGCCGCCCACTTCTTCAGTTGCTTCACGGTTGTTCGTGACAGCACCTCTGTATGGACAATGTTCTCACCATCCTCGTTCGTTACGGGTAACGGTGACTGCCTCAGAAACCGATAGCTTTTTCTAAACAACAATCGGCACGTTTCCAAAAGCGTGTGAAGAATGGGGGCGTTCCGATTATCGGGCATGTGCAGAGAGCCGCGTTTCAGGAGCACGTTCGGATCAGGCCGTCGGACAGTCGGTCGGTCATCTTCACTCGTGGCGGTCAGTTGACCGTAGCGAGCGAAGACATCCCCGAGAAAACGAATTGCTCCAATACCGTCGGTACACGCATGATGAAAGTGGGAAATCAACACACCCCGCGTGGCACAAAGCCGCAGGTCAAACACGACGCCAGATTGCTGAGCCAGATTGATCCACCTGGAACGGCAGTTGACCGGCGGAAATTCGCGATCACATCTGACAATGGTGATCGATGGCTCGTGGTCTTTCAACAATCGCCATTTCATCCGCCATCCCGATTCGTCTATCACAGCACGCAGCAGCGGGTTATCGACCAGCGTTTCTCGCAGAGCAGACTCGAAGGCTGACTCATCAAGTGTCCCCTCAAACGGCGTCCGCAGGACAATGACCATCGGGTACTCGGGCGAATCGTCGCAAAATGCGTAGTGTTCGAAATTCGACAGAGTCAGAGGAAAGATATGACCTGTATCAGACATCGCCAGTTCTTCAGGGCTACGTGAGCTTCCATGGATTACGGAGAATGTCCCCGTCGTTCGAATCCTGAATGGACACCGCAAAACCCTTGTGGTACGGACCACAGCTGTGAACTTGGGGAATATGAGTATAATACACAGGATTAGTGAACTGCAAACGCCAAGTCTCAGTCGAGCGCCTTTACATGGGATTCATCGAATGACGGAACGTGATTCGAGAAATCGGCGCCGTGTATTTCAAGCTCCGCGGGGATGCTTGACTTTGTTGCATCCTGCCATGAGGTGCCGCAGGAATTTTTGATCGCATCACCGAACGAGTGCTAGGCCGTACGTTATACCGAAACGGATACGTGTGCCTGGGCTGCGCCTTTCGGTGGTGGGCAAGTCGTCGTCGCGGTCTGTCTCAGGCCTTGCAGCAACGAATTCAGCAGTTCCTGCGCGTCGGACTGGGTGAAGCCCACCGGACAACAGCGTATGGTAATCGAAAGGCAACCACTGACCATAATTGTGGATAACGCTGCGGCCGTTCCCTGACGGATCGGCGGAATGCCGCAGACGTCTTCAACCAGCAGATTGCCCATCTGAATGCGTCCATCCCGCTTCGGCAGACGGCTGCCGATAGCATTCAACATATTTCCCATGTGAGACAGCACGATTGTGCTCATGCAGTTTTTTCTGCTTCGCTTCATCACCAGACGCAGCAGTCCGGGAATCCTTTCCATCGCCTTGAGCGCCTGGATAAACATCCACCCTGCCTGACTCTCGTGGACCAGTTGCATCTCGTCGCGAACGCTGATCAGTAATTCTTCGGGGCGGGCGACTAACATCACCGGTCTCGCGATAAAGATGTAACTTACAACGTTACATGCCGGCAATTCGCTATCAGACGGACCTCTCAGGCTGATGGGCACGAGCACACAGAATGTGGGCTGCTTCCATCGCAGGAGTCTCGGTTGTTTATTGGAAATATTCGAATTCCAGGCCTGTGCGGTCACCATCAATTCTCGCACAAGCAGGTCATTCAGAGACGCGTTCTGCTGCTTTGCGGCGTCTCTCAGCCCGCGGGTTTCGGCACGTGTCAGCTTCAGTGACAGCAGACCAAGACCAGGGTGGCGTTCGCCATCATCGCCTGTTGCTTTCGAAAGCAGCGGTAATTTTACTTGCGCCAGATAGCGTATCGTGTACTTCATCACGATACGAATGCGACGAACGATTGACCCCGACACGTTAGCGACCCGTCGTCCTTCGGCACGGTTTCTGTTCTTTAGTAATTCCAGATTGAGGGGCCGTAGTTCCGGCAGTTCTGCTGTCGCTCCGGTTGACGCTGCATGGTGCCGTGCATACGCAATGGCGACATCTTCGAGAAACTGAGCTGCCCCGATTCCGTCGCAACAGGCGTGGTGAAACTGTATCGTAATCGTTGCGTGATCGGAGCCTTGTTCGCCCCACACTCGCAATCCGATATTCGTTGTCAGATCAATCGGCTGTCGCCAAGGCTCTTCCACCATCCATCGTTCATGGTCCCAGTCCGGTTTCGGAATCTCGCCTCCCGCCCAGACCCAATGTCCGCCACGATTGGTCGTTTCGACTCGGCTGCAAAGAAGCGGGTGTCGACTCAATGCCTCATCCACTGCGAATTTCATGACGTCCCGGTCAACAATGCCCTTCAAGCGGACCTGCAAATAGAACATCATCGGATAGTCAGTGGATTCATCAGCTAACATGAACCTCTCAAAGACCGTAAGCGGTAACGGAAACAGATTGTCTGGTTCGATGAGTGACATTAGGACGATCCGACACCGTACTTCGGGATAAATCAGCGTTCCATGTTTGAGTGTGTTGCGGCCCTGCCACAAGCAATATTAGAGAATATTACTGACACTTCGCTGTATGGACGCATGATACTCGTTGCAGGCGGAATATTCTTGAGGAAGGGATCTGCAGAAGGTCCGTGACTCCGAATAACGATACTCCTGCATTAGGGCTGCATATGTCCGCCGACACCCTCTGTGGAATGGCTGATCGCGTTCGTTCTTCCGCATTTGATCAGCTACGGTTGCGTGCTCCGGTTACATCGATCGAGAGCAATTAGCGCCTGCAAAACGGGCCAGCCCGTGTCATCACGTTGATGACCTGGCCTCACGAATGCCCCAATTGACCGAGGACGAACCGACGTAACGGTGGGGGCGGGACGGCCGTGTCAGAACATGTCAGGATTTATGATAGCTGGAGTGACCTCAAACGGCCGAGCCGAGTGCTGCGTCGGCAGCGGTCATGCCCAATCGAACATCCCCTTGACGATTCAGTTGAGGTACTTTGGCTCAGGCGATAGTGAATGAGCACGGTAGCACTCTGTATTATCTTATTCGCTCCCTGCGAAGATTCCGGGATTGCCCGTGCCGGGTGCCTCTGCATCGTCCTGACCGGCAGTCACTATCACGCAACCGGTACCAGGCCTCGGTGGGTCGGCTCCTCCGCCTCACGCAGCATCCCCCAGCGGCTTGCCTGCCACAGCTCACCGGTATTCAGTTCAATCGCCGTCAGCCACCCGTGACGCCAGCAGGCAGTGTCGATGCAGATAACAAACCCAAGGTCAAGAATCTCGGAGTTCTTTTGCTCCGTGTGTCCGACAACAACGGTCTTACCAGACTGATGAGGCTGCATCTCATCAGGCTCCAACAGAGCCCACCGCAACTGATAAGCCTTCTGTTCGGCCATCGGAAGGTCCGAACGATAATTGGCATGAGTCAGGATGAAACGATCTGTTTCGTAATAGGGCTGACATGACGACAACAGTGCCCAGTGCTCCGGGGGAATATCACTCAGCGTTGCGCCAAAACGATAAGAATTTAAGGTAGACACGCCACCGCAGTTCTCCCAGTATCGAAGTGCGACGTCACCTTCCTGTGCAGCAAACAGCATTTCTTCATGATTGCCCTTGATAACAACCACATCACAAACGTTTTGCAGCTCGATTAACTGGTCCAGGACCTCTGCACTGTCCCGGCCCTGGTCGATAAGATCACCAAGAAATACAAGGTGATCGTCTGCCGTAGGGGCAATCGCTTTCAGAATTGTCTGGAAGGCATGTCCACAACCGTGAACATCGCCAACGGCAATCAGGCGACCTGAATCAGAGGACATGAACCTAACCTGTGCGACATGACTTTGAGGGCTTCGGTGGCTGAGGGGGGACTTGCCTCATAACGGTTAAACATCTGCAGTATGTCCTGGCGAGTCAAAGGCGCCAATCTGAATAGAAATACAGACGACATCGAAGGGCAGAATGTCGATGGTGTCACAGGCAACGATCTGCTTTGTCGAGTTGTAAATCAACGCGAGACTCGACGTTGGTCTTACATTCTGGCAGTGCTGCTTTAGTCCTCAGATAATCCCGCATCCGTGATCTTCGGTCCGCTCAGGTAGACTGAGACCACCGACTTTGCGTCGAGCCGAACTCTTCCCCTAATTTCTGCATCGTAGCGACAGCGAGCCTCTCCCCCTGCAATTACGAGCGTCTCGTGGTAATCGTTCAGGATCAGTCACGTACACACATTCAAGCACCGTATTTTCTGCCCAAGCCGTTTACGCAACCTCAGCGACAGGCTGGGATCCACGTGAACTGCCACGAAAATCACGAACAAACCGATGTCTGCCATGTCTACGCTTTTCATGACTTCAAAAAGGCGTTTGCTACTTACAACGCCAGGATGCTGAGTCCGACGCAGTTCCTGTGATTACTGAAGCACAGTGCATTCACGTCGACTCAGGAGGACATCAATTA
>Ga0315316_10003658_pt1 | contig 11166 bp, 6 predicted proteins | sample M160m3416metaG_FD_203702 | JGI IMG/M metagenome (GOLD analysis project Ga0315316, IMG submission 203702) | Ammonia-oxidizing marine archaeal communities from Monterey Bay, California, United States - M1 60m 3416 | ecosystem: Environmental > Aquatic > Marine > Intertidal zone | place: USA... | reverse complement strand
TGTTGAACCGTAAAACTGGCTTAAGATAATTTATAAAGCCTCTTTATATAAGGGCTGATGGAAAACCTCGGTAAAATCACCTGCTATGCTTTTCTTCTCTGCTTTCTGCAGCTGGAAATTGTAAGTATTGCAGCTATTGAGGAAAACTCCCCGCCTGAGATTCGGTTTGCAGAGCCTGGCAGCAAATCGATCCCTGATTTTCAAAAACACATCGTTCCACTGCTTGGCAAACTTGGATGTAGCTCTGCCAAATGCCACGGCTCTTTTCAGGGCGCAGGAGATTTTCGTCTATCGCTTTTTGGATTCGATTTTCAAAGGGATCATGCTGCCCTTGTAGGAGAAGCTTCTTCAGAAAAGGGAGCCCGAGTAGACCTCGATACTCCTGACCGGAGTTTGATTCTCCTTAAGCCCACCAAACAAATCAAACATCGCGGCGGAGAAATCATCGAAAAAGACACATGGGAATACAATCTACTACATCGATGGATACAATCTGGAGCAGCCGGGATACCAATCGCCAAAACAGACAAAGCAGCTCCTGCCTCTAAGCCCGCATTCTCAAAAGAAGGGATTCAATTCTTTAATGCCAAGATCCTCCCTCTTTTAGAGAACAATTGTTATGAGTGCCATGGCCACAACCAAAGCAAGGGAGACCTTCAGCTTAAATCTCGAGAGGATGCGCTTCTCGGAGGGGCCTCAGGGAAGTCCGCCATCGTTCCAGGCAATATTAATAAAAGTCTTTTGATTGAAGCTGTAAGTCACTCCAACCCGGATCTGCAAATGCCACCGGAGCGAATGCTTGAAGCAAGTGAAATAGCCGATTTGGAAAATTGGATTGCTCAGGGAGCCCCTTGGCCGGATCCGGCTGACTTAGTTCCCATTCAATCTGGAAAGAAACTGGCTCGACTCCTTTATGAGCCACAGGAAATTCTTTTTCTTAATTCGGAGGATGCCGCTCAAATCCGCATCATTGCTGAATGGGAAAACGGCGATCGAGAAGATGTAACAGCATTAACGCGTTTTCGCACCAACAACGATGCCGTAGTCTTGGTTGATGAATTAGGCATAGCAACTTCCAGCGGAAAGGGGGATACCCACATTGTAGCCCTATATGACAACGGCATTGCAGCGATACCTGTTTTACGGCCAATAACAGATAAGCGAGGGCAAATTGATGTCACAAAATATCTCAACCCCATTGATAAACTTGTTGGGGAAAAACTGAACAAGCTCGGGATCTCTGCCTCCGAGAGGTGCTCAGACACCGAGTTTCTCCGAAGAGTAAGCATCGACTTAACCGGCACACTTCCTTCCCCTGATGAAGTTTTATCGTTCATCGCAGATACCTCAATTGATAAGCGTAATAATAAAATCAATGAGCTTTTAGGGCGCCCATCATATGCGGCATGGTGGGCAAACAAGCTGTGCGATTTTACCGGAGGCAATCCCGCCTCCATTAGCAGCCTGCTTGAAGTGGCTACAGAAAATGGCTATGCAAAAGCAACAAGATGGTATGACTGGATTTATGAAAAGATTGCCAGCAATCAATCCTATCTTGAGCTGGTAGAGGGAATTATGTTGTCCGACGTTTCTCGCGGGGTTGGAGAAGGCATGCCTTATTTTTGGACCCGCCAAAGCCTCGAGGAACCAAAAGATACAGCTATGTCTGTAGCCCACAGCTTTCTGGGGATTCAATTACAGTGCGCAGAATGTCACAAACACCCTTTTGACCAATGGACACAAAATGACTTTGTTGATTTCTCAAATTTCTTTGACACCCCCATGCTGAAGAAAGGGAGAAAACGAAGTGCCGCGAATCCCTCGGGCGCAAATAAGAAAGAGCTGAGCCTGCTACGAAGCCACAAGGTTACGATCGGCGATAACGACCCACGCAAACCTGTTATGGACTGGTTGCGCAGAGAGGATAATCCATGGTTCGCCCGCTCTTTTGTTAATCGTGTATGGGCCGGTTACTTTAATGTCGGAATTGTAGAACCGACTGATGAATTCACTCCCTCCAATCCCCCGAGCAACCCTGAATTGCTCAACTGGCTTACCCAGGGCTTTGTGGCAAGCGGCTACGATATGAAATGGCTGCACAGACAAATTGTAAGTAGTGAAACCTACCAGCGGAGTTGGCGGCCTAATGAAACCAACCGGGATGACCTCCGCAACTATAGCAGAGCTATCCCTCGCAGAATTCCTGCAGAGGTAATTTATGATGCAATGAAACAAGCCACGGCCAAATCAGATCAACTGGAAAACGTGAGAACAAATTTGAAACGGCGCGGCACCGGCCACCTTTCTATGCGTATGGCGGGAACTCACGCAATGAAGGTATTCGGCAAGCCTGCCAGAGCCATTAACTGCGATTGCGAACGCGTCAACAAGCCGACATTACTACAATCTATTTTTCTGCAAAATGACCCCCTGGTTCGCATGCGACTGGATAGTAGCGGCTGGATTACTGAGGTTAGCGAGAGCAACAAGAAAAATGATGGTACAGAATTAATTAAGGAGGCCTGGCTTCGGTCTGTAAATCGTCTCCCGCGCCAAACAGAAGTCTCCCGCGCCAAAGCCCATCTGGCTAGCGCTTCATCAACCGAGGACGGCTTGACTGATCTGCTTTGGGCATTAATCAACACAAAAGAATTTATTCTCAACCACTAAACTATTTTATAAATATGAAAAAAATCATTCTCACAACTACATGGCTTTTGACGTTTGCTTTGTCCTCTAGTTTGGAGGCCAACACTCATTGGAATCAGTTTCGAGGCCCTGATGACGGCGTTGCCTCAAATGCCAAACTTCCAGTTAATTTTTCTGATACAAAAAACGTTCAGTGGAGAACTCCTATTCACGACCTAGGATGGTCCTCCCCTGTTGTCTGGGAGAAGCAAGTTTGGGTCACAACAGCAAAAAAAGATGGCACGGAACTATTTGCCGTGTGCGTCAATCTGGAGACTGGAAAAATCGAGCATGACATTAAGGTCTTTGATGTCTCCAACCCACAAAACGAGTGGTCGCACTTAAACACACACGCCACTCCGACTCCGATCATTGAAGAGGGTCGTATTTATGTTCACTTTGGCTCCTATGGGACCGCATGCTTGGATACTCAGACCGGAAAAAAACTCTGGGAACGGAGAGATCTAAATTGTGATCACAGGGTTCGCGCTGCTTCCTGCCCTATAATCGATGGAGGCTTAATATTTTTAACTTACGATGGAGTAGACCAACAGTTCGTTGCTGCTCTGGAAAAAGAAACCGGCAAGACTCGCTGGATGACCAAAAGGACATACAAGTCCGGCCGGGTCCCTCCAAAGGATAAGCCTAATGACAATCGCAAATCATATGCCACGCCTACCATCATTGAGCATGATGGGAAAAAGCAACTTATTAGCCCTGCCGCCGAAGCGACTTATTCATACGACCCTTCGACTGGTAAAGAGCTATGGTTTATTCGTCACGGCTCTGGTTATGGTTATAACGTCACATGTCGTCCGATATTCAGGCACGGCCTTATTTTCACCAACTCAGGAATCTCTAAAAAACTTTTCGCCATTGATCCATCCGGGTCGGGAGACGTAACAGATTCGCACATACGGTGGACAACTCGTAGAGGCGTTTCAAATATTCCTGCCCCTCTGATTGTTGGAGACAATTTGTACATGATTACTGATAGCGGAGGAATGGTAAGCTGCTACAACGCCAAAACTGGCAAACAAGTCTTTAGCGAAAGACTAGGGGGGCTACAAAACCATTGGGTATCTCCCGTATATGCCGATGGAAAGATATACTTCTTTAGCAAGGATGGGGGTGCTTCAGTGGTCGAAGCTTCCTCTGAATTTAAGGTGCTCTCCAAAAATGAATTCGATACAGTATTTGTTTCCATGCCTGCCATTGCAGGAGACTCCATGCTTATAAGGTCCGATACGCATCTCTACCGAATAGCAAAAGGATACGAGGTCAAAGCTCTACCAAAAATAGCTTCTGCAACTAAGCGCTCCAAAAATACAAAAGGATTTCCCAAAAAGCCCCAACAGCGAAACTCTAATAGTTTAGTCGATGTCTCCGCATATTATTTAGGCGGTAAAACCAACAGCAAAGGGGTATTTGAATGCAGTTTTATGATTGAAGAGGCAGGCGTTCCAAAGGATGAATGGCCTCAGGTCAAATTTACTGGTGATCGTTTTCGAGACGCTTTTTCTGGCTATAAACAATATCAAAAAGTTAATCTCGACCTAGCGAAGCGGACAGCACGCCGCAAAAAATAATTGGGCAAAGAAGCAAACATGGATATGAAGCATTTTAACCGGCGGCAAATGCTAAAGGTGGGAGCCTTAGGAGGCCTCTCATTGTCTAATTATCTGAGAGTTCAAGCGGCCTCAAAATCAACTTCATCTACCCGGTCTGGAATTTTTATTTTTCTAGAAGGCGGCCCGTCTCACCAGGACACCTTTGACCTCAAGCCCGATGCTCCTTCTGAATACCGTGGCGAGTTCAATCCCATATCAACTTCAGTTCCTGGAATCCAAATTTGCGAACATCTTCCAGAGCTAGCCAAACGCGCCAAAGACTACGCGATTATTCGCGGGCTGACTCATACTCTTGCAGATCATGGAATTGGGAAAAAATATCTGCTCACAGGAAACCGTCCTTCTCAGACATTAAGCTATCCAGAATACGGCTCGGTAGTCAGCAAAGTACATCCATCTGCGTCCGATCTGCCATCCTACGTTTCAATAGACGAATCGTTTGTAGGCCCTGGTTATCTTGGCAATGAATTTAGTGCCCTCACGGCCAAAAAGCCGACATATGGAATTCCTTATAGTGTTCGCGGCATTTCTCTCGAGGACGGATTAACCGTAGAAAAATATAATTCCCAAAAGAAACTTCTAGACGATCTGGACACGGCATTCCGAGGCTATGAAGATCTAGATGAATCGGTTCGTGGGCTTGACCGTTTTGGAGAACAGGCTCACGACATCATCAGTTCACCAACTACCAGAAAAGCTTTTGACCTTTCTCTGGAAAAACCTACCGAAGCTACTAGATTTGGCAGACATGAGTTCGGGCAAAGCCTGCTGCTCGCTTCTAGATTGATCGAGGCCGGGGTTCATTTTGTTACAGTCCGATTGCGTCCAGCTGAATTTGATTTTGATACTCACACGGATAATTTTTCGCGGCTCAGTAATTTGCTGCCACCCTTTGATAAAGGACTGGCTTCATTAATCGACAGACTAAAGGAAAGAGGTCTGTTCTCTTCAACAGCGATAATGGTAGCAGGTGAATTTGGCCGAACCCCAAAAGTAAATAATCAAGGCGGACGGGATCATTGGGCAAGAGCCATGTTTGCCCTGATGGCCGGCGGTGATGTCAGGGGGGGACAAGCCATCGGAGAAACGGATAAACTTGCAGGGGAACCGGAAGGATCAGGCTATTCCCCGGAAGATATAGCCGCTTCTTTTTTCCAAAATATTGGCATCTCTCCTCAAAAAGAATTCCAGACCAATGTAGGGAGACCCATTAACCTCGTACGTGACGGACAACCAATTAAACAACTTTTTTCATGAAAAAAACCATTCAATACATCATAGCCCTCGGGACCATCGTTCTTCTCTCCGCATGTTCGCAAGCTCCGCAGCCTCCTAATATAACGCTTTTCGAGGCAGCGAGTAAGGGGAATTTAAATGCCACGAAACAACATATTGCTGCGGGAACAAACCTTGATCAACAAGATCCAAACCCAAGTGGAAATAAAGATACCGCACTAGGAATGGCAGCAGCATTTGGCCATTCTGATGTTGCAATTGCACTGATAAATGCCGGCGCAGATCTAAATAAAAGAAACAAAGATGGAAATACGCCTCTTCATGCTGCCTCGTTTTTGTGTCACACAAAAATAGTTCAAGCACTAGTGACTAAAGGGGCCGATAAAGGAGCCAGAAACAATGACGGAGGCACTGCACTAGAAGGCGTTCTGATACCATGGAAAGACGCAAAACCTATTTATGAGTTCCTTGATTCGCTTTTATTCAAGCCTTTTGGGACTCCATTGGACTACGACCGAATCCAATCCACCCGCCCAAAAATCGTCAAGGCTCTACAGTAATTTTTATCTAAACACCTATTCGGATTTGCCTTCATTTAAGGAAGCTGGATTCCTCATAGATCAGATATAAAAATCTGAAAATTTGTAACTAATAGGCTGTGTTTGGTCTATAATGTAACACTTGTGTCACGTTTTATGGTCGTTTTAGCAAAACAATGCTGTCTTAATTGCCGGTTCAAAGAAAAAAATCCTATCATGAGGAATCCATTTATACTTCTTATAGCTTTCGTTTTATTTGCCCTTGGCAATTCCCCCGCTCAATCGAAAGAGCTTAAGCTAGATGATCTGTTCCAAAAAGATCGTGTGATCAAAGTTAATATTAAAGTCTCCCCGGCGAACTGGGACAAACTGCGATTTAAATCACGCAATTTTTTCGAAGCACTCCAGCCCAGCCGACAGTTTGAGCCCCCCCCTACTCCTTACGAATATGTGGAAGCCAGTGTTACAATCGACGGAGTAACTTATCCGAAAGTGGGCATCCGAAAGAAAGGATTCATTGGATCACAGGATACCAACCGGCCATCCATCAAAATCAAACTAGACTATTTTGACGAAGATCAAGAAATAGACGGATTAAATAATCTGACATTTAACAACAATAAGCAGGATACCACGTTAATGAATCAGTTTATGTGTTATGATCTATTTGATCAGGCAGGATCTCCTGGCTCACGCTGCGGCTTTGCTAATATCACCGTGAACGATAAAAATCTTGGGATTTATGCGCATGTTGAATCGGTACGCAAACACCTGCTTAAACGGGAGTTTGGAAGCTCGAAAGGAATCCTTTATGAGGGAACCGTTGTTGACTTTTATAAAGACTGGGAAGGAAGCTTTGATCGCAAAACTGGGAAAAAGAAAAAAGGCCTGAAATCAATCCTTGATGTAATCAACGTAATGGAGGGAGGTAACGGCACTCCTCTGTTTAGTGGTGACTTTCCAGGGCGCGCACTCGTTCCTGAAAACGGCGATTTGGATGATGAATGGTTTAAGCCGGATTTTGACGACTCACAATGGATCTCAGGGAAAAATGGAGCCGGATTTGAAACAGAGCAAGGCTACGAAAAATTGATCCAGAAATCTTTTGATTTTGAGGAGAAAATGAATGGCAAAGCCACTTCACTTTATCTTCGATTCCCATTTGAGCTAAAAGACATTGAAGCCCTTAAAGACACAAATCTCGCTCTTCGAATGAAGTGCGACGACGGATTTGTGGCTTATATAAATGGACAGGAAGTTGCCCGGTTTAACGCCCCTGAAAATTCAACCTGGGACTCCGCTGCAACTGGCAGCAGGGCAGATGCCTCAAACATGACGTTCTCTGATTTTGATATCTCCAAGCATATCGACCTGCTTCATGAAGGGAAAAACCTTCTGGCCATCCATGGAATGAATAACAGCCGAGCGAGCAGCGACTTTCTCATCGTAGCGGAGCTTGCAAAGAATGATTTTCAATTTGAAAAAGAGCTATGGAAACATATCGATCAAGAATCTTTCTACAAATTTTGGGCCCTTGAAGGCCTCGTGAGTTTTTGGGATGGATACTCTGGAAATCGCAATAATTTCTTTGTCTATTTGAATCCTGAAACAGACAAGTTTCATTTCATGCCTTGGGGAACAGATTGCGCCTTTCAAAAATACAGCCCGCTCGGAGTAGACCGCCGGTCTCCGCGTTCAGTTCGCACTGTTGGCATTATATGTCACCGCCTGTATCAGCTTCCATCTGTGCGTAAAAAATATGCGGCTACAATGAAATCTCTGCTCGCTACACACTGGGATGAAAAAAAACTTTTAGCTGAAACCGAACGCCTGGAGGACATGCTTGATCCATATCTTTCTTCAGAGCAAAAAAGAAGGGTTCGTTATGAACCGATCCGCCAATTCATTCGCAATCGTCGTTCTGATGTTGAACGAGAAATCAACGGAGACGACATGCCTCTATGGAATTCTACTCCGGAACCTCCTCCTGTAATCGGAGGCAGGCCCAATGAGCGCCGAGGAAGAAGAGGCGATGATGAGCGTCGAGGACGCAGAGATGAAGGCGAACGTGGAGAGCGAGCCAAGGCAACCTCCTTCTTTGACGCCGCAAAAGAAGGAGACTTCAAGCTCGTTAAAGAATACTTGGCCAAAGGCGTCAAAGTTAATGATACCGATGAAAGGGGAGGGTCCGCAATTGGTCTGGCAGCACTGGCTGGCCAAAGCAAAATGGTTGGATTCCTAATTGAAGAAGGCGCAGATGTGAATATTACCTCTGGAGATGGCGGCACGCCACTCCATGGCGCAGCCTTCCTCGGACAAGTGGAATCCGTTGGGATACTTATTAAGGCCGGGGCCAAGGTAAACGCACAAAATCAAAGAAAAGAAACTCCTCTTGATAGTTGCTCCGGGTGGAATGAAGAAACCAAAGGTTTCGTTGAATTGATCTCTGGATTCCTTCAAATCGAAGTCGACATTGAAAAGGCTCGTGCAGGGAGATTAAAGGTTGAAGCATTGCTCAAAGAAAATGGAGGAAAAAGAGGCGCGGAATTAGCCAGCGCCGGCCTTGGAGCTCTATGGAATGCAGCCAAAACTGGAAACTTGGCCGCTCTGGAAGCCAACACCAAAGACAATTCGGCATTAGAGTCACACGACGACAAAGGGATCACCCCTCTTTCATGGGCTGCCAATGCTGGACAAGCTGAAGCAGCTCAATGGCTCATCGATAAAGGGGCCAACGTCAATGGCAAAAACAGGGATGGCAACACTGCTCTTCACGGAGCCGCATTTTTCGGCAATTTAGAAGTGGTCGAGCTCTTGCTTAAACATAAGGCCAAGGTAAATGCTCGGAGCACCAAAGGTGAAACGCCACTCGACACGGTGTCCGCAGAATGGGGTGAAGAGACTAAAGGGATCCTCCAGTTTATAGCCGGTATTCTTGAGCTAAAAATCGATATCCAACAAGTAGAAGCCAATCGCCCTAAAATTGTCGCGTTACTACGTAAACAAGGCGGGCTTACGAGCCAACAACTAGACTAGTCTGGAAATTTTTCCCTCATGACTAACCCATTGGCCCTAGGCTGATTTCTTTTTAAGCTCCGTAGGTTTATCAGCTGTTTCTGTATGCAATCTTCCGGCCTTCCACCCATGCAGCGCTACCATGACTTTGATGCCTTACGTGCTGTAGCCATGCTTTTGGGCATTGTTCTACACGGAATGATGTCCCTGGTCCCTCTCCCGGTCGCAGTCTGGCCAGCCCAGGATGTGGCTCGTAATGAATTTTATTTGTTTCTTCTTCACGCCATCCACGGTTTTCGATTGCAACTCTTCTTCGTCCTGAGCGGATTTTTCACAATGATGATGTGGAAAAAGTATGGACTCAAAAAACTCCTCGGCCACAGAACCAAACGAATCCTGTTGCCTCTTTTAGTTTTTACAATCCCTTTACTGCCAATATTTATTGCAACCGACTCTTACGGCAGGCAAATCTCGGCAAACTACGACAGCAGTTTATCTATCTGGGATGCCGCCAAAGCAGGCGATGCAGATGCCATAAATCAGCATATTGCTTCAGGAGCTGATCCTAATGCTGCGGATTTGACAGGGGTAACCCCGCTAAATTGGGCAACTCGACTGGGCCATATTCCCGCAGTTAAAGCTCTAAGATCACAAGGCGTAGATATCCATACTGCAGAACCTGATGGCACAACAGCACTTCACAATGCCGCACTTTTTGGGAACTTAGAGATGGTGAAATTTTTGGTCACCGCTGGTGCAGATGTAAATGCTGAAACCTCTCTGGGGTATGCCCCATTATCATTGACCGAAGTAGATGAGCTTAGCACATTAATAATAGCTGAAATGATGTCGGTTCAATTAGATGACACCAAGCTTGCCGACAATCGAGCAGGCGTTGTTGACTATCTTGAAGAGAGGGGCGCTAACTTCGGAAGCCCAGATTTAGAAGAGCCTCTCGCTTGGCTTTATCCATTCTTGCCCGGAATTAAGCCCCTAGTAAATCAGCTGCCTCCGGCGGCTCAGACAGGCATGGAATTAGCGGTCATTTTTTGGATACTTTGTGTGTTGCCTGTATTTCAGCATCTATGGTTTTTGTATTATTTATTTTTAATCGTGTTGGGCTTTGTTGCCGTTACTTGGATCTGTCGTAACCGGGGCTGGAAGCCCGTCCCTTCTTGGATGGTTTCTTGGCCATTATGTCTAACGTGGGTGGTTCCATTAGCCATCGTCCCGCAGTTTTTCATGATCACCGACTTTGGGCCTGATACGGCCGCAAGTCCTATCCCATGGCCTCCGTTGCTTCTTTATTACTCAGTATTTTTTGGATTTGGAGCATTGTCGTTTGGCCGCAAATCTTTTGATTCAACAGCCGGTCGATTTTGGCCAATAGCATTAATCGCTGCGCTGCCTATCTTGTTACTTGGACAAGCAGAATATTCGGCGCGGGGCAGTTTATATGTCTCTGCCCAAGCTGCTTCTTTATCCACATTCCTTGGCCACCACTTACTATGCACCCTCTTCAGTGTTTTGTACGCCTGGCTGATGATCTTTGGCTTAATTGGTGCATTCCGAAAATATTGCTCTGGTGAAAATCCCCGTATCCGCTACCTCTCTGATGCTTCCTATTGGCTTTATATTGCTCACCTTCCCGTAGCCATGTTACTGCAAATTTGGATCGCCAATGCTCCTTGGCCAGGGGCGGTAAAATTGCTAGCTATTTGCACAATCACAACCCTGTTTCTTTTGGTGATTTATGAGCTTGCGGTACGCTACACTTGGATAGGGGCCATGCTAAATGGTCGCAAATCTCGTAATAATTGATATTTGCACTATGGTCAGCCGATCACTATTCTCCCGCGCGCTATCGGATAAACTAGCCCTTAAAATCCTAGGAAAATACCCATCTCTTCCTTTATGAATTTATTCAAAAACCTTTGGAAAGCCATCGACGTCGCCCTTGCCATGTCAGGCTTGCGCTTGGATTCAGGGCGAATGCTTTTTGCTTGGATTCCTTTGGTGGGGCTATCAACGGGCCTCCTCTATTACGTTGACCAAAA
>Ga0315316_10003653_pt1 | contig 11173 bp, 7 predicted proteins | sample M160m3416metaG_FD_203702 | JGI IMG/M metagenome (GOLD analysis project Ga0315316, IMG submission 203702) | Ammonia-oxidizing marine archaeal communities from Monterey Bay, California, United States - M1 60m 3416 | ecosystem: Environmental > Aquatic > Marine > Intertidal zone | place: USA... | reverse complement strand
ATGTCAGATGTCGAAATTGCCCCCATCATTGCATCAGTCACTTTATCATTACATTTAGACCAAGCATCAATCACTTTATTGTATTTTTCACCCTGAGTGATCAAACCGTCCATGTATTGCTGCTCAAATCCTTTCACCTGATCTCGCGTGGTGTCCACAGTATCCCATTTAGAATCTGGTATAACCATATCGTCCTTACCAAAAGAGATACCAGCACGAAAAGCTTCCTTAAAACCAAGTGACATAATTTGATCGCAAAAAATAACACTCTCTTTTTGTCCACAATATCGATATACTGTATCAATGACTTCACCCACTTCTTTTTTTCTGATCAATCTATTCACCAAACTGAATGGTGCTTTATTGTTAATAGGCAAGAGAGCGCCCAATCGAGCACGACCAGGAGTTGTCTCAAATCTCTTAAAATATATATTTCCTTCTTCATCAACTTGAGCAAGGCGAGCTTGAATTTTCGCATGCAGGTGCACATCACCAGCATCTAAAGCATGTTGAACTTCCTCTATGTCAGCAAAGATCTTACCCTCGCCTTTCATACCATCGCGCATCATAGAGATGTAATAAAGTCCCAAAATCATATCTTGTGAAGGAACTATTATCGGCTTTCCGTTCGCTGGTGACAAAACATTGTTAGTCGACATCATCAGCACTCTTGCTTCTAATTGAGCTTCCAAAGACAATGGAACATGCACTGCCATCTGATCACCATCAAAATCAGCATTAAAAGCTGAACAGACTAATGGATGCAATTGAATAGCTTTGCCTTCTATCAAAACAGGCTCAAATGCCTGAATCCCCAGCCGATGGAGAGTCGGAGCTCTATTTAACATAACAGGATGCTCTCGTATCACCTCGTCAAGTATATCCCAAACCTCCGGGCGTTCTTTCTCAACGAGCTTTTTTGCTTGCTTAACAGTAGAAGAAAGACCTTTTGCCTCTAAACGAGAATAAATAAACGGTTTAAAAAGCTCGAGGGCCATTTTCTTTGGCAACCCACATTGGTGTAACTTCAATTCTGGACCTGTCACGATCACAGATCGACCCGAGAAATCAACTCGCTTTCCTAAAAGATTTTGCCTAAATCTACCCTGTTTACCCTTGAGCATATCCGATAGAGACTTCAAAGGACGTTTGTTTGCACCCGTAATCACACGCCCGCGACGACCATTATCAAATAAGGCATCTACAGATTCTTGGAGCATTCTTTTTTCGTTACGAACAATAATATCTGGCGCACGCAACTCGATAAGACGCTTTAGTCTATTATTTCTATTTATCACGCGTCTGTACAAATCATTTAAATCAGAAGTTGCAAATCGACCTCCATCTAAAGGTACCAAAGGGCGCAACTCTGGTGGTATAACAGGCACAACGGTTAATACCATCCACTCAGGCCTATTGCCTGACTCTAAAAAGTTCTCTACTATTTTCAACCGTTTGATAATTTTTTTAGGCTTTAATTCCCCAGTTGCCTCGGCCAAATCACTACGTAACTGCTCCGCCTCAGCCTCAAGATCTATGTTTTTTAACATTTCTCTGATTGCTTCAGCACCAATACCTGCGGTAAAGGCATCAATGCCAAATGTATCTTGAGCATCCATAAACTCTTCTTCAGTTAACAAGTCCCCATAGGATAAGTCTGTCAAACCAGGCTCTATCACTACATAATTTTCAAAATATAAAATTCTTTCTAGATCTCGAAGTGTCATATCCAACATGAGACCAATGCGAGACGGTAAAGATTTTAAAAACCAAATATGAGCGCAAGGAGCAGCAAGCTCAATATGACCCATGCGCTCTCTTCTTACTTTTTGCAGCGTAACTTCAACACCACACTTTTCGCAAACTACACCCCTGTATTTCATTCGTTTATATTTTCCACACAAGCATTCATAATCCTTAATGGGTCCAAAAATTCTTGCACAAAAAAGACCATCACGCTCTGGCTTGAAAGTTCGATAATTTATTGTCTCAGGCTTCTTGATTTCACCAAATGACCATGACAAAATCCTTTCCGGGGAAGCTAACGAAATTTTAATTTCATCAAATATCTTTTTGTTAATCAGTGGATTAAATGGGTTATTTGTAATTTCCTGGTTCATTTTTTTATCCTAACATTATCTGGTTTAGTGAAAACTGTTTGTAAGTTAATCATTCTTCCTCCACAGCATCCAAGAGCTCCATGTTTAAACCAAGACCTCTCACTTCCTTCACCAAAACATTAAAGCTTTCTGGTATACCAGCTTCAAAGTTATCTTCACCTTTAACTATACTTTCATATACTTTTGTCCTACCGGCGACATCATCCGATTTTATAGTTAACATCTCCTGAAGCGTATAAGCAGCACCATATGCTTCTAATGCCCAGACTTCCATTTCGCCAAATCTTTGACCACCAAACTGAGCCTTTCCACCTAATGGTTGTTGAGTAACCAATGAATAAGGACCAGTAGATCGAGCATGAATTTTATCATCAACTAAATGGTGGAGTTTCAACAGATATTTTATCCCAACGGTTACAGGTCTCGCGAATTGCTCACCTGTCCTCCCGTCATAAACTACTGATTGACCAGACTTATCAAATCCCGCTTTTTCTAAAGCGGCATCAACGTCATTTTCTTTAGCACCATCAAAAACTGGAGTTGCAATTGGCACACCATCTGTAACATTTGAGGCCGCTTCAATAAGCTGAGAATCTGACATTGGCTTGAAAGCTTCATCAAATAACTCTTCGCCATAGGCATTTTTAATAGCTGACTCTAACTTTTCTTTCTCCCCAGATCTCCTAAATTCACCTAGAGCTTCAGAAATACTTTGACCAAGACCTCGAGCAGCCCATCCCATGTGAGTCTCTAAAATCTGACCAACATTCATTCGTGACGGAACACCCAAAGGGTTCAAACAGAAATCAACTGGCGTACCATCTGCCAAAAAGGGCATATCTTCCATCGGGACTACCTTGGAAATTACACCTTTATTACCATGACGCCCGGCCATTTTATCTCCTGGTTGCAGCTTTCGTTTTACTGCCACAAAAACTTTAACCATTTTCATGACCCCAGGAGGTAAATCATCTCCTCTTCGAACCTTCTCAACTTTATCTTGAAACCGGTTTTCCAGAACATTCTTCTGCAACTCGTATTGCGCATTCAAAGCTTCAATCTCTACAGAGGTATTTTCATCATCAATTGCAAGTTGCCACCACAAACCTTGACTCAAAGTGCCTAAAAGCTCTTCATCAACAGTAGAGCCCGACTTTATTTCCTTAGGACCTTTTGCAACTTTCTTGCCAACTATAAGACTTTTCAACCGCGCATAAATATTTCTATCAAGGATGCCGATTTCATCATCACGATCACGTGCAAGAGTTTCTACTTCTTCTCTTTCAATTTGAAGTGCGCGTTCATCTTTCTCAACTCCATGCCGATTAAAAACTCGAACTTCAACAACTGTCCCAAAATCTCCAGGCTTAACTCTCAAAGAAGTATCCCTGACATCGGAGGCTTTTTCTCCAAAAATAGCACGAAGTAACTTTTCTTCTGGAGTCATTGGGCTCTCACCTTTTGGTGTAATTTTGCCAACTAAGATATCTCCAGGCTCCACCTCCGCACCGATATAAACAATACCAGCCTCATCCAAATTTCGAAGAGCTTCTTCACCCACATTTGGAATATCACGAGTTATTTCCTCAGGACCTAGCTTAGTATCCCTGGCTGCTATTTCAAACTCTTCGATATGGATTGAGGTGAAAACATCATCTCGAGCAATTCGCTCAGAAATCAAAATACTATCCTCGTAATTATATCCATTCCAAGGCATAAATGCTACCAATACATTTTTTCCTAATGCTAATTCTCCCATGTCCGTGGAAGGCCCATCTGCAATAACTTCTCCTTTGATTACCTTATCTCCAACCGTAACTAATGGTTTTTGATTGATGCACGTATTCTGGTTTGATCTTTGAAACTTTCTAAGGCTATAGATGTCTACACCTGGATCTCCAGGCTCAAGATCGTCTGTCACCCTAACTACAACTCTAGTAGCATCTACCTGATCAATTATGCCACCTCTTTTTGCCATAATCGCCGCACCAGAGTCTCGCGCGACCACTGACTCAATTCCTGTTCCAACAAATGGAGCCGTTGCTTGCATTAAAGGCACCGCTTGTCGCTGCATATTTGATCCCATCAACGCCCTATTGGCATCATCATTTTCCAAAAATGGTATTAGAGACGCCGCAACTGACACTAACTGCTTTGGGCTGACATCGATATAATCAATGTTGGCCGGGGCTTGTAGGGTATATTCCCCTGACTTACGCGTCGAAGCTAAATCATTTATGAATTTACCTTTTGAGTCTAATTGGGCGTTAGCTTGCGCTATTGTGTGTCTCATTTCCTCGGTTGCTGACATGTATATAACTTCATCAGTAACTTTACTGTCAACGACGCGTCTGTAAGGGGTTTCAATGAACCCATACTTATTCACTCGAGCAAAAGAAGCCAAAGAGTTAATCAACCCAATATTTGGACCCTCTGGAGTCTCGATTGGACACATCCTTCCGTAGTGAGTTGGATGAACATCCCGAACCTCAAAACCAGCCCTTTCCCGCGTTAATCCACCTGGCCCTAACGCTGACAATCTACGTTTATGCGTCACTTCAGACAATGGGTTGGTTTGATCCATAAACTGGCTTAATTGCGAAGATCCAAAAAACTCGCGGACCGCCGCTGCCGCAGGTTTTGCATTAATTAAATCTTGGGGCATAACTGTATCTATCTCAACAGAAGACATTCGCTCTTTAATAGCACGTTCCATTCGCAATAGCCCAACCCGATATTGATTCTCCATGAGCTCCCCAACGGAACGAACCCGTCGATTACCAAGATGGTCAATATCATCTACCTCACCTCGACCATCTCTCAAGTCAACGATTGCTCTAATACATTCTACAATATCTTCTCGACGTAAAGTTCGATGAGTATCAGGCGCATCCAAATCCAATCTCATATTCATTTTAACCCTACCAACTGCCGAAAGATCATACCGTTCAGAGTCAAAAAATAACATTTCAAATAATGCCAAAGCCGCATCAACAGTTGGAGGTTCTCCAGGTCTCATTACTCGATAAATATCCATCAAAGCAGTATCACGATTCCAATTCTTATCCGACACCAAAGTGTTCCGCATGTATGGGCCCACATTCACATTATCAATATCCAAAACGGGGATCTCATTTACTCCCTCATCCATCAACCTTTTGAGCAAACCACCCTTAACCGCATCATCCTTATCCAGCTCCCAAGTTAACTCATCACCAGCCTCAACCCATATTTCACCAGTTTCTTCATTGATTATATCTTTTGCTACAAATTTCCCAACTAACTCATCAAAAGGAACCAATATTTCAGTAACTTTACCATCCTCAATCAATTGTTTAACAGCACGTGGAGTAACTTTTTTTCCAGCTTCAGCAATCACCTTGCCACTCTTCGCATCAACGATATCGAAGGTGGGCCGAGTGCCTCGAATGCGCTCCGGGAAAAATTTTGTGATCCACCCTTTATTCTTTTTCGCTTTATATTCAACTGTATCATAGTAAGCATCCATAATGCCTTCTCTATCCATACCCAAACTATAAAGAACAGTTGTTACAGGCAATTTTCGTCTTCGATCAATTCTGGCGAAAACTAGATCTTTAGCATCAAACTCAAAATCAAGCCAAGAGCCCCTGTAAGGTATAACCCGGCACGCAAACAATAACTTTCCTGAAGAATGGGTTTTGCCGCGATCATGATCAAAAAACACTCCAGGAGAACGATGCATCTGAGAGACAACAACTCGTTCTGTTCCATTCACAACGAATGTACCATTTGGGGTCATCAACGGCATATCACCCATAAATACATCTTGTTCCTTTATGTCCTTTACTGAACGTGCACCAGTCTCTTCATCAACATCAAACACGATCAATCTGAGCTTTACCTTTAGAGGAGCTGAGTAAGTCATATCTCTTGTTTGACATTCATCTACATCATATTTTGGATTTTCTAGCTCGTAAGACACGAATTCTAAGACAGACGTTTCATTGAAATCCTTAATTGGAAAAACCGATTGAAATACTCCCATGATGCCCTCACCATCCGTTGGGGTCTCTTTTTCTCCAGAATTCAAAAATAAATCATAACTTGATTTTTGAACCTGTATTAGATTGGGCATATCCAGCACTTCACGAATTTTCCCGAAGTGCTTACGAATTCTTTTTTGTCCTGAATAACTTTGTGCCATGCTCAACTCACTTTTTATTTTGCGCACTCTAATAATCCGGCGGGCACGGTATTATTAAAGCTCACTCAGACATAAAACTTCTATTCTTGCTTACCTTCCCAATGATAAACTCTCGAACTTCTCTGTCTTTCAAAGACATCTGCATATCAGATGGCCATGAAAAACTGAGAGTATTGGGCCCAAATTTAATTGAGCCCAATATTATTAAATACTTAGTTTATTTGAGCTCTACTTCAGCGCCAGCTGCTTCTAATTTTCCTTTAATTTCTTCAGCTTCTTCTTTACTAGCTCCTTCTTTGATAGCTTTACCACCAGCATCAACGATATCCTTAGCTTCTTTCAATCCAAGGCCAGTAATTGATCTCACTTCCTTAATTACCGCTATCTTATTACCGCCAGCAGCTTTGAGAATAACATCAAACTCTGATTGCTCTTCCCCACCAGATGCAGCCTCGCCACCTTCTGGGCTCGCCATCATCACCGCACCGCCTGCGGCCGGTTCAATGCCATACTCGTCCTTCAGTATTGTTTTTAACTCTTGAGCTTCTAGTAGAGTTAAACCTACTATCTCTTCTGCTAATTTTTTTAGATCAGCCATTTGCTTTTTCCATTCCTTTTAAATTTTCTGTTCCGATGTCTGAAATTACACCACAAATTTTTACAATTACGTTTTAAGCTGTCGCCTTCTCCTCTATTGAAGACAATATACTTGCTAGGTTACTCGCTGATGAGGTAATGGCACTTGCAATGTTAGAGGCAGGAGCACCAATACATCCAACGATTGAGGCTATTAGCTCCTCTCTCGAAGGCATTGCTGCAACAGATTTGACACCCGCAACATCCAATATATTCTCACCCATGGCTCCGCCTAATATTGAGAGCTTATCATTTTCCTTGGAAAAGTCATAAGCTGCCTTTGCAGCTGCAACTGGATCCTCAGAGTAGGTAAGAATTGTCATTCCATTTAAAAGTTCACCAATGCTTTCGCATGGTTTGCCTTTCAACGCGATTTTAGCAAGCCTATTCTTGGCAACACGGACAGTCCCACCAACCGCATCTACTCTGCGTCGGTAATCTTGCATTTCCGCAACTGTAAGTCCTTGATAGTGAGCAACCACAACGACACCAGAGCTCTCAAAAACGTCGCCTAAACTTTCGACCACACTTTCTTTTTTCGCTCTATCCACAGTTTTTCTCCAAATTATGGGAAAGTTAACCTCTCCCGGCTCAATTTAGCTGGCTGAACTAACAACCAACGGTGGGTCCAATTTAAAGAGTCCCGTCTAAAATCGCCTTCATTAGGCAAAATAAATACGTTACTCATCTCAGGAAGGATTTATACGTTTCCGCACCCTCCGTCTCGGACGATGGTGAGATTTCTCCCACCTAGAAAGACAAGTACAAACTTGTCTAACATTCAATAAGGCTATGACCAGCTTGAGGCTTAACCTTTATTTTGTATTAGCCGCACCTAAATCCAATGAAACACCTGGTCCCATTGTAGAAGAAACAGCAATTTTTTTCATGTATGCACCTTTAGTACCTGACGGTTTTGCTTTTGACACAGCGTCGATGAAAGCTTGAATATTTTGAACCAATTCAACCTCTCCAAAGGAAGCTTTCCCCACTCCAGCATGTACTACACCAGCTTTTTCAACTCTAAACTGTACCTCACCACCCTTGGCATTTTTCACCGCTGCTTCAACATCCATTGTCACAGTGCCCACCTTGGGATTTGGCATTAAATTACGGGGTCCAAGCACCTTTCCAAGCCTACCAACTATTGGCATCATATCTGGCGTTGCAATGCATCTATCAAAATCAATACTGCCACCTTGCACTGCTTCCATTAAATCTTCAGCACCCACAACATCTGCCCCTGCAGCGGTTGCTTCTTCAGCTTTTGCACCTCGAGCAAAGACGGCTACGCGCACAGATTTTCCAGTCCCATTTGGCAAATTAACCGTTCCACGAACCATCTGATCAGCATGACGCGGATCCACACCCAAATTAATTGAGATATCTACAGTTTCATCAAATTTAGCATTTGCATTTTTTTTAACTAATGCCACGGCTTCCTTAATGGATAAATCGACCTTACCTGCGAAATCTTTTCTGGCTGCAGCCATTCTTTTACCTAACTTAGCCATACTTTAACCTTTCACCTCGATACCCATTGAACGAGCCGATCCAAGAATAATCTGCATCGCAGCTTCAACATCATTAGCATTCAGATCCTTCATTTTCGCTTCTGCTATCTCTTTAACCTGTGCCGTTGTCACTGAACCTACCGTTTCTCTTCCAGGAAGATTTGCACCAGATTTTAGCTTTGAAGCTTTTCGAAGAAAGTAAGATGCAGGAGACGTTTTAATATCCATCTCAAAAGACTTATCCACATAATATGTTATAATTGTTGGACAGGGCGCTCCTGGCTCTAAATCTTGAGTTTTTGCATTAAAAGCTTTGCAAAACTCCATGATATTAATCCCCCTTTGACCTAAAGCAGGTCCAACTGGAGGCGATGGGTTGGCTTGACCCGCAGGGACCTGCAGCTTCATTGTGCCAGCAACTTTTTTAGCCATAAGGCTTCTCCTTTTTATCGTGCAAGTGAGGTCTCACCTAACACCAATTAGCCTCAGGCGCGTCCTTTGGCTTTCTATTGCGTGGTTCGGCATTGAGCACGCGTGCGCTTGCCTCCCACAAATAATACGCAAGTCTCATTTTGAAACTTGTGTGTATTCCAATTCCACCGGAGTGGCGCGTCCAAAAATTGACACGGTAACTTTTAAACGTTGATTTTCATCATCAACATCTTCGACCATCCCCGAAAATCCTTCAAATGGGCCATCGGTTACATTTACTTGTTCACCCACATCAAATGTAATTAGTGAACGAGGTGCTTCGGCTCCATCCTCAACCCGATTAAGTATCGCATTCACCTCTGCATCTCTCATTGGAGAAGGCTTACCTTGCTGACCCAAAAATCCAGTTACACGGTTTATTGAATTGATAGTATGATAGCCCTTGTCAGTCATCTCCATCTTAACAAGGACATAACCCGGCATAAATCTTCTCTCTGAAGTTACTTTTTTACCACGCCGCACTTCTAGCACCTCTTCAGTTGGCACTAGTACCTCCTCAATCTCATTAGATAGGCCTTCCTGCTCAACAGCATGAAGAATTTGTTCTGCTATCTTCTTTTCATAGTTTGAAAGAACGCTGATTGAGTACCACCGTTTAGCCATTTTAAACGCAACCTTTTTCTAGCCAACAGATTGAATTTACAAATAATTACAATCAGTTATCACTCTATTTCCACAAACAAAAACCGCGCACAACTCGAATCTTTGCACGCGATCGCATTTCTTAGTACTGCCATTAACTCTCAAATCATTATAAATCAAGTACTTTTAAAATAAATTTAAGCCCCAATGATCAAAGAAAGGCAAAATCTAATAATCAAATCAATTAAGGAGAAAAATGTGGCAGTTAAAGCGGCCATTATAAACACCATTACGGTTGTTAATAGTGTTTCTCTCCGTGTTGGCCAAACGACTTTTGAAACCTCAGCTCTAACCTGCTGGATAAATTGAAATGGATTTGTCATAACTGTTTTAGTCCCAATAACGTAGTTCGCTGATATGCACATACGAGTTCAAAACAATTATTGCAAGAGATCAAACATTCATTTTTTCAAATATTAAAATAACTGATGTTCAAGACTTTGGTCCCGGTAACAATATTTTAAAAACCAACACGCGAGCATAATCCCTTTCACCCCGTTTAACATCAAGTGACTCTAAATATTCCATATTTTGATCAACTTCTCTTACTTTTAATCTTATTTCCTCCAGTCGTTTATCTGAATTATTTTTTAACACAGGTACAAGCAAGTATCCCATCTCAGGCTTTGTATCATTCTCCCTATATCTGAAATGATGAGGATCATCGCTAAGAACTCTGATCGAATACTTTTCACTTAACACAACCCCAAGCAATGCTGCATCAACCCAATTTAAAAATCCAATCTTTGTTAAATCGTCATCACAACAAATATCATCAAATTTTTTACCAAACTCATCCCACCGCATGAACTGCAATGTATTATCCCATTTTGGGATTATTGTTTGATGCATGGTTAACCATCCATTATTGACGTGAAAGCTAAAGGCACAAATTATCACCCAGATTGGCATCTTAAAAATAATCAACCATATTTTAAATTTTCTTTTGAATGCCTCCCCTTTTTGTTTCAGCAAAAGACCAACTAAAGGCAAAGTTAACATCCAACCCGGCATAGTCCAGTGGGGAAAGCCATTGGAACCAAGCAAGAAGAGAACATTAAATCCGAAAATTATAAACAATGCAGGATAAATTAAGAAATTTATTCGCTCATTCTTTTTCACCACAAACAAAGCCCAAATTGACAGTATTAGCGCTGGTGGTGAGAAATATATCAATTGACCAACAAACATTTTAACAAAATTAAGAATACTAAATTCGGTATGTGCTCGGGCACTGTGAAATGTGAATGTGGGCCAACCTTCATAATAATTCCACATTAAGACAGGTAAGGCACCTATAGACCCAACTAAAGCGACGATCCAGATTCGTGATTGAAAAATCCAATAAAATCTTTTTTTTGTTGTTAAGAAATAAACAAGCAGTGCTAAAGGTATCAAAATTGAATGATATTTAGACAAAAATGATAATGCCAACCAGAAACCAACCATTATAAGATTAAGATTGTAATAAGATTTGGTATCTTGTGACTTCAAGAATAAATACAACGTCATACATATTGAAGCATTCAACATTGCATCAGGCAGTACAAAGGCTCCACCAGAAAAAAAGAAAAATGGAGAGA
>Ga0315316_10003649_pt1 | contig 11178 bp, 10 predicted proteins | sample M160m3416metaG_FD_203702 | JGI IMG/M metagenome (GOLD analysis project Ga0315316, IMG submission 203702) | Ammonia-oxidizing marine archaeal communities from Monterey Bay, California, United States - M1 60m 3416 | ecosystem: Environmental > Aquatic > Marine > Intertidal zone | place: USA... | reverse complement strand
TTGCCGAGGCGGAGAGAGTGTTGCAGGGACTCGAACGCCGCCTCGGCAACCTCGGCGATGTTAACATGCTAGCCATTGAGCAATATGATACAACCGCAGAGAGGATCGCAGACCTGATGGAAGATGGCAAGACCCTGAGATCGCGCAGAGACCATTTGGTGTCCATAGCAGAGCAACTCGAATCAGAGCGAAAGCTACGATTCATGACGGTCTTCGAGCACGTAAATAGAAACTTCAGCAGAGTCTACGAGATACTTCAGCCGTCTGGAAGCGGCCAACTCAGACTTGAGAACAAGAAGAATCCATTCGACGGCGGTCTGGACATGGCATGCGTCCCACCTGGTAAGAGCAGAAACACAAGAAGATCCGCACTCTCAGGGGGCGAGAAGTCAATGGCGGCCTTGGCACTAATCTTCGCAATACAGGATTATGAGCCAAGCCCATTCTATTATTTCGACGAAGTTGACCAGAACCTAGATCCATTCAACTCGGGTAGAATAGCAACTCTATGCAGAATAAGGAGCGAGAGGGCACAATTCATCATGGTGACATTGAGGAAGGTGAGTCTTTCCCTGGCTGACCACCATATTGGAATTACGCATGCAGGGGACGGCTGCAGTAGAAGGATCACTGACTTCGACAGAGCTGCAGCAATAGAGCTCAGTGAAGAGCTAGAGGCTGAAGAGAAAGCCCAGGCAGAATCCAAGGCAGAACTCGAAGCCATGCCCGAACTCCCGGAGCCAGAAGACATGCCGAGGGTCCCAGAGCCACTCTCTTCCCCGAAGAGTCTAGGCGGCCTTGCGGACAGGGCGGGAGTCGAAGTCAGCGAGGATGGGGAAGTTGGAGAATCAGGAAATAGTGAGAGCAGCATTGAATCACTCAGGGAGAGGACAGAGGACTGGTCTGAGGACATCGAGGAAAGAAACCAAGTTGAGTTTCCCGATGAACCCCATTCTCCAGACTCTGATGAAGAAGAACTCCCGGAGGCTGAAGTGGAATCAGATTGAGGTGACAATGTGGCATTACTAGACGGTCAAGCAATGAGGGACGACATAGTTTCCAGGCTCCTAGGGGGCGAGGCAGATTTGGCCACAAGTAAATATCTGGACAGGATTTCAGAGTTGGCTAGCATGGAGGAGGCAGAACACCAATTCCTAATTGACCCATTCGACAGATCAGTGGCTCTGGTTTTTCAGATGTTCCAATCAAGCGATTTGGATCCATGGGATGTTGATTTATCCTGCTTCCTCGAGATGTTTTCCAGTAGGATAGAGAATTCCGAAAACATCGACCTACCAACTTGTGGTCGCCTGATAAGGATGGCATGGTCGATACTCAAGGGCCAAGCCTCGGACCTAATTGAGAGGCAAGAAAGAGCATTCGACTTCGCAGAGGAGGATGATAACTGGGATTTCGAAGGAGGATGGGAAGCTGACTTTGACGATGCTGACTACAACTTCTCGGTCGGAGTATTGTCGGGTGCCGCTGATGAGGTACTGCCCTCAATGTTCGAGGGGAGAATTCACAGAGATGAGGGGCGCCCTGTAACCCTGGGTGAATTAATTCTAGGGCTACAAGAAGCAGGGAGGCTCGCAGAAGAGCAGAGAACCAGGGAGAGGATCGCAGAGGAGAGGAGGGACGCCCTATCAGTAGCAAGAAAGAGATTCAGCGGCAGTCTGCACGTAGAGGATTTAGAGGGAGACTTGGAAAGGACATGGGAAGCACTCATTTCCCGGGCCGAGCAGAATGGAAGCAATATCTCACTCAAGGAAATCTCTGGTGAATTGATGGACAGGTCGATGAATTCCGGCGTCCAGGTCGGCGAGGCCCAAGCAGAGGCACAGGTAACAGCCCTGGTATCCGCACTTTTCCTTACGAACAGGGGCTACACGGAATTGTCCCAGGAGCCAGGAAAAGATGGGGTTATCACTCTAAAACCACTCTGGGAGGGCGATGAGAGCTTCTCGGAATTAACAAACAGACTTCACCCGAATGATGGATCACTGGGGGGACAATAATGACTGAAGGGCCGCCACTCTCCTCACTACTGGAGGCCATACTCTTCGGAGCCGGCCGTTCGATGTCTGTCGATGAATTGGCCAAACTACTCGGGAAGAGGAACTTCCAGGTTTCCGAATCACTAACAGAACTAAAGAAAGACATGAGTGAGAGGGAGCAATCCGCCCTCCAACTCTCGGAGGTTAGTGGCAGGTGGATCATTGAAGTCAACCCTTCATTGTCACAGTTCCTCCCTGATACCTTCAAACCCGAGATACCACAAAGGCTCCTTCCAGCTGCAGCACTGATAGCTTACCATCAGCCAATGCCTCAAGCACAACTGGTTGACATGCTAGGGCAGAAAGCATACGACCATGTCAGGGATTTGGCCAATCTGGGGCTAATCGACAAGAGGAGGGAGGGACTAACCAGGAGGCTAACTACTACCAGAAGGTTCGCCGAGTACTTTGGTTGCCCAGAAGTGGAGTATCGAAAGGTAAAGGCATGGTTCAGGGGGGAGGCAGCTAAACTGGGGCTAACTAGTGCACAATTGGCCGCTTCACTAGCTCCTGATGAGCAGATGACGATTGCCGAGTTTTCCGGCAATGAAGAAGTGGCTAAGGTCGAAGCTCAGGCCGAAGAGTGACTATTCGCCCCTTATTTCTGACAGTGTCCTCTCGACAACTGCCATCGTTATCCTCTCGCCGCTCTCTCTGACCTTTTTGGCTACAGCCTCTATCTCACTGCCCTCTGCCCCGGAAGCAGCAACCATATTCATGAGGTGTAATTTCATATGGCCTGCTTGAATTCCAACTGTGGCCAATGCTCTCAGAGCACCAAGATTCTGTGCTAGTCCGGCTGCAGCCATGACCTTTGCAAGGTCGTTTGCAGTCCTGAGTCCCAGGAGGGCAACGTTCGCCTGTGCTCCAGGGTGTATTCTAACAGCCCCTCCCACTAATCCGACAGCCATTGGAATTTCTATGGAACCGATGAGATTCCCATCCGTGTCCTTCTCCCAATGAGTCATTGAACCATATTCACGGCCATAGGCAGCATAGGAGTGAGCTCCAGACTCGATAGCCCTCCAGTCCTGGCCACACGCTATAGCAACCGGGGAAATGGCATTCATGATCCCCTTGTTGTGAGTAGTCGCCCTGAATGGATCCGCCGCTGCGAAATGATATGCCTGAATCACTCCATCAATGACATCCGAGCCTCTTCCTGGATCATCTCCAGAGTCGGACATCTCTTCGGGGGTGAATGTTGCACTAACTCTAGCTAGCCTATGTACGGCTAGATTGCTGATGATCCTTAGAATAACAGTTCCAGAAGACAACTCCTCAATTCTGGGAGCTATGGTTTCAGCCATTGTATTGACCGCATTTGCCCCCATTGCATCCCTGCAATCGACGAGGATATGGACAATCACCATTGGCCCCGAACCAGTTTCAATAATTCGCGCCTCTATGTTTCTGCAACCCCCTCCAAATTTCACCAGGATGGGATCGACATCATTGCATGCGGCAATCAACTCTTCAGAAGCAGACAATATGGAATCTCTCGCCGCCTCAACATCTCCGCATCCAACGACTTGAATTTGTCCAATCATAACCGGCTCGTCGTTGTCCGATCTAAATCCCCCACTAGCTTGGCACCTCTTTGCCATATTGGAAGCGGCCGCAACCACACTTGCCTCCTCAACTACAAATGGTATCAGGTAGTGTTCCCCATCGATGATGAAGTTTGTAGCTACACCAATTGGTAGTGAGTAAGTGCCAATCACATTCTCAATCATTCTGTCCGCCGTCTCCTCATCAAGCTCACCGCTGGATGCCCATGCGTCAACCATGCTACTGTCCAGTCCAGCTATGCTAGCCAACATCTCCCTCCTCTCTGATACGGATAGTTTGTAGAAACCCTTCAATCTGCTATTGTCAACTGGCATTGCTATCATCCACTGTCGGCAGGAGGCGCCTTCTAACATTTTGCGGAAAGAGCCTCTCCAGGTGCCCTTAGTTCGACCATCATGTATTCTTCGAAAAGACTGCGAATTTTGAATTATTCATCAAATCAATAGACTCTCAGGTCTCGTTTTATACCCTAAAAAAGCGTTAATTTACCCATTAACGCTTTGTTAACGCATCTGTAAAGCGTTAGAAATACGTTAATGATAATTATTTGAAAACGATATACTGAATGAAATAAATCTAATTTTTACCCTCTGAAATATGAAATAATACGTTAATTCATTGTCTGTTAAGCGTAAGTAAGCGTGAATGTTATGTACTCAACCACTAGACGAGTCGATGATGGACCAGAGGGACATCGATCTTCTCGGCCTGCCTCCTTTGAGGGGAAACCCATTCGATCTGAGGCCAATAGAAAGTGGAAGGGCGGGGGATCTGGTTGGCAGGGATTATCTTCTCGCGAAATGGAGGGAGCACATCGTCTCAAAGTCACCAAGGATGGCGATACTTGTTGGGGAAAGGGGCTCAGGAAGGACTTCGCTGATCAGGGCATTGGCATCTCAAACCAGCAGGAGCTTCGTTGGCCAGTATTGGCCAGAGGAAGATCCGGTCGACTCAGTGATAAATGAGTTGACAATTCACTTCGGGGATTTCAACCCACCCAGGTCTACCCAGCTGAAGATAGATAGATTGGTAGGAAATCTGGAACGCGAGTCAGAATCTCTTCCGTTAATCGTATTTGATTATCCATCGGAAGTGGATATTTCACCATTTATTTCCTTAATCGCGCCTGTCTTACAGAGATTGAGGGCATTCACGATTGTGGTACTGACTCCCTCTCAACTTTCATCCATCACCGAAGAAACATTGGATATGTTCGACAAACCAGAGTTCCTCGAGGGCCTTACATCACAACAAATTCAGCAACTATCGGATAATCTAGTCTCACGTAAGGCCAAGGAAAAGTGGAAAATTGATACGAGGTTGCTAGATGCAATTCGTGAGACCACAGGGGGCACTCCTCGTGACGTCATCAGGCTGCTAAGAGACCTCACGGATGAGAGGAGAGGTGTGGGGTCGCAGGGGACTTTGAAGAGAATCATGAATTGGAGGGGTGGCATTGCCGAGGATGGGAGTAGAGATATTATTGAGGAAAACCCCCAATTTAGCGATAACTCGACTCCCGAAGTATTGCCAGATGTCACCAATAATGATGTCATTGAGCACAATGTAGAAGTCGACAGTTTCGAAATCGATGACGAATTAGTTGACGATCATAAGACAGATTCACGAGATGCCCCAAATTCATTTGAATATCTAGTAACGCCAGAAGAAATAGCTGAAGAACCCGAGAATCTTGAATTCCCCGAGGAGATTTCTGAAGATCCGGATGACCTCTGGGAGGAAGAGGAAGATAATGGGGGGCATGAACAAGAGAATGCACGTGTTCCTGAAAAACAAGGAACTCTCGAGGACTTTGTCTACGAACCCGGAACAGAGCCGCCAATGTTTGAAACGGGATTCGGCTTCAATCGCTTAGCGGCTAGGTCAAGGAGCGCCCCCTCAAAACCCACAACTCCGGATGGTACTGAGATTATCGATGCCTCTAACTACCAAAAGCACGAACCACGCAAAGAAGAGTCACCAACCTTCTCAGAACCAACTGAAAACATGGGGATGGGTGCAATTGAAGACTCATCAGCTCCTATAGACGCCACAGTAAGGTCAAATTCAGAATCACGGGTAATGTCAACTGATTCTGCGTATTGGTCGGTCGAGGAATCCTCAGCCTCCACCGTCCCAGATCTATCTGAGAATCAGTTTCCAGAGGCCCCTAGGGCTGTTTTCGGAATAGAAGACTCTCCAATCGAGGAAAATATGCTAGAGGAAGAAATCCCAGAACCAATTGTCCCGCAGACAACTCCTAGAATTTCTATCTCTCCAAAGTGGGACTCAGATAATCCGCTTGACGAATCAAAACTCGGTTCATTGAATGAGGCAGAGATCATGATTCTAGAGGCATCAGCAGCTAGGGAAATATCTCCCTCTGATGCGGAACTTCAGGCTAGGCTAGAGGTTGGAAGGCCAAGGCTTTCTCAGATTTACAATGAACTATTCAGATCCGGCTTGCTTTCTGTCAGGAAACAGGGGAGAAAGCGGCTATTCAGGATTAGCGAAGCAGCATACAGCCATTTTGGAGGGTAATAGAGGTGAATGATGGAGAATTAGTGACCAGGGAACTGGTTGAGAAGTACTTGGGAATTACACGAGAAGCCAGAAAGAAGGCAACACCACTGGCGAAAGAGGGGAATGAACTCAGAAATCTTGCCTCAATGCTGGAGATGTGTGATAATTATCACTCCGATGCCACACATTTCATGGAGAAGGGGGACTTAGTCAGGGCCTTCGGTGCGATCAACTATGCTCATGCATGGCTAGATGCAGCCGTGAAGATAGGGCTTCTCGACGGACATGGCGACGATGTCCTTTTCACCCTCCCCTAAGGTCCAATAAATCGAAGCATCCTTCCTGAGACAACTTCGATATAACCGCACCCCGACATTGCCAACCTTTCCTTGAGTCTGGTGTCAACGGTCAGTACTGCCCACCTATTTTCCTTGGATAGTTGTAATAGCATGTCGTCCGTATGCCTTAGCCCCTCCGGGTTTTCAATTATGGTTGATCTGGCCACAAGGAGTTTGAGCAGCAGACCCCGTTTCTCCAGAGCTAACTCATTCAACTCTTCCAGTACTCTCTCCAGTAGGAAGAACTCCGGATTTCCGACCACGTCTCTCATTGCGGTGTCTATGTTCAGTCCAGATTCCATCAGTGCGGCCCAACCACACGAATCGACGAGCACGCCCGCCATATTATCACCCTGTGATGGTCCCATGGCCGATCAATCGCCACCGAGAACCAACTCTTCTGGAAAGTGTAATCCTACTCCCAGTCTTTGCACATATTGGCAGCCTCAGATTCAGAGTTGCCCCTCCCTTCTTCGAAGAAGAAACGGTTCCTACACTAGTTGCAGTTGCAGAGTTTACCATTAGCATCTCGTTGGTCTGAAGTGGCTTTACTTTGTCCTCTTCGCCCTCGCCCCCAGAGACCATTCTCTCAAGAAGCTCCATTTTGAGTTCAAGAGTCTCCCAAATTGGGGGCAGCTCTCCCTCTCTGGCCATGACTTGCCCGGAAAGGTCGTCTGCCTTGGTGGACATCGGATCCATGGGGGTAGCTATGCCACAAAGCCCACCTGCGTGGGCAGAATCAAGGTCTAGTCCGCCCGCTTGTATGTTCTCTATTTTCGTCTTCAGTGGCTCCCAGCGAGTTTTCCCCCCTGCAGAAATACGCCTTCCCGGTGCAATAAGAACTGAGTCGCCGACGTTGAAGGAGCCTTCTACGATACTTCCTCCGATTATTCCTCCCTTCAGCTTACCAGGCCTGGAACCAGGTCTGTTGATGTCGAAAGAACGTGCCACGTACATCAGCCCCTCGTCATCAGAACTTCTTTCCGGACTCGGAATCGTATCCTCTATTGCCTGGATTAGTATGTCCAAGTTTACATCATGATGAGCGGAGACCGGTACAATCGGGGCGTCTTGTGCTATTGTCCCCTCAACAAACGACTTAATCTCCTCAAAAGACTCAATGGCCCTTTCTCTACTAACTATGTCTATCTTGTTCTGAACCACCACGATGTTCTCTATGCCGGCGATCTGGAGGGCTGCTAGATGCTCCCTGGTCTGCGCCTGAGGACATTTCTCGTTCGCAGCGACCATAAGCAGCGCCCCATCCATTATTGCGGCACCTGATATCATTACTGCCATCAGAGTCTCGTGACCCGGAGCATCAACAAATGAGACTACGCGCAGAAGTTCCCTTTCGGAATCTTCCTTGCCATCCGGATGTTTCCCTCGTGCATAGAATTCCCCTCCCTCGGACTTGTAGAATGCAGTATCGGCATAACCTAGTTTGATGCTTATCCCCCTCTTCCTTTCCTCAGAGTGGGTGTCCGTCCAAGTTCCGGAGAGGGCTTGGGTCAGTGTGGTCTTCCCATGATCTACGTGTCCGACCATTCCAATGTTTACTTCGGGCTGACTAGGTAGGTCTCCAGTCAGCTGAACCATCTCCTGCCGGTCACTCCTCTTCACCAGAGGACTGCTCGACATTTGCGACCTCTTCTTCGAGGCCGAAGATGGCTCCTATGGGCCTCTTTCCGGCCTCAACAATCTTCAGGTTAATTTGCCTCGTATCTTGGCTTATGACATTTCCACGAAGGTTTCTCCTTCTCCTAAGCCCATCGTACTTGTAACGGTAGGTCTTACCCTTTTTCTTCACGTACTTCTTTCCCTTGTAGCCGATTCCAGCGGTAATCAGTACCGATTTGACACCACTGCCATCTAGGTCTGGTCGCATTGGTCTGCCTGTTAGGTCGGACCCTCCTGTGATTTCTAGTCTGTATCCCGTAAGGGCTTGGTCGCCCTCTCCGACGAACATGCCATCCACGCCATCGCCTATCTTCTTTCCAAGGAAGTGGTTGTAGTTCGATCCAGTTATGTCTACCGAGAAGGCACGGCCTCCAGCCTTTGGGTTCGTGTCATTAACAACCGCCTTGAAGGACTGCTCACCCGCCATAATTACACCTTGGACGGCATCCCGACATAAGGCCCCTATAAGAGCGGTTCGGCATAGGTCCCAAGTCACTTCTGCCGCTTAGCAAACTCTTTCTCGACACGACTAGCTATTCCTGCAGGTGCTATGTTGGTCATAGTGATGTACTGCGTCCTGCCCCTTCCCACTGTAGAGTTCGCTGATCTAGTCTCCACTAGGCCCTGCTTCTCGAGGGTTTTCAGGTGCTTCCAGAAAGTGGTGTAACTTCTGGTTTTGAATTCAAACTCTTCACACACTAACTCATACAACTTCCTAGCGTCCCCGCTTGAAACCTCCTCCTCCTTGCGCAGCCTCCTGCATATTCCCAATAGGACAAGTTTCTGGTGATCGCTCAATACGTCTATCTGACTTGGCTCAAGAGATGCTGTTCTTATCGTGCTGGGAGTCACATCTTCAAGGAGAACCTCTCCCCTTCCAGCTTCCTCAGCTCTCCTAACAGCAGCTTCCAGGAGCTCTATGGCAAGCCGCGCATCGCCCGTTTCTGCAGAGAACCTACCAATCTTTTCTAGGACCTCCCCGCTGAAAGAACCACTCCTGCAGGATGCTTCGTAACGCTGTCTCGCTATTCCGACAAGGGCCTCTGCTGAATACGGCCTGAGTCGGAGGACGTTGCTCTCTCCCAGTCTGGATATTATTGCCGGTTCCATTTGCTCTAGCAGGTTGCTATCCTGACTTACCAGGACCAGTGACAAAGAGCCATGTCCCTCCTGGCCCTCATCGATCCTCAGAAGTTTGTATATCAAGTCATGACTGTCTCGTCTGATCAAGACATCCACTTCGTCCAGTACCAGGAGAAGATGACCCCTCCTGGATCTTATATTCCTCCTTATCGATTGTATTATTTCTCCTGAGCTGAATCCACGTTCCGGGTGTCTAGAGTCAAGTGAAATTGCAATCTGCTGAAGTACTTGCGAGGTCGATGGATGGTTTCTGCAGTTGACATGGGACACTACAATCCTCCTCTTGCCGTCTAGGGCCCTTGTCAGGTCTTCCCCGAATCTTTTCGTGAGTACAGTTTTGCCAGTTCCTACTTGCCCCATTATTACGGCGCGCCCACTAACTCCATCGCTACCAATTCCAAGGAACATTGAAGCGAGTTCAGACAACTCCGGGTCCCTTCCCACCAATTCTGGAGGGGTCCAGTCGAATGACAGTGGGACACGGTCCAGAAGGACCTTGCCCGCGCCAATCCTGTCTACTATGTAGTCCGCCATCACACTAGTCGTACTAACGTCGTTCTTAGACATATTCTGAATGATGCCCTTGATGGTGGCGCTTGCTCCATGCAAGTGGGACGACCATCAGGGGATTTCATCGAATTGGTAGCCATGTTCCCAACTCTTCTCTCCAAGGGAGACTTCTAGCTCGTAGGGAGTGACGAGGGGCTTCTCGTACCTCACAGAGTCATCTATTGCTATACGGGGGCAAGCCGTGTTCACGAAAGCGTCCACAGGGTAGAAATCAATCAGATCCGGACTAACGTGGTCCAATGCAAGCAAGTATCCCTTCTTGCCATGATTCTCGAGTATTCTCTTCATCCGTATTGCTAAGTTCCTTCTCATCTGTCCGGGCTTTTCGCCAATTAGTATTCCGAATGTCTCCGCTTTGCCTATTTCCATGATAAGCCCGAATCTCTGGCGGAGGATCCTTTCAATCCTGGAGAATGACATCTCACTTGCATCTCCCGTGTAGGGGTCCAGTAGTGCTAGGGGCTTGCCAGTGTGGAGTACCATCCCTATGGGGTGGAAATCACCCGAACCAAGGAACAGGTAGTGTCCTATAGTCGAGTCGTCACCTGAATAGTTGCACCCAAGGACTTGCCCCGGGAAAGTCAAGCGGTCCCCTCCAGTTGGTATTGTTACCTCAAATCCAGATTTCTCAAGCATTTCTTTGTACTTGGGGAGAAGGTGTAGGTGCTGTATCGATCCAACAAGTCCTAATCTGGTATCGCTCAGGGGGGAAACCCTTCCCACCGCATCAAGAAACCTGTCTTGTGCCTCTTCTTCACTCAATTGGGAAGGTGCGGTACCCTCTAGTTTCTCCATGGATAGGCTTCTGTGCCTTTCGAGAATACCCAACACCGGCTCGATCTCCGGCTCTCCCTCATATGTGACTGGGATGAATTGGGTCGGCATGCCCGAATCTATGTTCATTTGGCTGTGTCCCATGTGGGCAACTAACTCCACTCCCATAGCCATCATTTTGTCATGGACTAGATCGCACGCCCCGTAACAAGGATCAGCCGCAAGTACCACTTTGGCACCCGACCCATCCTCTATCTGATCCATCATCTCAAGAGCTTGCATCTTCAGCCCTTCGGGAACTTGGAGAGCCACTAATCTATTGTCATTTGACTTGATTCTGTCAACCAACTCATCTAGCTGGAAATCATGCTTATCAAGATCCATAAAATCACTCGACAATCTCGACCTTTCCATCAATGATATCGATTCTGGCTAGAGTTCTAATTGGCCAGTTAGGCCTCTCTAAGGCAAGCCGCTCACGACCATCCCCCTTCTCAATAGCAATGATGATTTCTTGTAGG
>Ga0315316_10003646_pt1 | contig 11182 bp, 8 predicted proteins | sample M160m3416metaG_FD_203702 | JGI IMG/M metagenome (GOLD analysis project Ga0315316, IMG submission 203702) | Ammonia-oxidizing marine archaeal communities from Monterey Bay, California, United States - M1 60m 3416 | ecosystem: Environmental > Aquatic > Marine > Intertidal zone | place: USA... | reverse complement strand
TGATATTAAACAATCTTCATTATGAATTCTTTTTTCGAGATATTTTGCAAGTTTAATATTTCGATCAATTGAGTTCCCTAATGCTTCAACGCCATGTTCTTTTAAGTGAGCCCAGACCTTTAAAGACCTGAATCCTCTTGATAATTCTGGGCCATAATCTACCGCCCAAAAATCTCCACCAGCAAGACCTCGCTCTGAACCGCGTAAATACTCAGCCCTATCAGAAAAAGAAGCTCGATGGGATGCCTCATCTTTAAAAAGCACACATCCAGCTTCATAATTAACTTGAAACCATTTATGAAAGTCAAATGCTAGACTGTCTGCAAGAGATATTCCTGATAAACGCTCGTAAGCTAATTTTCCTAGTAAAGCAGCAGCACCAAAAGCACCATCTACATGGAACCATAAATCTTCAGATTTTGCTATAGAGGCAATGCCTTCGAGATCATCAATTGCACCCATATTCACTGCACCAGCAGTTCCAACAACACAAAATGGTATTAATCCATTTAATTTATCTTGAGCTATTAATTTCTTTAAAGATTCTAAATCAATTTCAAAATTTTTATTACACTTTACAACTCTTAAAGCTTCAGTTCCTAGACCTAGTATATCAAAAGCTTGCTTAATACATGAGTGAGATTGTTCTGAGGTATATCCGACAAGCTGAGTTTGAGATATACCCTTCTTTCTAGAACCTTTAATTTTTTGATCACGCGCTACTTTCATTGCTATTATTGTCGCAATTGAAGTCCCTGAAACAATAAGTCCAGAACCACCTTTTGGCATTCCCATAATTTCGAGGCACCAACTTAAAACTTGCTTCTCAATAACAGGAGCTATGTGATCACGACCACCGGCGTTTACATTCATAGACGCAGACGCAATATCAGCGATAACTCCTGATGGTGTCCCAGCACCATGAACCCAACCAAAAAACCTAGGATGTGTATTTCCCACGCCATATGGTAAAATTTCACTTATGATATTATTTGCAGATGATCCCGCAAGTGGCAGGTTTTCTTCAAATTTATTTCGAAGTGTTTGTGGAACCGGTGACCACACTCTACCGGTATTAACATTTTCCATCTTATCTATGCTTTTATCCAACATTTTGTGAGCCTCAGCTCTAAATGAATTCCAATCATTGGGATCTAAATCACCTGTACTCAATATTAACCCCTCCAAAAGGTTGCAGTTAATAAAACATAAACTGCCATTAATTCTAACCGCCCGATTAGCATACCTGCAGCCAATAGCCATTTTGCAATATCATTCAACCCTGAATAGTTCCCATCCGGCCCAATCTCTGGTCCTAAACCTGGACCAATATTAGCTAATGCAGCAGCAGCTCCAGAAATTGAAGTCACAGCATCTAACCCAGTCATCCCCAAGGCAACAGACAAGACTGCAAGTGTGACCATAAATAATACAAAAAATGCCATAACAGAGCTAATAATATCTTCGGCGACAGGTTTCTTATTATATCTTGGTTGAAATATTCCATTCGGGCTATGTATTCGCTTTATTTGAGCGCTAACTGATGCAAATAATAATTGAAATCTGAATATTTTAATTGAGCAAGTTGTTGATCCCGCACATCCTCCTATCAAACCTATTAAGAAAAAGAATGTAATGGGAAAACTACCCCATGATAAATAATTATCACTCGCAAACCCAGTCCCGGTAAGAATAGATACACCATTAAAAGCTGCTTTACGCAACGCAAGTTCATAAGAATTTGTTACAAAATTTATTTGCCATATTATTAAAATAAATATTACAGCCCCTGCAGTAATCAAAAAAGTCTTTACCTGTGAGTCAGATACGAAAGATCTAAGTGACCCACCAATCAATTGAACATAACGGACAAAAGGTAATGCTGCTAAAATCATAAATATTACTGCAACATATTCAACCGCCGCACCCATTCCACCAAATGAGCTATCATAATTTGCAAAACCACCTGTGGCTATAGTTGTCATTGAGTGGACCAATGCATCAAAAAAAGACATTCCTGCAATTGAGTACGCTACCAAACACAAAATAGTTAATGTTAAATAAATTGATGATATTGAACGTGAAATTTCTGCCGCACGAGGTAGTATTTTTCCAAAAGTATCAAACCCTTCTGTACGGAATATTTGCATTCCTCCAACACGTAAAACAGGTAAGAAAACCATTGCAACTACAACAACTCCTATCCCTCCAAACCATTGCATCAATCCACGCCATAAAAGCAACCCTCTAGGCAATTTATCCAATGAATCTAATATAGTAGACCCTGTAGTAGTAAAGCCTGACATTGCTTCAAAAAAAGCATCCGTGAATCTTGCATTTGGTTCACCTAGAATAAAAGGCAAAGCACCAAAGATGGGGAGTACTAACCAAACACTTGTTGTTAAAAAAAAGGTTTGTTGGATATTTAGATTTACTTTTATTTTATTTTGACAAGATAAGCATACAACTGATCCTATGAGAACAGTAATAAATGATGACAAGGCGAAAGAAATCCAGTTTATTGATCCATCAAGCCAATCTAAACCCATAGGAATGACCATAGTCAAACCAAGAACCATTAATAATAAACCAATAACATAACCTGCCGGTCGTAGATCAAACATAATTGCAGATTTGGCGAATGCCTACCAAAGTGTCAAGAAATCTCTGTAAATTCCAAATTGTAATAATTAGAATTTGATTAAATAGATGAACGTGGATTTCCAATTATACCCATGAAGTCTCGCCTTAATTCACGATCTTTTTGAAAATCTCCCCGCATTGCAGATGTTACCATAGATACTCCATGTTTATTAACACCCCTTGTTGACATGCAGTGATGCTCTCCCTCAAGGACAACGGCAACTCCTCTTGGTCGAAGAACTTCATCGATTGTATTTGCAATTTGTGCAGTCATTTTTTCTTGAACCTGCAGTCTTTTAGCAAAAGCATCAACGACTCTGGCTAACTTTGAAATACCCACAACTCTATCAGTAGGAACATATGCAACATGAGCAATGCCAATAATTGGAGCCATATGATGCTCACAATAACTTTCAAAGCGAATATCTTTCAATAAAACCATTTCATTATATCCTTCAACCTCTTCAAAAGTACGTTGAAGCATAGCTTGAGGGTCTTCTCTGTAACCCCTAAACCATTGGCTATATGCTTTGACAACACGGCCTGGGGTGTCCTGCAAACCTTCTCTTAAAGGATTATCTCCCGCCCACCTTAATAAGGTTTGAACTGCAGCTTCAGCTTCGGCTTGGGAAGGCCTTATAACGTCTTCTTGGGTCTCAATAGCTGGATCGTGAATATTCATCACTTACTCCTTGGTTTAACCGTTTTAATTATTTTTAAACATTTAACATTAAGATTACCAGAGCGGTTACGAATTAACCGGCAATTTTTACAATAGAAAAGACATTAAGTATATTCTTTATAAAATGCTAACATTATTAAACTTTTTCAAGTGCTTGTAGCAAATCTAAAATAAGATCTTCGGGGTCTTCTATTCCCACTGAAAGCCTAACAAATCCATCTGTAATGCCAGCAGCGGCTCTTGCTTCAATCGCCATATTTTTATGCGTTGTTGTAACTGGGTGAGTGGCTAAACTCTTTGCATCACCTAGATTATTAGAAATAGTAATAATTTCTAAAGCGTTCATAAATCTAAAAGCTGCACTTTTACCGCCCATTAATTCAAATGAAACAACTGTTCCACCCTTTGTCATTTGAGAGGCTGCCAATTCATATTGAGGATGAGATACATCTGTAGGGTATAATATCCTATTAATATTTTTATTGTCTTTTAATGCATTAACAATCTTTTGAGCATTATTAGCCTGCTCTTCACATCTTAATGATATGGTCTCTAGGCCTTTCAACATCACCCAAGCGTTAAAGGGGCTCATTGCTGTTCCAGTATGCTTATTAAATGGAATGAATACATCTTGAATATATTCTTCTGTTCCAAGAACTATGCCACCAAGACAACGCCCCTGCCCATCGATATGTTTAGTTGCTGAGTATATTACTACATCAGCACCTAATTTTAATGTTTGTTGAAATAATGGCGTCGCAAAGACATTATCGACTACAAGTTTAGCTCCACCTGAATGAGCAATTTTAGATACACCTGCTATATCACATACTTCTAATGTAGGATTTGAAATAGATTCAAGAAAACAAACTTTTGTATTTGGCTGCATTGCATCACGCCATTGATTTAAGTCAGTACCATCGACCAAAGTTACTTCAACGCCCCACCTGCGAAGTATATTGTCAACAACAAACATACATGATCCAAATAATGCTTTCGAAGAAATTATATGATCACCTTGCTCTAACAAACAGAATAAGGCACCTGATACAGCAGCCATTCCAGTAGCAGTTGCAAATGCATCTTCAGCACCCTCAATCGCAATCATTCTTTCTTCAAACATTCTAATTGTTGGATTTCCATATCTACCATAAATGTATTCATCTGGAGAATTTTGAATGAATCTAGCCTCAGCTTGCTCTGCCGTGTCGTAAGCAAATCCTTGAGTCAAAAAAAGTGCCTCTGATAGCTCCCCAAACTGACTACGCTTTATGCCTGAATGTACTAATTTAGTTCGTGTTTTCCAATTTTCCATCATATTATCCTGGGGATTAATCCCATAAAATTTAGCCGAAGTTGGAATGAATTATTTCAACTTTTTAGTGGCATATTTAAAGTGGCCCACAATCCGGTTACAAATCGCCACAAATTGTCAGTACTCTTAGAGCATCTGAACGTCAACAAAATCATTTGCTTTCAAAAAAATATTTTAATTATTATCATTTGAATATTTGGATATTACTTTTGCTTGTGTGATGAAAAATACAAACATGGCTAAAGGTAGTCCGAAGGTTTTAAAATTAACCCAAATATCCGTTGATAAGCTTCTCCAAATCACCTCATTTGCAATAGCCAAACCGAAGAAGAATAACATAAATCTTTTAGTTAATATCATCCACCCATCGTTAGACATCGGTAAAGCCCCATCCATTACTATCTGTAAATAAGACTGCCCTTTGAATAACCCAAAGCCCAAAATACCTCCAAATAATAAATATATAATTGTTGGTTTCATCTTGAAAAACTTCTCATCATTAAACCAAATTCCTAAACCTCCAAAAACAACCACTAAAACTGCAGTAAAAACCTGCATTTTAGATAATTTTCCAGTCAAGAAATATAAAATTCCAGTCGCCACTAATAAAACTGGAATGAAGAGAGCTGTAGCTAGAATAAACCCTTCATATGTTTCACCCAAGAAAATATATTCATTATTTTTAAACTTTGAGTAAAAAACAAAAAATAAAATAACTGGGCCCATTTCTAAAGCAGTTTTCACCCAAGGTTGTATATTCTTATGACTCATCTTTTACCCTCCAAATTCTACAATCACTGCGCCTAGCGCTATTAAACCCATTAACACAGCTCGAGAAGGTCCTACAGTCTCTTTAAGAAAAATCCAACCTATAATAGCTGCAAATACCGTTGACGTTTCTCTAATTACGGCTGCCTCGCCCACACTATCTAAACGAGTAGCAATCATTATTGAGCCAAAACTAAAAATTGCTATAAAACCGCCAATTATTCCACGGTATATTAAAGGTAAAATTTTTGGGGTTATTTCCATTTTTTGCCACCTTGCTAGTGCAATCCAAGGAAACACCAAAATACCATCCAAAAAAAAGAACCATGCAAGAAATGTAAAAGGGTCAGCAGTTAACCTAATGCCATATGCATCATAAGTTGTATATGCAGCAACCATTATTCCTGCTAAAACTGCCCAAGACAACGCAAGATATAATTCTTTACGTTGAAATTTTTCTGATCCATACAAATTCACTAATGCAAGGCTCAAAATTGCACATGATAAAAGTAATACACCGACCCATTGTTTTAATGTGAAGCTTTCTCCAAAAACAATACCAGCTACAACCACAGTAATTAATGGCCCAATTCCACGAACTACAGGATAAACAACAGTATAAGCACCAAAGCTATAAGCCATTGCTTGCGATAGTTTATAGACCACATGAATTAAAACCATTCCAGCAAAAATGAACCACATGTGAGGTTCTGGCCATGGCATAAGAAACAATGCAAACGGCGCAGCAATAATTCCATAACTGAAATCAATAACACCCCTTGAAAGCCATGGGTCATAACGCCCTTTTTGGAGAGCACCAAAAACTGCATGAAGAATTGCTGCACTTAGCGCTAAGAACATTGCAAGTTGGCCGCCAGTTGGTGTTCCAGCAATCTCAGTTATGTAATTACTCAAGCATCGCTTCCAGTTAATGCTTTTGCAAAATCTTTTGGATCAAAAGCTTGTAAATCATCAATTTGTTCACCCACCCCTATTGCATGAATAGGAAGGCCAAACTTATCAGCAAGAGCAACTAATACTCCACCTTTGGCTGTGCCATCAAGTTTAGTCATTACCAAGCCTGTAACATTTGAAACCTCTTGAAAAACTTCAACCTGTTTTATGGCATTCTGACCAGTAGTAGCATCAAGTACCAATAGAGTGTTATGTGGAGCAGTTGGATCATTCTTTTGTATAACCCTTACAATTTTATCTAGCTCTTCCATCAAATCTTTTCGATTTTGCAATCGTCCTGCTGTATCAATCATCAACAGATCTACTGAGTCTTTTTTACATTTAGTCATTGCATCAAAAGCTAATGAGGCTGGATCAGAGCCTTCTGGAGCAGTCAAAACTGGCACCCCGGCTCTTTCACCCCAAACTTGGAGTTGCTCCACAGCAGCTGCACGGAAAGTATCACCTGCTGCTATAACTACAGATTTTCCTGCTGCTCGAAATTGAGATGCAAGTTTACCTATAGTTGTAGTTTTACCTGAGCCATTAACTCCTACAACTAATACGACTTGGGGTTTCTGAGAATAGAGAGGCATTGGTTTTGCAACTGGCTCTAAAATACGCGCAACTTCATCTCCTAAAAGAGTTTTAACTTCATTAACCGATATTTTTTTGCCTAAATTACCTTCTGCCATATTGGCAGAAACACGAAGTGATGTGTCAACGCCCATGTCAGCACTGATTAAAAGTTCTTCAAGACTTTCAAGCATATTGTCATCAAACAAACGCTTTTTTTCAACTTTCTTGGTTTCGTCTTTACGCTTGAAAACCCTTCCAAAAAAACTTTTTTTAGTCGAACTCTCTTCTTTTGAAACTTGGGTGTTGTCTGGCTCTGGCTCTGGCTCTGGCTCTGGCTCTGGCTCTGGCTCTGGCTCTGGCTCTGGCTCTGGCTCTGGCTCTGGCTCTGGCTCTGGCTCTGGCTCTGGCTCTGGAAAAACTTCAGTTTCTAATTGTTGTCCAGTCTTATCTTCATCATCTAGTAAATTATTTTCAGCTTCACTGTCTTCATTTTCAACAATGGCATCAATACCTTCCTCAATTCTTGAAGAGGATCTAAACAGTTTTGATTTAAGTTTTTTAAAAAAAGACATCGCTAAGCCTGGTAATTTAAATCTGTGTAACCTTATCTTACATAAAGTAAAAGACTTCAATAAAGCTCATTCTTATAAAATAAGATCAGATAATAGTTTTAAATAATATGAGATATAAATGAGGCTCTTAAACTTCGTCATTAAAGTGTTTGATTACCATTCTGATAGGATTTGGTGCTGCTTGTCCTAATCCACAAATGGATGCATCGACCATCGCTTCAGAGAGTTCTTCTAGCAAATTTTGATCCCATTTATCTTCACTCATTAGCTTGACTGCTTTTTCACATCCAACACGACAAGGAGTACACTGACCACAACTTTCATCTTCAAAGAATTTTAACATGTTAAGAGCAGCTTCCTTAGCACTATCATGGTTTGATAATACTACAACTGCAGCAGAGCCAATAAATGTTCCATATTCTTGTAGCGTATCAAAATCTAAAGGAATATCTCCCATTGAAGCAGGTAATAAGCCAGAAGATGGTCCACCAGGTTGGTAAGCTTTAAAAGAATGCCCTTCAAGCATTCCACCAGAATAATCTTCGATTAATTCGCGTACTGTTGTTCCCGCAGGGGCTAATTTTACTCCAGGGTTTCGTACACGACCAGAAACAGAATAACTCCTCAAACCTTTTCGGCCATGTGCACCATGAGCACCAAATACATCAGATCCATCACGAGCTATTTTTGCGATCCAATGAAGCGTTTCAACATTATGAACTAAAGTTGGTTTGTTAAATATTCCAACACTGGCTACAAATGGTGGTCGATGACGAGGTAAACCTTTTTTACCTTCAATACTTTCAATCATCGCACTTTCTTCACCACAGATGTATGCACCTGCTCCTCGACGTAAATCAATAAACCCACTTTCGACGATTCCTGCATCCTCAAGTGCAGTTATTTCTTTTGCTAAAATAGCAAGAACTGCTGGGTACTCGTCACGCATGTAAATGAAACATTTTTCAGCATCTACCGCCCAAGCAGCAATCAGCATACCCTCTAAGAAGAAATGAGGTTCTCGCTCAAGAAAGTAACGATCTTTAAATGTTCCAGGTTCGCCTTCGTCACCATTTACAGCTAAATATCTAATTCCAGAATTCATTCTTACAAAAGACCATTTTTTACCAGAAGGAAAACCAGCACCACCCATACCACGCAATCCACTTTCAAGTATTTCATCTTGAATTTGATCTGGAGTCCTTGATCCACCCCGTAGATTTTTTAGTTCTGTATATCCCCCACCTGCAGAATAGTCTTTAAGCTCTTGATAATTAGGAATTTTTGCATGGACATCATTCGCCTTTATCGCTTTAGATACTTTTTCTTCATTTGCATTATCAATATGATTATGCCCTATTTCTAGTGTGGGGGCTGTATCACATCTACCCATACATGGAGCTCTTACTACCCTTACATCGCGCCCACTATTATACTTCTCACCAAGCTTAAGTAACAGATCCTGAGCACCAGCCAATTCACATGACAGGCTATCACATACGCGAATTGTCAGACTTGGTGGAATTTCTTCGCCTTCTTTGACGATATCAAAATGTGCGTAAAAACTTGCGACTTCGTATACTTCAGTTTGAGAGAGGCGGAGCTCCTCAGCAAGTGCAGCCAAATGTTGAGATGATAAATGTTTGAACTTATCTTGTATCAAATGCAGATACTCGATTAAAAGATCAGCCCTTCGTTCGCGATTGCCTAATAGTACTTTTATATCATCAATAGCTTGCTCATTAACTTGACGACCTTTTGGCGTTTTGCGCCCTTTTCCCTTGCCTGATTTCCATACGCCATCAGTTTTTTGATCTAAAGCCATTATCTACGCCTTCTTAGTTTAATGTTTAATAACTATAAATAATATATTTGTGAGCTAAAAAAACGACTTCTAAGTCGAAAAATTCGTAATCAACCTATTTAAATAATGAGGTTTTCCCATCATAAAATTCAATTTCTAATTCTTTATTAACTTCAGCCTCTTTTAGTCTTGTTATTAATTTTCCATCTTTATTGCGAACCACAGTATATCCTCTTCGTAATGTAGCTTCGTACCCAAGCGTTTGTCGTATACGCTCCAACCCATCCAGTGAGCTTTGATTACGTTGAATAATTAGTCTTATATTGGCCTCTATACTTTTCACAAATCGATTCATTTCTTTAGTTCGATCAATCAATCTATTCTGTAACAGGCGTCCCCTCAAACCAGCACTTGTTTGCAATAATAATGTTCTTTTATTATTACTTACAGCGCTTAATGCTCTTGGCAATCTGTCAGATACTGCATCTAAGCGTTGTGCAGCCATTGCGACTAAATCAGCTGGAGTAGGTAATCCTCTACTAAGATCTTTTAATCTCTGTCGCTTTATTTCCAAATTAGAAGTTAAAGATCGCACTCGTCTTTCCTCCATTGATGACAACCACCCCATAAGATCTGCTCTGACAGGTACTGCATATTCAGCTGCAGCAGTTGGAGTTGGTGCGCGTAAATCAGAAGCTAAATCTATTAATGTTGTATCTGTTTCGTGACCTACTGCAGAAATTAATGGTATTTCACTTTCAAATGCTGCGCGAACAACAGATTCTTCATTAAATCCCCATAAATCTTCTATGGATCCGCCGCCTCTAGCAACAATTATTAATTCAGGCCTAGGCATTGCACCGCCTGGTGTCAGTTTATTAAAGCCATTTATTGCTGCAGTGACATCGGGAGCACAGCTTTCACCTTGAACAGATACAGGCCATAAAAGTACTTTTCGTGGAAATCTATCACTTAAGCGATGAAGTATATCCCTTATTACTGCACCCGATGGTGATGTAACTACACCAATAATTTCAGGTAGATAAGGGATTTCTTTCTTAATGTTTTTATCAAAAAGGCCTTCTGCTTCTAACTTCTTCTTGCGCTTTTCTAATTGCGCCATCAAAGCACCGATACCTGCCACGGACATTTCTGATACAATCATTTGATATCTTGATTGACCTGCAAAAGTTGTAATTTTACCAGTTGCAACAACCTCTAAGCCTTCTTCTGGTTGTGTTGCCAATTTTGAGGCTTGGCCCCTCCAAGTAACAGATGCAATAACTGATTTATCATCTTTCAAATCAAAATATAGATGGCCTGAAGCTGGCCGTGAAACACGCCCTACTTCACCTCTAATACGAACATTTGAAAACTCGCCTTCTATCATCCTTTTTAATACACTTGATAATTCAGAAACTGAGAATTCTGGAGCATTTTCACCCTGACCTGGGCTGTCGATTAGATCTGACATTTCTGCATCCTCTCTTGGCTTTTTGTGTAGCAAACAATAGAACCATTGTAAGAAAAGGCCAAGGAAATTAAAAACATGAATATACTTATTTTAGGCTCTGGTGGCCGTGAACATTCGCTGGCATGGGCAGTAAAACAAAATCCAAAATGCGATACTTTATATTGCTCCCCTGGCAATGCAGGCATATCCAAAATAGCTCAATGTATTGATTTGAATATTGAAAATAGCTCTGAGATAATTAAATTTTGTATAGATAATGATATTTATTTTGTAATTATTGGTCCTGAAGCACCGTTAGCAATGGGAATTGCAGATGATTTACGTGCAAAGAATATTTTAACGTTTGGCCCCTCTGCATCTGCAGCAAAATTAGAATCTTCCAAAGCTTTTA
>Ga0315316_10003643_pt1 | contig 11184 bp, 12 predicted proteins | sample M160m3416metaG_FD_203702 | JGI IMG/M metagenome (GOLD analysis project Ga0315316, IMG submission 203702) | Ammonia-oxidizing marine archaeal communities from Monterey Bay, California, United States - M1 60m 3416 | ecosystem: Environmental > Aquatic > Marine > Intertidal zone | place: USA... | reverse complement strand
TTAATATTTAGCGCCTACCAGCGCCTCGACGCTGAACAATATATTTGTCAGTGCGTTTATTTCTTCTGGTACGAAATCCAAGCGCGGGTTTTCCCCAAGGCGTCTTAGGACCCGGCATACCAACTGGAGACTTTCCTTCTCCACCCCCATGTGGATGATCATTTGGATTCATGACCGAACCTCTAACCTTGGGCCTTCGCCCGCGGTGACGAGATCTTCCAGCTTTTCCTAGTTTTATCTGCTGATGCTCAATATTACCAACAGCACCTATCGTGGCCATGCATGACTCAAGAACTTGTCTTCTCTCACCAGACGGCATTCGCAGTAGTGCGTAACCACTATCTTTAGCCATTAGTTGAATAGATGCACCTGCGGAACGACCGAGCTGTGCTCCACGTCCAGGAATCAACTCAATATTGTGAATTACCGTACCCGTTGGAATCTCTGATAACGGAAGAGCATTACCCGGATTTATCGGAACTTCTGGTCCTGACACTATGCTGTCATCCACATTTAATCCATCTGGAGCAATGATATACCGCTTCTCGCCGTCAGCATAAAAAATAAGTGCGATACGTGAAGATCTGTTCGGATCATACTCAATCGAAGCGACTCGCCCAGGAATATTAAACTTTTCTCTCTTGAAATCAATGATGCGAAGTAGGCGCTTGTGGCCACCTCCACGACGCCTCACAGAAATCTTCCCGTGACTGCGACCCGAAATCCTATTCTTAGAAACCGTTAGTGACTTCTCTGGTCGCTTCTTGGTAAGTTCTTCAAAGGTAAATCCCGATGCATTACGGCGACCTGGTGATGTAGGTCTAAAATTACGAACTGGCATTATTAGACCTCCTAGACCCCTTCAAACAATTCAATACTGTCGCCGGTTGCCAACGTAACTATCGCCTTTTTCTTGAAAGGTAAGTTTCCGGCTCTACGACCAAATGCACCCCGAGGTCTCCGTCCACGAACCCTGAGTGTATTAACTGATTCAACCGTTACCTCAAATGCAAGCTCAACGGCTCGCTTGATTTCAGGCTTTGTGGCTCGCTCGTGCACCTCAAATACATATTTACCTTGCAAAGCAAGGGCCGTACTTTTTTCAGTGATAATTGGCTCTCGTAAGATCTCGTAAGGATGAATTGATTTAACCATTATTCCTCACCTGCTTCGTTGACTTCAACATCAAGTTTTTCGCTGCTGCCTGTTACAGTCTTTCCCCATAAAGCTTCACATCTTCTTATGGCATCAACCGTCAAAATTAAATTCTGCCGCTTACGCATCTCTACAACCGACAAAGTATCCGCATGTGTCAAATCAACACCTTCAATATTTCGAGCAGAGCGATGAGCAATCGAGTCCGGGTTTCCAGTAACTATCAACACTGACTTATCCACACCTAAGTTTGAAAGCATGCCGGCGATGTGACTAGTTGATGGACCATCAGTTAATCCAAGATCTGAAACTACTAACAGCTTATTTTCCTGCACACGTCTCGATAACACAGACTTAATAGCTAGTCTTCGAATTCCTTTGGGAATCTTCTGTGAATAATCTCGAGGCTTAGGACCAAATACAACACCTCCACCTCGACGGGTCGGAGAACGACTTGCCCCGGCACGTGCCATACCACGGCCTTTCTGACCATATAACTTGCGAGTAGAACCTTGCACTTCGCCACGAGTTTTACTGGAGTGAGTTCCACTTCTTCTAGCAGCTAATTGGGCCGTTAATACTTGATGCTCTGCTGCGTCATGAAGTGCAATTCCAAAGACACTCTCGTCAACTTCAATTTCTTCAATATTTTTCCCGTTAACATCGACCACCGCTAAATTCATTAGGATTGCTCCTCTTCTTCACCATCAGGGACTATCTCGTCCTGTGTCTCCGAAGATTCGCTTGCGGGAGATTGCTCACTAGTGGTCTCTAGAACCGCCTCATTATTTGCGATTGGAGCTTCCTCAACTTCACCGACAACGTCCTCAGAGACGTCGGCGACATCCTCACTAAGAACAGGTTCAATCACAACTTTAACTGGATCAATCGATCTCTTTCGAGCTTGCTTGACCTCAACTAAAGATCCATTCGGACCAGGTACATTCCCAGCTACAAAGATGAGGCCACGGGCTATATCAACCTCTACAACCAACTGATTTAATACTGTTCGAGACCGATTTCCCATGTGACCAGGCATCTTCTTGCCCTTGAAAACTCGACCAGGACTAGTACCCGCACCTATTGATCCCGGAGCTCTCCACCGATCGCTCTGTCCATGTGTCTTAGGTCCACCCGCAAAATCCCATCGCTTAACAACACCCTGAAAACCTCGGCCTTTTGTACGAGCTGTCACGTCAACGTACATGCCACTCTGAAATCTATCAACGCTCAAACTAGTACCTACGTCTAATTCATCAGTCTCATTCGTTCGGAATTCTGCAAGAACAGTCATACTTACCTGCTCCTGACCCGATGCCCTCAAATGGCCGCGTTGAGCTCTAGTAGTTCGTTTACGATCACCAACTGTTCCGATTTGTACAGCAGAATAACCATCGCGATCCATTGTTCTAACTTGAGTTACAACATTGTCAGCAAACTCAATAACCGTCGCACCATATGCGCGGCCAGCATCGTCGTAACGAGTCAACATTCCTACCTTGCGTCCGAGCATTCCTGCTTGCATATTTCCTGACATATCTCTCGTGCTTCCCCCGCACTATTACTGTTCAAACCATCAAATACTAATAAAAATATTTACACTTATATTTATAAAAGGCCAACCTACATCCTGATATTTACGTGAACTCCCGCACCTAGTTGAAGTTTTGTTAATTGCTCAACCGTTCGAGGCCCCGCTTCAATAATATCCACGAGTCTCTTATGCTTCCTAATCTCCCATTGATCTCTCGAATCCTTATCAATAAAAGGCGATCGATTCACAGTCTTCTTTCGAATTCTTGTCGGAAGTGGCACAGGGCCTGCTACTACAGCACCAGTCCTTGCCGCAGTCTCTGCGATTTGGCGAGCGGCCGCATCCAAAACACGGTGATCAAAAGCGGTCAACCAAATGCGAATTCTATGCTCAGCCATTCTTTTCCTCGTCGCTATCAACTATTCCTACGTTTTTGCATATCCAGCCCCTAAAAAGCCGAGGCTTACAAGAATAATGCTAGTCGGCTGTATTGCCTACTACCTATTCAATAATTGAAGTTACTGCCCCTGCACCAACTGTTCGACCACCCTCACGAATTGCAAAACGCAATCCTTCTTCAATCGCAATTGGTTGCCCAAGCTCAATGGTCATCTCTACATTGTCACCAGGCATAACCATTTCCATACCATCAGGTAGTTGAATACTGCCTGTTACATCAGTTGTACGTACATAAAACTGCGGTCGGTAACCTGGGAAAAATGGAGTGTGTCGACCACCATCATCCTTAGAGAGTACATAAACTTGACCAGCAAATTTTGTGTGTGGTGTAATCGACTTTGGAGCCGAAAGTACTTGACCACGCTGTACATCATCTCGCTCAATACCACGTAAAAGACAACCCACGTTATCACCAGCTTCACCTGACTGCAGGCTCTTTTGGAACATCTCCACACCCGTACAAGTTGTCTCAACTGTCTCTGATATTCCGACTATCTCAACTGATTCACCAACATTCACCTTGCCGCGTTCAATCCGACCGGTTACTACTGTTCCACGCCCTTGAATACTGAATACATCCTCAATAGCCATAAGGAATGGCTGATCCACATCTCGCTCTGGTTGTGGAATATAACTATCAACAGCATCCATTAACTCATCAATAGCTTTTACTGCTGGATCGTCATCTGATTCAGCTTCCAATGCCTTCAATGCTGAACCTCGAACAATTGGAGTGTTATCACCATCAAAACCATATTCGGTTAATAGCTCTCGAAGTTCCATCTCTACTAATTCAAGAAGCTCCTCATCATCCATCATGTCTACCTTGTTCAAGAAAACACATATATTAGGAACTTCAACCTGCCGAGCAAGCAATAAGTGTTCTCGTGTTTGAGGCATTGGTCCGTCAGGAGCAGCAACTACTAGTATTGCCCCATCCATCTGGGCCGCACCAGTAATCATATTCTTAATATAGTCAGCGTGACCTGGACAATCTACGTGCGCATAATGTCGCGCATCTGTCTCATACTCAACGTGAGCAATCGCAATCGTAATACCACGCTCTCGCTCTTCAGGTGCGTTATCAATCTGTTCAAATGCTGAAAAATCAGCCTGGCCCTTCATTGATTGACGCTTAGTAATCGCCGCAGTCAGCGTGGTCTTACCATGGTCCACATGACCTATCGTTCCAACGTTCGCATGTGGCTTCGTTCGCTCAAATACACCCTTAGACATCTCTATCTCCTTGACTCAATCTTCTCAATCCAACTACCGTTTTCTTTTATTTATTTCTGTTGACCAGCTACTTCTTCAGCCACACTTGCAGGCACTCGCTCAAAATGCGAAAACTCCATCGAATTGGAGGCTCTACCCTGCGAGCGAGACCGTAGATCAGTTGTATATCCAAAGGTTTCTGCAAGCGGCACCTTCGCATCGATTACCTGTGTATTCCCACGAACCTCCGTAGATTCCACTCGACCCCGCCTGGAGTTAATATCGCCAAGCACATCGCCGAAATAGTCGTCCGGAGTCACTACTTCCATTTTCATAATAGGCTCAAGAAGTATGGCCGATGCCTGCCTAAGGCCTTCCTTCATTCCGATAGAACCAGCGGTCTCGAATGCTATTTCAGATGAATCTACATCGTGATATGAGCCGTCTAACAAGGCTACATGAACGTCAACAACTGGATATCCAGCCTTTACACCACTGACAAGTGCTGACTCAACTCCTCGCCGGACAGCCCCAATATATTCCCGTGGAATTGCACCTCCCACGATTTTATCTTCGAACTCAAAACCTTCGCCAGGAGTTCGAGGAGAAATCTCTAAAACGCAGTGACCATATTGTCCGCGACCACCACTCTGTCGGATAAATTTACCTTCAACTTTTGCGGTCTTAGTAATGGTTTCACGATAAGAAACTCGGGGAGCACCTGTGGTCGCTATTACGTCAAATTCGCGCTTCACACGGTCCACTACTACCTCAAGGTGAAGCTCACCCATACCCGAAATTAATGTCTGACCAGTTTCCTCATTATAACGAACTCTGAATGTTGGGTCCTCTTCCTGGAGTTTTATCAAGGCATCCGAAAGCTTTTCGTTTTCTTTGACCGTAGCCGGCTCGACAGCAATAGATATAACAGGCTCAGGGAATGTAATACGTTCAAGCTCAACAGGGTTATCACGATCACACAAAGTGTCACCAGTAAATGTGTCCTTAAGACCTATGGCAGCGGCAATATCACCTGCACGCACTTCAAGGACATCTTCTCTCGAATCTGCATGCATTTTTACTAAACGACCTAATCGCTCTCGATTATTTCTATTCGCGTTAAAGATTTGCTGACCCTGCGTTAACACGCCACTGTACACCCGGAAAAAAACAAGTCGCCCTACAAAAGGATCGGTAACAACCTTAAATGCAATTGCGGTAGGCGGTTCACTATCGTCAGCTTTTCGCTCGACGGTTTCATCTGACCCCACAATAGTTGCAGTGACCGGTGGTACATCTAGCGGAGACGGTAAAAATGAGATCACCGCATCAAGTAGAGGTTGAACACCCTTGTCTTTCAGAGCAGATCCGCATAGCACTGGTGAGAGCTGATTCGAAATCGTAGCCTCTCGTATCGCGGATTTTAATTGATCCTCTGGTACGTCAGCACCGTCTAGGAACAGTTCCATTATGTCGTCACTATACTCAGCCAAAGTCTCTATCAAATATTCTCTGGCTGACGCAGCCTCTTCAGATAATGCAGCTGGGATTTCCTCCTCCACTACATCCAATCCGTGTTCGCCTCTGAAATAAAGAGCTCTCATACCAACAAGATCAATTACACCCTCATGCTTGTCTTCTAATCCAATCGGAATCTGAAGCGGCAAAGGAATAGCGCCTAATCTATCAGTGATCATTTCGACGCATCGGGTAAAATTCGCACCTGTGCGATCTAGTTTATTTACGAAACATATACGTGGAACGCTATATTTGTCGGCCTGACGCCAGACTGTTTCAGACTGGGGTTCTACCCCGGCGACTCCATCAAAACATACAACACCACCATCAAGTACTCGAAGCGAACGTTCGACCTCAACCGTGAAGTCCACGTGACCTGGTGTATCAATAATATTGATTACATGTCCCGCCCAAGTAGCAGTGGTCGCCGCAGATGTAATAGTTATTCCGCGTTCGCGCTCTTGCTCCATCCAATCCATCGTTGTATTGCCGTCGTGGGTTTCACCAATTTTGTGAGTTCGACCCGTGTAGAATAGAATACGTTCTGTGACCGTCGTTTTACCCGCATCAATATGGGCAATAATGCCAATATTTCGCATTGCACCCAATGAACCCTCAACCGCACCTGATATCGTTGTAGTAGTCACTCTTGTTTCCTTCTATCCTAATTTGCCACGACTCTTTACATACATCCTTCAGTATCGTTCGCTAAAAAATAATGCTTCAAAAAGAGAAAACGCTGAAATTCTTTCAGCGTTAACGGTATAGCCTACAAATCTCTACCAACGATAATGAGCAAATGCTCTATTCGCCTCGGCCATTCGATGTGTCTCATCTTTTTTTCTTATTGCAGCACCTGTCGGTTGATCTGCTGCGGCTTCCATTAACTCAGAAGCAAGTTTTTCAGTGTACGAACGACCGTTCCTATTTCTTGCGGCGTCTCTAATCCAGCGCAATGCTAATGTCTCGCGCCTCTCAGCCCGAATGTCGATCGGAACTTGGTAAGTCGCACCACCTACTCGTCTTGGTTTTACCTCGACTGTAGGAGTGACATTTCGGACCGCGATTTCAAATACATCAACACCGCGCCGTCCGCTGATTTCCTCGATTCGTTCAAAAGCCCCGTACACGAGACCTTCAGCAGTGGACTTCTTGCCACCCTTCATGATGCCATTAATAAGCTTCGTCACTGTCTGACTCTGGTATCGAGCATCAGGAAGAGTAAACCTAGTTGGGGCAGTATTTCGTCTCATGTCTTAAACTCCAGAACCTAACTTTTTCGAGTGCCGTACTTACTCCGGCCACGCTTCCGACCGTCAACACCAGTCGCATCTAACGCCCCTCTAATTACCCTGTACCGCACACCCGGGACATCACGAATCCTTCCGCCTTTTACCAAGACAACGGAGTGCTCTTGCAAAGTATGTCCCTCACCGGGAATATATGCCGTAACCTCTAAACCATTAGACAACCGAACTCTAGCTACTTTTCGAAGGGCTGAGTTAGGCTTCTTCGGCGTCACGGTTCTAACTTGAGTGACTACGCCTCGCTTTTGTGGTGCACCGGTCGGTTCACGCAGCATGCGATTTTTTAGCGTATTAAAACGAAGTCGCAGCGCAGGAGACTTAGTCTTACTGAGCTTTCGCTTTCTCGGCTTGCGGACCAGCTGATTTATGGTCGGCATAGTACATTCTCCAGTAACTAATTATTCTTCAATTACCTACTACACAAACAAAATATTGCATGCGTACACAATAGAAAAATTATTCGAATATTTATTCGGATACCGCGTGCATCTATTCACCACGCAGAAGAAGAATACTACTTTGCCTATTGACCTATGTGCAAGTGACTACCGTGTAAAAGCCCATGCTAACTAATTCATCTTCTGATTCACAATCTAACGTCGCAAAATAACTTGCTTAAATGATTCTCGTAATTTGGGAAGGTCAGCACTTTCTCCAGCAGACATACTTGCCTGTATTCGCTCTTCATACATTCTCTTCAAGCTTTCCGCATCTCTCCCACCCATCTGTGACGCGTGCGCTAGTAGAGCACTAATTTTTATATCCATAAATGGCTCAATATCTATGTGATAATCCGGATCATCTGTCCCGGCAAGTAACATAGCAGACGGTCTGTGTGGCTCTAAACCTTCGTGTTTTTGGTCTGGATGAAATAGATGATCGTCTGCGGCCGGATATATTGCATCGTATGCCGAAATACCCGTGACCCTGTGATCTCTATGATTAAATCCTGGCCTGAATCCATCCCATGTAATCACAAGTTCAGGACGAAGTCGTCTAATCTCTCTCACAAGCAACTCTCGAAGTTCATCATCTGCATGAAGCATGCCATCAGGGAATCCTAGAAATTTTGGCTCATTAGCCTTCAATATTAAAGCTGCAGCACGGCTTTCTTGTTCGCGTTCACCCGCTAGCTGTTGCCCCGTTACCTTGGAATCTTTAGTGCCTTTATTGCCTGAGGTTGTGATAACAATATCAATAGCCCAGCCATCTAACGCAAGCTTTGCGACTGTTGCACCACATGTGAATTCAAGATCGTCCGGATGAGCAAAAATACATAAGGCACGCTTCGCTGCCTTCGTCGCAACTTCTGATATTAAATCCCCTTGTGGATCTAACGGTTCTATCAACTCTTGCTCATTTCTCTGTAAAGCTCGCTAAGCAATTGCGACCTTTCACTCCACGAAAATCCCAGAGCTTGAATCCTAGCAGCATTACCCATCTCTCGCATCTGATCTACGTCCTCGATCAGGCTAGCGACAGCAATCGAAAGTTGTTCAACATCGTCAGGTGGAACCAGCACACCGGCCTGATCACTCGATTCAGTCGAACTAGACGAAAACATACCCGCTAGTCCACCAACTTCTGAGGCGATTACAGGTCGGCCCGATGCCATGGCTTCAAGGGCCACCATTCCAAAAGATTCATAGAGCGAGGGAACCACAACAACATTGGCAGCGCGATAATATTCCGGCAAAATATCATGATCAAGTGGACCGAGAAATTTTATTCTACCTTGGATATTGGCAGCCTTAGACACCGCGACTAGTCTTTCACGTTCTTTGATCGACGCTGGATGATCGTTGCCGCCAAACAACAAAAGCTGATAATCAATACTTTCAGGCAAAACTGCCAAAGCATCTATTAGCTTATCAAGGGCTTTCAACGGCTCCATTCTCCCACCCGCAAGAAAAATTAAACTAGTTTGTGTGAGCTCCAATTTGTCTCTGGCATCACATGCATCCCCAGGGATAAATCTTTCCAAGTCAACTCCCGGTGGGATAGTTACAACTTTTTTCGGTGGAACAGAGTAGATTTCTCCTAAAAGTTGCCTCTCGTGATCACTCGCAACCACAATCTTGTCTAAATGCGCAATAACTTCTTTTTCTTTCTGCAATCGATCGGGTGATTCTCCCGATGAAATCCCATGTAAAAGCTTGATTTCACCTAGGGTGTGAAACATTGCAACATGTGGAGTCTGCCAATTCCGCGCAAGTTCAATACCAGCCAATGCTGATAACCAATAATGCGAATGTATTACCTCATAGTGTTTCTGATTCCTATTAGCCCAAGCCTCGATACCCTTGGCAAAATCAGACGCGAACAGGCTCATCTCCTCCTTCTCAACTCGAGATAGAGGGCCAGCCGGGATTCTGATAAGCCGAGCCCGCTCGTTAATAAATTCAACCTCTGGAGAGGTAGAGTCATCACGCCGAAGAAATATGTCAACAGTGACTCCTAATTCAGTCAATTTCTTCGTTGTTTCTAGAATGTAAACATTCATTCCACCGGTTTCACGACCGCCTAGTGGCGCGAGCGGGGAGGTGTGCATTGAAAGCACTGCCAAATGAAGATCTGAATGAGAATGGAAACTTCTCTCGGACTGAATTTGATTGATCATAAACTAAATTATTCACCAATTAATCGAAGAAATTCCTGCCTTGAATTAACATCTTCGCGGAGTAGTCCGCGCAGAGCTGAAGTCACCATGCGTGCTCCTGGCTTCCTAACCCCTCGGGCAGTCATACAAAGATGCTCAGCTTCGATTACCACGCCTACCCCACGCGCATTTAATGCGGTCTCAATACTGTCCGCTATTTGTCCGGTCAAGCGCTCTTGCACCTGTGGGCGTTTAGCAAACACTTCAACTGCGCGTGCGAGCTTAGACAAACCAACTATCGAACCGTTGGGTAGATAACCTACATGAGCGGTCCCGTGAAAAGGCAAAAAATGATGCTCACACATTGAATAAAAAGGTATATCCTTGAGAATAACCAGTTCTTCATGATTTTCATTAAATTGCACGTCCAGAAGCTCTCCTGGATCAACATCTACCCCGCTAAATAATTCAAGATACATATCAGTAATCCGACGAGGTGTATCAGTCAGCCCCTCATCGTCCCCAAGCTTAAGTTCGTTTATCAATTCTTGTATCAACGAAATAACGCGGTCACGGTCGATATTTTTCTCTGGCATCAGTGACAACTCCGTTTACTCATACAGTGAAATACATCCGGCAAAGGCATCTAATGTAAATCCATTGCTTCTTCAACCAGACGTACATCGGCCTCAACTTCAACTCTATCAGCGGCAACACTTAAAGCTGTATCAGGATCTTTCAAACCATGCCCAGTAATCACACAAACGGCTGTTAGCTCTTTAAAATTCTCGCCACTTTGAGATTGCTTTATCAATCCTGCCACAGACGCCGCAGAAGCTGGCTCACAAAAGATGCCCTCCTCGGTGGCAAGTCGATGATATGCGCTCAAAATTTCATCATCCGTCACGCTCTCGATTTTACCGCCTGATTGATCTTTAGCATTAAGAGCTGCAGTCCAAGACGCTGGATTGCCAATTCTGATAGCTGTGGCAATTGTTTCAGGTGCATCAACTCTTTGACCCAGTACAATAGGCGCCGCACCTGCAGCCTGAAATCCCCACATTTTTGGTAGGCTTTCAGTCTTTCCAGCCGATTTATATTCGCTAAATCCTTTCCAATAAGCGCTAATGTTTCCAGCATTCCCAACCGGTATGCAAAGAAGATCGGGTGGCGTTCTTAATTCATCAACTATCTCAAACGCAGCTGTCTTTTGCCCATCAATACGATGAGGGTTTACTGAATTAACAAGAGATACTGGGAGTCGCTCAGTGATATCCCTAACTATATGAAGTGCATCATCAAACGATCCTTGTATCTGGATTATTCTCGCGCCATGCACAGTAGCCTGAGCTAATTTCCCCAGTGCTATTTTCCCCGACGGGACGACAACAAAACTT
>Ga0315316_10003636_pt1 | contig 11191 bp, 11 predicted proteins | sample M160m3416metaG_FD_203702 | JGI IMG/M metagenome (GOLD analysis project Ga0315316, IMG submission 203702) | Ammonia-oxidizing marine archaeal communities from Monterey Bay, California, United States - M1 60m 3416 | ecosystem: Environmental > Aquatic > Marine > Intertidal zone | place: USA... | reverse complement strand
TAAAATAGTTTTATCTGGTGAAAATACATTATCTGGTGGCTCATGAGCAGTATAGCCACAGGTTCTAAAGTTGTTCTATTTGCTTTATTGGAATTTACATCAATGGAGCAATGCGAGAAATCTAGAGAAATTTTGCTACCAGTTTCCCATCATGGGCTGATCTATGAATGTGAGTGGGATTTGCAGAGCCAAGTTTTTTATTACCAACATTCTCAAATCCATGCTCACTTTTCAGAGATCCCACCAAGCAGACCCTACATAATTGAATACAAGACTAATGCACGTTGAAATAATGTTGAAAGTGGTATTTTCGCAAAATATGCTAGGGTTAATTACTCTTAACTCGGAAAACAATGTTCATAGTTTTCTCCCAACTAAAAGCCCACTTTGACTTTTGTCTCCCTCCAGAGTGGGCTTTTTTATCTCATAAGTGAAATAAGTTGATCTATGCCCTTTAGAGTACCCTTTGCTGGTTGCCCTTCTGGGTTGTCAGTAACTGTTTCCATAACACCACTTTTACCTATGTTTGAGAAAGCACCACCCATAAGACTATCAAGTAATTCTGGTCTTGATATTAGGCTCTTATAAATATTTTCTACGTTACCGACATTTCTACTTGTTAAAATTTCTGCCATTCTTTTTGCTTCAGGTTCGCTAAAACCCTCTTGTTTTAAGAAATTAAGAAGTTTTTTGGAAATATTAAAAGCCCCAGCAGATAACCCACCAGATCTAAGAGATGCCCCTAAAGTTAAAGCATCTTCTGGAGTAGCATCGGCGTTTTTAATGTTTTGTCTATTAGGCTCTGTATCACTTCTTTTAGCTACAATGCGTTTTGACGTTAAAGCACTTTTTGCTTTTTCAAATTTCTCAACCATTGTGGCTATTGATTTATCTGGATATAATTTATTAAATATAATACTCGCTGTGCTATCTGATTTGTTGAAATTATCAATAAGGTCATTTAGCCCTTTAATAGTATTCATGCTGTCTCTAATTTCTCTAGCCAAACCAATTTGGTATTGTTGGGTAAGAAATTTTTGATCAGCCTCATTTGTAATTTTAGCTAAATTACCCCTATAAGTTGTTAAAAATTGATCAGGGCTTCTCTTTGTAAGTACACCCCTAATCTCCTTTTCTACCTTTTTAGCAATTTGTGTGGCAGTGTTGGCTGATCTAGCTCCTATGATTCCAGGGGTTTCTTTATTTATTCCCTCTGTAACTGGCTCTTGTTGATTTTTCCTAATATTTCTCCCAGTTTGAGAACTTTTCATTTTGTAGGTTAAATCCTTAACGTCTTGGGCTACAGCTTCAATTATATCCATTGATAATGGTTGATTCATTAAATTTTGTAGTTTACCAGTTTCTTTATTAATTTTTAATGGGGGATAAGATAAATTTAACTTTGACCTTAATAAATTATTAGCTTTTTTAATAAATTGTGGATTCACCTCAAGCATATTATTAAAGGATTCAATTAGGTCATTTGAGGGGGTTGCTCCCTTTAAAGCAGTATCATATTTATCGCTTGTTTTTTTAGCTTGGTTTGAAACCATTTCATCAAAAGTATCAAGAAAATTATTATACCCATTCATTTGATCTTGAGACACTAATCCCTCTGGGATTAAATCTTGGTTGGCTTGCTTTTGGATTGCTTTAGATTGTGCAGTTAAATTAGCATCAGCACCTTTTCTAATAGTATCACCAGCTGTGTTCTCCCATTTTACAGCAATAGTTTTCCCTAAATGGGCAAAGGATGGGTGAATATCCATTAATGGGATCTTTTCAGTTATTATTCTTTTAAGAGCCTCGTTCATAGTCACGTTTGCATCTCTAGCATGTTTTTTTAACGCATTGATAACTGCTTTTGCCTCTTGCCCACCTAGATTTTGGTTTACCCATTTAGCAAATGGAGACACAATGTTCCCAGCTAATCTACCTGCAGCTCCACCTAGAGGAACAAAGATAGCCCCAAGAACAGCCCCATTTAATACATCATCCCCACTTTCCCCTTTTTCCCTAGCATCTCCCCATGCTTGAAGGGCTGACATAGTTGCTCCCTCTGCCATTAAAGCACCACCCTTTAATAGCATACTTCCACCCTTTAAAAGCCGTGCCCCAGTTGTAGCTGGAACTAAAAATGAGCCAGCTCCACCAGCAATTTCACCACTTAACATTGTTTTAGGATGAGTCCTCTTATAACTATCTATTTGACCATGTATTCTATCCAGTTCTTTTTTGTAGGAACTATCTGGCTTGACCATACCCAAAAACCTAGCCTCAAGCTCATCACCCCAGCCAAGGGTAGAACCTTGATAAGCACCTCTTCCAAATGCCATCCCACCTGTATTAGTTTTATCTCTCTCTCTACTTTGTAATTCTTTTAGATAATCGTCTTGTGACATGCTTTGCCCCTAATCTATTTGTAAATAACTATGATCGTATTCTGGATATTTTTCTTGCAAATATCTTTTAATTTTTATTTTCTCTGCTTTTGAAAAATGACCAGCTTTCCACATTTGTCTAAAGTCATTATTATTAAAACTTCTGCCATATTCATCTTCTAATTTAACAAATATAGAATTGCTGATTAAACCTTGATTTCTCATATCTTCCCAAACATCTCCAAGTGATGCTCCCTGACCTAGCATTTCTTCTATTTTGGGTGGGGTAGTTAATCTGTCATCAATTGCTAAATCACTTATGTATTTCTCACCTTTTTCATATTGCTCTGTACTAATTCCTAGTGGCTCAATAACATTTCTAATATCCATATTCCCATATCTATCAATCCTTTCTGTTGTTTGTTGAGCAACATTTTCATAATTCTTTTTAGATTGATTGAATATATCTCTTGAAGTTTGAAGTATAAAATTTCTTTGTGTTTCGGTTAAACCACCAGCACCCACAACTTGATTATAAAAAGCTCCAGCCCATGCAGGAATACCACCTAATTGTTGAACTGATGCTTGCTCACCTTCTCTTACAGTACTTCTTGGGTCTAAAAGTTTCATAAATCTAAAAACAATAGCTAAGTCATCAGCAGGTTGACCCCTAACAGCCATTGATACTAAATCATCATAAAAAGGTATCATTGATCTATAATTTGATACATATTCATGATTATAAAATTCTTTTCTAAAAGCACCCTCTTGATCCATGATATCACCTCTGTTTTGTATCATGGATTTAAATATTTCATTAGGCTCAACATTACTTTGCAACATAGCCATAAATTTATCCTTCATTGGACCAGCTGGCATACCATCAATATATTTTTGCAATCTTGTTTGACCTTGAGCTAGTTTATCAGCCTCTGCCTGCTTTTCTTGACGCATCCCAATCACTTGGTTAAGAGTAGGGTCTGGATTGAGTCTCATTGCATTAAATCCCATCGCTAGATTGCCCTTATTAAGACCATCACCACCACCTAGCAATCCCCCTAACCCACTTGTTAATTGATTTATTAAACTTGCTTTTTTGTTTGGGTTTGGTGGAAAATTATTATTTGCTCCACCAAAATGCTCTGCTCCTAAATCATTTATCATTTTTGCGTACTTCCTTCTTAGGTTCATGCCATCATTGTAAATTTTTAAACTATTTCTATCAGCCTCATTGGATGGGTCAAAGCCAGGGACAGTTCTTGGATCAGCTCTATAAAAAGCCCCCTCAACTGCGTTAGTAATGCCATCAATGCCCCCAAAGACCCCCTGATTATATAGCTCCATCATTTTTGCATGGTTTTGGGCTGACGTTGGATCTCTATAAGAACTCTCTGGGTCTACTTCTTCTAGCATAAAGCGTAGCTGACCTGGCAGGCTATCCATAGAAAGACCATAACTTTCTAGGTAATTTTGGAGCTTTGTTTTTCGCCCACCTCTCCATTGGCTTGATCCATAAGCAAAATTCCCCCCACTATCACTTGGGCTTTTAGCAGTTGGGCTAATGCCAGATGTCGGGGTATAAATACTTTCAGCCATCATGTTTCCAACATAGCCAGACGCAACATCAAAGGGCATCCCACCCGACATAAGCATCGTCATTGCTGTAAATACTGATGGATGTAGACTAGTCATTTATCTCATACCACCTAGAGTTAATAATGTTAGATAATCAAATAGGCCATGCTTTTGAGATGTTGTTTGTGACCCCTGTGCTGGCACAATCCCTAACGCACCTAGCAAAGCACTTAACCCTTGTTGACCAGCTCCAGTAAATCCACCCCATTGCTGTTGGGCATTATTGGCTAATTGTTGCTGAATCATTCTTTGAGCCTCACTCCTATTGTAAGATTTATCATCTAAAGTGTTAGCCATCCCAAAGCCAAGATTAGCTAGTCCTGATAAAGCCCCTGCCCCTGCCATTTGGTTTTGTGCATTTTGGAAACCCACCTGATTTGCAGTATTAAACTGATTGAGGGCTTGACCATAATTTTGCATATTTAAGTTCGAGGACATATCCCCAACTTGCTTTGCAAAAACGTCATTTGTTAAACTATCTGCTACCCCATGCCTGCTTCCCCCGTAAGCCCCTGCGTTCATGGCTGAAGTTTGCCCATGTTGGATAGCTTTTTGTCTAGCCGTGTCCATGTTGTTGATTGAGTTATCTATTACTTGGCTAGTGAATGGATTCATGTATTGTGACATTGCCTGTTGGCTAAAATCCATTGGTTTGTAATTCATGGCATTTGTCATGCCTGTTTGAGCCTGACCCAATGTGTCAGCTACTTGGTTATAAACATTGTTTCCAGCAGTTGCCATTTTATTCTCCTTTAAGGTGTTGGCTCATCAATGGGGTTTGTATTGCCATAAAAGCTCATATATTCATCACTTGTATTTCGGGGTGGTTGAGGGCTTGCATTAGTTAAATAATCCCAAGTATCTCCGATTGGGTCAAACATTGAAAAATCCCACTCAGTAGGAGAGTTTGCAAACATTCCACTATCCCCAAATCCCCAATCCATAGAGCCTCCAGTGTGTGGTGACGCTCCCCAATTATCATCACTAGATGACCCCCCACTAGATGATGTTTGAACTGGAGTTATTGGCATCCCTGTAACTGGATTTAAAGCCCCTACAGAGGCCATTTGTGGTTCTAGGGTTTGAGCCTCAATGCGTCTAAAGATGTCGGGGTACGCCTCTTTAAACCTATCCATATTGTTATTATAAACGTCATAACTCCTATACCCAGTTAGCCCATCTTGAGTGACTGGTGTTGCCCCTAGATTGCCAACCTCATCCATCCCAAAAGCCCCTAAAGCGTTATTGAGATTGTTGTTAATTCCCTGTGCTTGAGAAACAACATCAACGCCCATATATGGAGCGTAGGGAACATTTAGCCCCTTGGCTTGATTAATCGCCTCTTTGACATAATCCTCTTGCCATTTAGGAATTGCTGTTGTTACTGTTTGTGAGCCACCTTTGCCACCTGCCATCTTAAATCTCCTTGTAAATTGTTGTTTGGGCTTCCTTCCACCCGTGATCCTTTAAAGCTCTAACCCATCCTTTTCGCCCACTTATAGTAAGCTCTGTGCAATCCAAATGCTTTGCCCATAATATAACGCTTTCGTGCATATCTTTAAGTTGGTTCATTTCCCCTGCCCCCAAAAAAACATGACAAACTTTTTTCTTAGGGTATTCCAATATTTCTGTGACGAGGCATCCATTTTCCGATGGCCAGAGTTGGTATTTTCTTTCAGCAATACCTGAAAATACGTCAACCAAATCATGTGTTCCTCCGCTATATTTAAGAGCCTCTTCAATCCAATACCTACATTTCGTTAAATCTGTCATAATGATGTTGCCGAAAGCACCCCTGCATCTGAAACCACAATCTTATATCTTGTGCCATTTGGACTGCTTATAATGAGCCTCTCATTTGTGGCTATCTCAACATCTTGTCTTTTCTTTCTATTCATTAAATCTTCAGCCTCAAGATTTCGGTTTCTCTCATTTTCAAAGGATGAGTCATAACCTAGAGGGGGTGGTTGCAAGATCATCTTTTGCCCCCTGCCATTGCGTTCAAACGAAAGTTTCCAACTCTCCAATCACCGCTAACATTCTTGATTTTCATTCTTACTTCCCTACCCTGAAATCGTACACTTGTCGGATTTGCCAACGCATATGTACCATGCGTTGTTTCATCACCATTCGGGTAAAACCGTGTCTTGAAATCTACATTAACTTGGCCTTGGGTTTTCTCGTCAGGTATGACCTGATTGACGTGCATAACCTGATCGCCATTCCCAATTTGAATAGCCCCAGACTCAGCAAAAGGAACAAGGCTGTCTCTTTCCTCACCAACCTCATGTTCCACAAGCATATATTCCAATGGGGTGAGTAAATCCTTGTTGTGCGTCAAAAGTTGGGTTGAAAAGTTAATACCATAGTCGTGGTTATTCCCACTTGAAGAAGTAACATATTTTACATATCCCCCCTCAATGAAAGTTCCCTCTGTAACTTCCACGTCAATAACTTTGAATTTTGATGCAAAGTTGTTTGTGCCAATGTCAATGTCGGCTGGAGTGTAATTTGTGCTAATCTGACCTTTGGCAGTGGTTGTCCCATAGGATTGCAAGGCAACGCCAAAATCCGCAGTAGACACGCTGGAACTTGCGTTTTTTGTAATGACAAGCCCTGTCAGCTTTGTCCATGTTTTTGTCGTGTTGCGGTAAGTGCCTGACGCATCTGAGGCCGTACCATTACCATAAACTTCCATGCTCTCTGTTTGCGCAACGCCATTCTCGTCAAGACCTGTAAATGCCACAGTGTAGAGAAGTCCAGACCCAAGATTGTGCAGACTAGCCACATAGCACTTTAATTTTTGAGCGGAGAAAACGACACTCTCGTAAGTCGTGCCAGTCGTGTTGGTTACCAGATATCCAAGACTTGTGAATGAGGTGTTGGCGTGGGATGAGTCCAGCCTATTGACAGGAGTTCCAGCCGAAAATGTAAAAGTTCCTGTCATGCCAGAAATGTCGTGTAGCTGAATGACGTAACTGTCAACGTCGGGGCAATCATCATCTTTGTCGGTCGCATTTGTCCCGTCGTAGCTTCCTGGTGGTGTTTGTCCTAAATAAGTTGTTAAAATTGTAAACCGCCCCCGTGAATAATTATTGTCGTGATTTTGAGTGGTGGCATGGATAGGCTGATTGAAAACCCCTGCGTCAATCCCACAGGTTCGACCCAGAGTGCCAATTGACCAGCTATTGTTCTTGTAATTCCAGGAAACGTATTTTTCATTTTCGCCACTAGCTGAAGGGTAGTACCAAATCACTTCATCAAACTTTGAATTAGCTACACAGGCCACCTTGGACTTTTGTGACATGCTCATTTCAGTGAAAATATGGTCTGTCACGTCACACTTTAGCTCCTGTACCCTTCCCCCTGAATAGATATGGAAACCAGCGTCACCCATCCAGACTACGCCCTGATTAATGGTTGTTGAGGCTTGGTTAGAGAAAATCCCACAACCATCACCCACCCTTTGAATTGAATGAACGTAGGGCTGGCCAATGTAAGTGCAAGTATGGGCATCCTGATCCGTAATGATCAAAATGCCACCCCTAATCTTTTCGGCACACTTAATTGATCCCTGTGTCTCAAGTTTGATATCCCCTGCCTGATTGGTAGCAGACGCAGTCCAAGTGTTGTTGTTTTCCTGATCGCTCCAGTGAACTTCCCGTGGTTTAAGGGCAAACAGGAACCTCTCGTCAGACACGATAATAGTTACCACTCCCGTTGGGGCATTACTCAAGACTGCTGAAGCCGATCCTGTGTTTAATGCCCACTCGTACACTTTCCCATCATCTGGGCTATTCGCAATTAAATTTTCACCCCACGCACTTAGCGACCAGGCCGTTGCGTCAAGCAAGGTTGTCGAGGTATTGATGGGGGGCGTACCATAGGTAGAATTTGAGTAAAACCCTGACCCAAACCCTGTCATCCCAGACGCAGAAATTCGCCCTGCCGTAAAGCCAGTGGGCGTAATGTCATAAGTTGAGTTATTGGGCAAAATGGCAAAGAGACTAGAATAAGTTCCACAAGCCAAATACCTTGACCCCGAATTGCTCTTCCACCCTATAAGCCCTCTGATTGGGTGCGACCATCCCCTACCCAGACGATTTCTCCAGCCACCAATAGGCTTGAGGGAGTCATCATGCCAGCGCACTAAATCTGCGTCTGCCCAACGGCCTGACGCTTGAAGGTCAGTACCATTTTTGAAAACTCCAGGTGGTATGGTTAGTGGGATTAGGGGCATTACTTCATTACCTTTAAGTGCATTGTCCATCTTCCAGAAGTTGTGGTTACTGTGTTCCCAACAACCCCACTGGCTTTAGAAGCAATTTGGAAAGTGCCTAAAGATGGGAAAACACCTTTTACATTTGTCGTATCTCCACTATCCACATAAACGCTTGGTGAGTGAGAGGCATTTGCCACAGTATCTGTGCCATAAATGATATCTCCTACCGAATAACCATGTTCAGCCGTTGAGCATTTAATTGCCCACTGAACCATAAATGGGCTAGCACTAAGGCCATGAGCATAAGTAAATGTTCCACCACCAGTTACTGTCATGTCACTTGAGGTTGAGCCTTGCCTTGTGCCTGTAATGGTGGTCATCAGTGTTGCCCAATCTGTTGGCACAAAAGTAAAAACACCAGAAGAATTATTATAACTTAAACTCCCCCCTGTACTAGCTGACCCTGTCGAAACAGATAGGTTTGTGAGAGCAATTCCACTTGACCCACTTGCGTCCGTTGCCCACTCCAAGGCCGTGGCTCCGCTGTTCATTTTTAGGATTTGATTGGCTGTTCCTAGTGCTGAAGGAGTATCTGACAAATTGGTTACCGATGGTGTAAAAAATTCTAATGCAGACCCCCCTGCGTTTATTTTCAATTGTTGATTTGCCGTACCTAAACTGCTCGGGGTATCCGTGATTGACGTAGCCACAATGGAAGTGGGAATTGCGTCTGACACTGTTTTAATCGTGGAGTCAATGAGGTCTGTGGCTGTGTTCAGGGCTGTACCCCAAGTATTTTCCGATGCTCCCACATCTGGTTTAACGATATTGTAATTCGTAGTCTGTGCCATCAATTGCTCCTTCTATGCGGCCCTTCTAAAAGGCATTTCATCTGTCCAGGTTTCGGTTGGTTTTGCTACGTTTGTCCACGTCTTTGAAATATCGGCATCATCTTCCCAGAAATGCCTGAGTGCAGAGGTCATTTGAGAGGCCATGCTTGTTGAGGCAGAAGAATGCTGAATGCGATAAATTAAAGCAGTCATTGCGCTTTCAGCCACAAATGAAGATGCCCCAGCAAATGTGGCCGTGGCATTTGCGCTCATGTTGCTTTGGGCAACCATGTTTGATTCTATGTGCTGAATGCGTATGGCGCTGGCAGTCATCTGTGAGGTTGCAACAATCGGTGAAGCAAAAAGTCTTAGTCTGTCGGCACTCGCAGTCATCGAACTTTGGGCAACCATTGTCGCTGATGCTTGTGTCGTTACCCCTGCACTGGCAGTCATGGTGCTTTGAGCCACAAAAGAAGAGGCCATCGAAATAAAGCCAAAATGCTGGGCTGAAAATGGGGCTGTTGATATGGGATGCTGACTAAACACTAATCATTCCACTCCGCTATTAAAATTCCAAAGTGCTCATGCTTTACCAATCCTAGCGAGACGCATATGGAAAGTATTGTTATCAAAATTCTTGTCCTCATTAGTATGGATGCCCAGAGTTTGTTACGCAATTCCCAGCCAAAGTCATCGTCATGTTATTAGTGCTATGGTCAGCGACTGTTGATCCAGAAGGTGTTGTGCAAGTTAATAATGTTGTTCCAGAAATCGCTGAAAGAGCATCAGTTGGGGGCGTGAAGTTGCTAGTGTAAACCCCAGTTCCCTTAACAACCCGAAAGTCACTAATGAGGCCATTCATCGTATAGGAAGCCATATACCAAGTTCCAATTAAACACCCACCATAGGCATAATTTGTGGAATCGGTCACAGAAAGTCTCACAACACCATCAGCAAAAATTTTGTAAGCAGTACCTGTTCTGGTGATGACGTAATGATGCCATTGCCCTGCGGTTGGATGAAACCCAGGGGATGCACCACCTGCAGCTACACAAGTATCCCAATTGCTATTTCCTATAGACATGAAAGCTAATCCATCAGAGGAAAGATACCCCAAGGAAAGTGACGTTCCAATGTTTCCGTTGTTGTTGCCCCATGGATTATCGCTTCCCCCTATTACGAAAAACCCTTTTTGGTTTTCCACAACATCTAACTTAATCCAGCATTCTATTGTGAAGTCACCCGTCCCCATAGCAAAATTAGTGGTGGAATACGGGGCTCTTATGACTGAATTATTATCCCCTGAACAATCTATCGACCCATAGGTTGCAAACACCAATGTGAAATTTTGTACTGTCGTTGCCGAATTTATGGTATCGGAAGCTGAGAATGTTATCGAAAAAGTTCCAGCATATGAGGAATTTGTCGTAGGTGTAATTTTGAAAAATTTATTTGTTGTGAGTGCGCTGGCGTTTAGTGACGTGTACGTTCCCCCAGAAGTTGCACAAGAAGTCACTGTGGCTGAAGCCCCACCACCATTGGTCAATGAGCCAGTGGTGACTGCATAGCTATACTGAAGGGTAGTGCCTTCATCAACGTCAGCACCTACTACTTCAATGCTTGTAGCAGTTCCATCTGTGGCCAGAGTAATGTCAGCATTGTTGGAAGGGGAGCTTATAGTCGGACTCGTATTTATAACTGCGACTTTGTACCAGCCATTTCCATTATTGACATAGAGACTATTGTTAGCGGAGACTATTGCCTGATCTCCAGCACTGGCAGACACGGCAGTCATGGCTGAGATATTTGCGTAGACCTTTGTCCCCCCTGCACTTGAATCTACGGCAGAGTTCCCAGAAGTTTGCGTTTGAAATTGGACTTTGTTGTCTGAACCTTTTTTGATGATAACTTTGTTATTAGAATCCCCGATTTCTATTTCGCTGGCTATGAGTTTTTTTGCTGTGCCACTGGTGTTTGTCACTGACAGGTTGTCGCTCCCATCCGTGACAAGCTTGGTTGACCCTATTTGAATTGGGTCACTACCTGATCTGGAACTACGATCTCTAGCTTTAGTCATTTTTGTTCCTCTCTGTTGGTCAGGGATTGTTTGTCGAGGACTTTAA
>Ga0315316_10003633_pt1 | contig 11195 bp, 9 predicted proteins | sample M160m3416metaG_FD_203702 | JGI IMG/M metagenome (GOLD analysis project Ga0315316, IMG submission 203702) | Ammonia-oxidizing marine archaeal communities from Monterey Bay, California, United States - M1 60m 3416 | ecosystem: Environmental > Aquatic > Marine > Intertidal zone | place: USA... | reverse complement strand
TGAGATCCTCGAGTTGTTCCGTGGCCTCGGCGGTTTGCTTTCTGGTTCCGGTGAGCTCTTTTCTGGCCTCAGCCTGTGCGGTCTTGCCGGCAGCGAGGTTGCCATTGAGCCTGTCGAGTTTTTTAAGGGCATCGGCAAGCTGCTTTTCGGCAACCGTGTTCTCGGTGCCGAGCTTTTCCGCAGCGGCGTTGTCCCTCTTGATTTGTGCCTTTAAATCCCTGAGTGCTCCGGAAGCTTCCGCGGACTCGAGGGCGAGTTTTTCAAGGCGTGTCTTTGTGCGTGTTTCTGCCCTTCTCTCTGTAGCGATCGACTTTTTGAGATCCTCGAGTTGTTCCGTGGCCTTGGCGGCGTGCTTTCTTGTCCCGGTGAGCTCTTTTCTGGCTTCAGCCTGCGCGGTCTTTCCGGCAGCGAGGTTGTCATTGAGCTTGTCGAGTTGCTTGGTGCCGGCACTGTTTTCCTGATTGAGGCGCTCCTGTTCTGCCTGTAGACGACTTAACTTGTCTTCTACCGTTTTGCGCTTCTGGGTGATCTTGCGGGTGTCCGCTTTCAACAACTTGTTGGCATCCGTGATTTTTGCATTCTCACCTTCAATGCGAAGATTGTCTTTCTTTAGCTTGGCTGCTGATGCCTGCTCCTTGGCCTTGTGATTTTGTAACGCGTTCGTTTCGCCTTTCAGGGCATTCCGGGCTTCTTCGAGTTGCTTAAGGTCATCCTTGAGTGATTTCCTGGCCTGCTGGGATTGCTGCAGCGTGGCCTTAAGGGCACTGTGCTTCTTTGCGGCGGCCTTGGCTTTTGCCTTTGCGCTCGCCAGCTTGCGCTCTGTTTTTTCAAGGGCTTCTTTTGTGGCATCCAACCCGACCAGCCTGTCCTTGCGCTTTTGGATTTTGGCCTGCAACCCATCGACTTCCTGTCTGAGGGATTTATGCTCTTTTTTAAGCTTCTTGAGCCTGTCTTCAGCAGCTTCACCCTTGCTGGATTTATGGGGCTTGCGGCTTTTTCGCTTTGCCTCTTTGAACTTGTCAGCAGGCGGCCGCTTGATGTTCAGTCTGGTTTTCTGTCCGGCCTTATCCGTCGGTGCCTTATCCGTCGGTGCCTTATCCGTCGGTGCCTTATCCGTCGGTGCCTTGGTCCTTTTGATCTTGTGAGGGGTCGCGGAAACCTTTGCGGAGGGTTCCTCATCGGAGCCTGATTCATGCCCCGGGGGCATAGATTTAACCAGCAATCTTCCTGGCGTTGGCATGGCCGATCTGGATGAAGTGGCCAGGCGGGCTTTCTTAGGAGGCGCGAGGCGCTTGGGATTGGTCTTTTGCCCGGCAGGCTGAATGATCAGTTCAGCTGCCACCTGGCCGAAATGAACGGTGTCGCCGTTTTTCAGATGCCGGCGCATGATTTTTTTGCCGTTGACCCTGGTGCCGTCCCTGGAATCCCTATCAATGATTTCATATCCTTTGGCGGAGGGCCTAAAGTGGATCTCGGCGTGGAATGATGAAATGGCAGCGTTATCAATGACGATTGAGTTCTCAGGATTTCTGCCCAGCGTGGTGACTTTGTCGTTGAGCCTGAAGGGCAATACCTGCTTGTTGGAAATCTTGAATCGAAGCTCTGCGGTGCTCATCAATCAGAATGGTTGGAATCTTAAATGGATGGGCCGGTATTGATTCAGCATATCCCGGTGGTGAAGTGTGGCCGGGGAGGTCTACAACGAACGGATGCGGTGTTTTTTAAGATCTAAAAGGATATGCAGTAACGGCGGAGAAAGGCGCTTGTTGGGTGGCCGGGGCTCCCCTGACGGAGAGTCCAAGCAACTTATAGAAATTATAACCTGCAGATAAGAATTCGCAAGGAGCGATTTATCAGTAATGGGATTGCTTTCAGATATGCGCTTTAATCATGAGATATTGATAATCAATCATTACCAGAGAAAAAGAATCATCCATTTCAGGCTGTTCTGCGTTGAGCTTCCTTGTCGAATTCCGGGCTCCTGAGGGTCTTCGCAACCTGACAGGTGGGGGTATTTATTGAGTCAGGCGGGGTGGATCCCATACGCAGTGTTAACGGCAACGGCTACCGTGATTATCGGCAGCCTGCGGGGACAAGCAGGTTACGCCCGCCCGTCTCGTTTCCAACCCGGTTGCCGGGACAGGGCTAAAGGGGAGCGCGTGGTAAGGGACCTGTTATTCTTCGCCTCCTCTTCGCTCTACAAGGACTCAGCGTTATCAGCCAGGTAGGAGGCGACGCCTTCCTTTGTGGGTTGCATGTCCGGCTTGGAGGGGTTCCAGCCGGCCGGGCAAACGCCGGCTCCGGAAGCGGCATGAATGACGGCATCAAGCATGCGCAGCGTTTCATCCATGTCACGCCCCAGGGGGAGGTTGTTGACGGTTTGGTTTTGAACGATCCCATCCGGATCGATAATAAAGCTCCCGCGCAGGGCGAAGGTGGTATCTTCGTGGAGGAGATCGAAACTGTTGGTGATCTTACGATCCTCATCAGTTAGCAGGGGATACCCCACGTTGCCTATACCACCTTGCTCAATGGCAGTGTCCCGCCATGAAGCGTGGGATTGTGCATCGTCAATGGAAATACCCAAAACTTGGGTATCTCGCTTTTCGAACTCGCCGAGGCGATGATCGAAAGCGATTAGCTCGCTTGGTCAGACGAAGGTGAAATCCTTAGGATAGAAGAAAAGCACGACATGCTTTCCCTTGAAGTCAGAAAGGCTGATTTCCTTGATAGAACCATCGCCCATTACTGCGGTGGTGGTAAAATCCGGAGCCGGTTTATTAACGAGGACAGACATTATTCGGTTAGCTGGTTGATAAGAAAATATGTGAACCACGATTTAAAAGACATCCTGAACAAAGCCAAGATATTTTTTCAGGCACCTGCCATAAAGGTTGCCGATATCCGGCAGGGTGACGCGTTCCGGCCAGGGGATCAGGCAACCGAGCTGCTGAGCCAGAACGTGGTGACATTTTCCGCACTGTGCACCCCGAGCCTCATGTCCATCTGGGTGGCGAGCACGGCTGCCGTGGTGAGACCTATCCCAAGGTGCTGATTGTTTTTTGAGCTGTAGAAGGGCTCCCAGATTTTTGCCATGTTTTCCGTGGCGATCACTGTGCCTGAGTTCCTTATCAGGATATCAACGCGATTTTCACCGATCGGTGAGAAGTCGCCGGGTTTATAGATTTCAAAGCTGGCCTGGCCGCCGGCATCAGCAGCGGCCTCGGCGGCATTGCTCAAGAGTTCAAGAAATATATCCTTCAGGCGGCTTGGATCGGCAGTGATCGGGGGGATGTCAGTTGGGCACTTGATATTGATGGGGATGCCTGCGGCATTGAAGGGTTCCTTGAGGCTCTCCTCCACCATGGGTAGAAACTCTGATATTTTCAGGTCCTGCGTTGATATTTGGCTACATCCGGCAGCCGGCAGGATACGTTCTGAAAGCTTTGAGGCATTAATGGCCGCATCCTTCATATGGGTAAGGTTTTCGGCGGTAGTTTCCTCCAGATCTTCGTCCATGAGGATCAAGCTTGAGAAACCTTGTATCACGGCAAGCAGATTGTTGAGCTTGTGCGTTAATCCCTTGAGTAGCAAGGCATAGAAGTCGGTGTTGGCGGAATCCTCCAGGATAAACTGATCGGCAAAGAGGAACTTGGGCCTTTCTACTGACTTTATATTTTCCATAATAAACAGGTATTTCTCTAAAATATACCCAATGGTAATTTTAGCTAGCTGAAAATTTAGGAAAACTAGATATAAATAAACCCTTTTGAACTATGCGCTGACTAATCGCGCCGGACATGATCCGCAGAGGCAATAGACAACAGCGGGGCCGCCGCCGGTGCGCCATCGGGCTGAAGCAACAATTCGCCCTCACGGCCAAGGTTCCTGACCAGCCCGCTTTGGATTGTGCCGTCCGGCAGTTGTAGCGTGATTCTTTGCCCGAGTAGGGCGCTGCGTGCTTTCAGCTCATCAAGCATGGCGGGGAAATCGTCAATACAACGCAAAACCATGCGATGCAGGGCGCAGAGCAGCGCCACGGCGATGGGTTCCCGCGGCATCAGCGAGTCCTGGCTGCCTGAATACATGCGTAGGGAAATGGCCGGCGCTTCCAGATGCTCGGGGAAGTCATCATGGATACTGTTGATGTTAAGCCCTATGCCAATGACAGCGATTCCCGGGTTCGTCGAAACTGCGGGAGTGATGCTTTCAACAAGGATCCCGGCCACCTTTGCTTCGGCAAGATAGATATCATTCGGCCATTTGATGGTGACCGGAAATTCCGGCTGCAGTGTATGGCAGATGGCCAGGGCTGCCGCATGGGTGAGGCGTGCCCAGCAATCCGGCGTCACAGGCGGTTGCAAGGCCACGGACAAGAGCAGGTCTCTTGAACCGGGTGAAACCCAGCGCGTTCCACGGCGCCCTCGCCCGCTCTCCTGCCATTCAGAAAAGAGGGCAAGGCCGCCTTTCAGCAGTTGCGGGTCTTGTTGAGCGAGAGTAACGGCTTCCTGGTTGGTGGACTGGCATTTGTCCAGACAGATGATTTTCCAGGGCAGGCCTTCACGGGCCGAACATTCCTCAATTTCGGCATGATTTAACGGTGGGTGTTTTCTCATTGCCGGTGGAAATCCAGCCCAAAGTCAATTGAGCGGAAGGAATGGGTGAGGCAGCCGACCGAGATCCGGTCGATTCCCGTTGCGGCAGCATCATTGAGGTTTTCCAAGCGAATGTTGCCGCTGGCCTCAAGCAATATATTGCCGCGATCCATGGCAGCTGCCTGCCGCATCTGGCCGTGATCCATATTGTCGAGCAGGATGACGTCCACCCCGCGCAACTGGAGAAAACATGCAACCTGATCAAGGTGATCTGCCTCGATCTCAATGAGGGCATCCGGGTGGCTTGTCTTGAGTGTATCGATAGCCTTCTGCGTATCTTCAAGGTTCCCGGCGGCAATCAGGTGATTGTCCTTGACCATGGCCATGTCATAAAGCCCCATGCGGTGGTTGTGCCCACCGCCGTTGCAGACAGCGGCTTTTTCAAGCTCACGCCATCCCGGCGTGGTTTTACGGGTGTCGAGAATCTTGACCCCGGTTCCTGCCACGGCATCCACAAAGCTCCGGGTCATGGTGGCGATTCCGGACAGGCGTTGCAGGAAGTTTAAAGCCGTGCGCTCGGCAGCAAGAATGGATTGTGCCGGACCGGAGAGGGTCATGACGCAATCCCCGGCACTGGCATTTTCCCCCGGGGAGAGCACAAGCTCGACGACAATGGTCGGGTCCACTCTGGTAAACACGTGTGCACAAAGGTCCGAACCGGCAACGACGCAGGATTCCCGGCAGTTGATGCTGCCGCCGGCAACAGAGCCGCTGTCGATAAATGCGGACGAGGTGATATCGCCCTGCTTGCCGAGGTCCTCGTCAAGAGCGAGTTCGATCAGGGCGGCGGTGGCTTTTGAGATTCCCGTTGCCATCGGGTAACAATAAATGCAGGGGGAGCAGGATCAAGGCGAGCTCCCCTAATCCGGTTTAATCCCCGTAATTCTTCCCTTTGCCTGCCTTCAGGATCAAAAGGATCATGAGCGCTGAGGCGATAAAGAAGATAATGGCTCCTACTCCCCAGCCTTCCGGTTCAAAGAACTTGTTGGGTGCGTCCTGGGCGGCAGCTTTTGCTTTGGGATCGACGACGGCAATCAGGTTCATTATTTTATTCGGGTATTTGGGTGCGTGTTGTGAGCGCCAAAGTTAGTCGATGTGTGAATGTGTTCAAGGCCTTGTGGCTTAAATTTTCATCAATACCCTGGAGCATCAGGAAATTTGCGCGCTGCCGTAATAAGGCTGCAGGGCCTCCGGGATGCGGATGCTGCCGTCGGCCTGCTGGTGGGTTTCCAGTAAAGCAACATAAAGGCGTGGCAGGGCGGTTCCCGAGCCGTTCAGGGTATGGGCAAAACGGTTCTTGCCGCTGTCAGGGTCCTTAAAGCGCAGTTTCATGCGCCGGGCCTGGTAATCCTCAAAGTTTGAGCAGCTGGAAACCTCGAGGTATTCACGCTGGCCCGGTGCCCATACTTCAATGTCATAGGTCTTTGCCGCGCTGAAGCCGAGGTCGCCGGTACACAACTCGATCCTGCGGTAATGAAGCTCAAGGGACTCAAGGACGGACTCCGCGTTCTCAGTTAGCGACTCAAGTTCGTCATAGGAGGTATCCGGGTGGACAATCTTGACCAGCTCGACTTTATCAAACTGGTGCATACGGATCAGTCCCCGATTGCCCGTTCCCGCTGACCCGGCCTCGCGGCGGAAGCAGGGTGTATAGGCAACGTATTTTATGGGAAGTTGTGCGTCTGAGAGGATCTTGTCCCGCTCGAGGTTGGTCACCGGCACCTCGGCAGTTGGGGCCAGGAACAACTGGTTATCCTCAATGCCGTACATGTCCTCCTCGAATTTGGGCAATTGGCCGGTGCCGATCATGCAGTCGCGGGCGACCACGAATGGCGGGCTGATTTCCGTGTAGCCATGCTCGATGGTTTGACGGTCGAGCAAAAATTGTATTAGCGCGCGCTGCAACCTTGCGCCGGCTCCCCGGAACACGGCGAATCCGCTGCCGGTAATCTTTGCCGCTGCCTCGAAGTCGACCATGGCAAGGCGTTCTACAATCTCGACATGGTTTTCAAGTGTATCAGGAGTGTCGATTTTCTCACCCCATTCGCGGATGAGGGGGTTGGCTGTTTCATCCTCGCCGGCCGGGCAATCCGGATGGGGGGTATTGGGCAGGCTTAAGAGCATCTCACGCTGGTTGTTTTCGGCGGTATCAACCTCTTCGGCGAGAGCCTTGAGCCTTTGGCCGATATCTCGGACCCCTTCTTCAATCTGCGTGGTGTCCTCCCCGGCCTTCTTCTTGGCACCGATTTCCTTAGAAAGGGCATTTCGCTCACCCTGAAGGGCTTGTTTTTCCGTCTCGGCCCGGCGCCGAACCTCATCACACTCAAGGAGCCGGCCAATCAGTTCATGGGAGTCTCCTCCACGACTGCGGACGCGTTGCGTGATGTTTTCAGGGTCTTCGCGGATGCGCTTGATGTCGAGCATGGCGGCAGAAGGTAGCGCAAACACGGCGTTCGACAACCCGTGGTGATGCTGTGCCGGAAATTCAGTCCTGCCCGATTTAGGGCCGGGGTGAAATGATTGGCGGCGTTAGGGCGATGGACAATAATTGAGCACAGGGGATTTGTTTTTTCCCCTGGTGCGTGGGTAATTGTAATTCTTGGCAAGGAAAAGGAAAACTTTTGGCCCGCCGGTAATGGTGACCCTGATAGCCGCGATGGATAAAAATCGCCTTATAGGTACCGGCCAGGGAGGCTTGCCCTGGCCGGCAATGCCCCGCGACAGGGAACATTTCAGGGATTACACCGCGGGCAAGGCCCTGCTGCTGGGGCGGCGTACTTTTGAGGAGATGGCAGGATGGTTCAGGGAGGATGACCGGCCGATTGTGATGACAGGCAACCCGGATTATGACCCGGGAGAGAATTGCCTCGTGGCGGGAGGATTGGACCAGGCCCTGGCCCTGGCGGGTGAGCATGGCTGCGATGAACTGGTGGTATGCGGAGGTGCTGAAATTTACCGGCTGGTATTACCCCTTGCTGACCGCCTTGTCCTGACCCTGCTGCACGGCAGCTTTGAGGCAGGTAGCCGGGGAGTATTTTTTCCCGCGTGGAAGGCAGAGGATTTCAGGGAGTCAAGACGCGAGGATTTTGCAATAGACACCAGGACACCGCTGTCAATGACCTTACTGCGCCTGGCCCGGCGGGACGGAGGCAAGCACACGGATGGTTGACGTGCTTGTTTTACCGCTGAGGGCATGTGCCGTGATTTCCCATGTGCCTGGCGTGAGAGCAAGAAACGGGGAGAATAAGCGATTCCCATTTGCCTTCCAGACGACCTCGCCGGCATCACTTTGCAACGGGATGGTCTGTTGTTCAGGGGGTAGGTTGTGATCGAGGACAAAGGTTGCGCCGTCCTGGGGGTTGAGTATACGGGGGGCGCTGCCCGGGCTGCCATGGGTTACTGCCCTCAGGTGGTTGAATCTTGAGGAACACCATAAGGCATATTCCGGCGGTAGTTGAATGTTGCCTTCAGGGCCATAGAACAAATCCGAGGATTTTTCCGGCTCGGTTCCGGGGAGGAAAAGCTCCGGGGTCCGGGAGTGTGATTGTTTCACGGGCAGCATCCCGCTGAGTGAATCAATCTCCACCCTGGGCTGGGTCGACCTTGGCAGCGGTCGGGAAGCACGATTGCCGGCCAGGTGGATTATCATGCGTCGCCAGGCAGGCGTTGCGCAATTCATTGTATTCAATCCATTCATGGTGTGGCCGTTCAGATTGCCGACCCATACCGCTACCGTGTGATCCTGATCAAATCCAACCGTCCAGGCATCACGATGCGAACTGCTGGTGCCGGTCTTGACTGCTGTCCGGTGGTCTCTGATGTGCAATGCTGAGTTGTATCCAAATGAGGCGGCCCGTGCCCGGTCATCGGCAAGGATATCGGTAATGATATCCACTGCCGCTGCGGATGCCATCCGCCGTGGCGGGGCAGGATTTTTTGCCAGGAACACCGGTGGTGCTGCAAGGCCCGAGCGGGCCAGTCCGGAATAGGCGGCTGCGAGGTCAAGGAGGCGGACCTTGCGGTTCCCCAGGACGAATCCCGCTCCCAGCTCCTCGAGACGTTCTTGGGTGTGCAATCCCCAGCGGGTCAAGGTCTCGAAAGCCAGGCGTGAACCTACCCGGTGCAGGGCGAGGACTGCAGGGACATTAAGGGAATTGCCCAGGGCTTCACGCGTGCGTACCGGGCCCGCGAACCTGCGATTATAGTTTTGTGGCTCGTATCCAGGGAATACACGGGATACGGCATCCTGAGTGTCAGGCAGCAGGCTGGCAGCTGTGAGCTTATGGGCATCGATTGCCATCAGGTAGATGAAAGGCTTGAGTGTTGAGCCCGCATGGCGTGCAACCAGTGCCGCGTTAAATGCCCCCTCATCCTGCCCTTTTCCGGTGGCAACGGAGGCAAGTGCACGAACTGCCCCGGTTGAGTTCTCGATGACCACCATTCCCGCGTTGCGGACATCGTGCCGGTTCACCGCGGCCAGCTGCTCGGCGAGGAAGTTTTCAGCATGGTATTGTATCCCGGAGTCCAGTGTCGATTTCTCGAGCCGCCCCTTTACATGACCTCCCATGCTTTTCACAAGTGCATCAACAAATGCAGGAGCTTTGTGCGGCGGTGATCCTTTGCGCACAGCGGGGGGGTTGGCGGCAAGACGATCGGCCTGTATCCCGGTGAGTTTCCCGAGCTGCACCATTCTCTTCAGGGAGCGCCTGTATTTGGTCAATGCATTGCCGGGGCGCAACCAGGGGTTATACCGTGTCGGCGATTGCGGCAGGCCGGCCAGGTAAATCGACTCGGCAAGGGTAAGCAATGCGGCTGGCTTGCCGAAGTATGCCCATGCAGCCGCTTCTGGGCCAATGCGCCGATTGCCGTAATCAAGGCGGTTTATATAGGCTTCCAGTATTTTCTCCTTATGCCATTGCCTTTCCAGTTTCATTGCCAGGACGGACTCGCGTACCTTGGAGTGGAGTGAGCGCCCCTTGCGCTTGTCGGCCAGCTTGATGGCCTGCTGACTGACGGTAGAGGCGCCGGAGAGATGTCCGGTATTGGTCAGGGTGCGGTGCGCGGCAGCAAAGACGGCATACATGTCAATCCCCCGGTGTTGCCTGAAGCGGTGATCTTCCAGGGCGATAGTGGTTTCCGGGAGGTATTCACCCATGACCGGGAGAGGCACCGGAATATGTACCCTGGCCCGCTCGGTGGCCAGTTGTGCAATGACTTGGTCATCACGGTCAAGGAACACAGGTGTGCCGTTGAGGTCCTCGAGAATGTTATCCGGCAATGGCGTCGTGTGGATGGAAACCTCTATTGCCGCCGAGAACAGCCAAAGCGCGAACGGCAGGATGATCAGGGCCCCGACCGCACATGCTTTTACTCTCACAGCAATGGGGTTTCTTTGCATAACGGACAAAAGCGAGGGGGGTTCTAATCTGAGCTTACAAAAATCCATTGTGAGGCGCCAAGGGCACCAAAGCGGGGCTCATACATTGGGGTAACGCTGGTGGCGGGCCAGCTGAAGCGACCCTCGCTGGTTACCCGTGCCAATATGGAGTAGGTATGACTGCCTTCCGGCATGTTGTTGAAATAGAGGTTGGCGCTGCGGTCACGCAGTTCAGAGTGGTCCAGGTGAAGGCTGTTGTTTTCGCTTCCTTTCGGCAGGCTGAAAAATTCGGCTACCTGTGCGAGGTTGAAATTGATTGTCTCCATGGCAGCCGGAAGCTCGTCGACCAGCGCGATGTAATGGTGGTTCTTGTCACTCTGCAGGCGGTAGGTGATCAGGATTTCATCACCCAGCATGAGGGGATTCTCCGGGCTTCCGTTGCGGGTTGCATCGGTCATGTTTTTTACCACACGCTCGACCCGTATGCCGCGGTCTTCGCGCTTGGAATATTCCATGTCCCGCAGCACATTGGCATCGACAAGGTAGTAGGCGGGACGGGTGTCCATTTTAAGCTCTATTCCTTGGATTGAAGAGAGTGCACGGCGCTTCCAGGCCATGGAGAATCCGTTGTTTGACTTCATGTCTGCACCGCTTCCCTCAAAGGCAAGGGCGTGGTAGTCCTCGTTACGGAGCATCGTGGTCAGCGCCATGAGCAGCCAGAGGTTTTCCTGTGTGGAGAGATGGCGGGAGTCATCCATCATGGCGAGCAGAGAGCTGCGCATTTCCGGTTCAAGCTTATGTTGCCATTGCGGATCATTGATTCTGGATTGCGCCATGTAGGCGACAGCTTTTGCCCGTGTTGGTGAAGAGAAGCTTGACGGGTTGAATGACTGGCGGGAAGGCACAATATCTATTTCGCGGCACAATACTTTTTGCTCCTCGTCCATGACACCATAGTTTTTCATGGCCATTGCCAGCATGGAACGTGTCTCATCATTGACCCGGTCACGGTTCAAGTAAATCTCCTCAATGACATCGACCGGCTTTGCCCCGTCATTCGTCATGCTGTTGACAAAAAGGGCAAAGGCTCGCGTAGCAGCACTGCTTGTTTTGCGACCTCGTATGACGGCATCAATAGCCCCAGGCATGGTGTTCTCAATTTT
>Ga0315316_10003628_pt1 | contig 11199 bp, 2 predicted proteins | sample M160m3416metaG_FD_203702 | JGI IMG/M metagenome (GOLD analysis project Ga0315316, IMG submission 203702) | Ammonia-oxidizing marine archaeal communities from Monterey Bay, California, United States - M1 60m 3416 | ecosystem: Environmental > Aquatic > Marine > Intertidal zone | place: USA... | reverse complement strand
ACTCCTAAGTCTGATATTGTACAATCAATTGGACGTATTATGCGCGAAACACATGGTAAAAAGAACAATCCACACATTTATGACATGTTCGACCAGTGGTCTATATGTCATGCCATGTATAATAAACGTCTCAAAGTGTATCGTCAAGGTGGTTTTAAAATACCAAAGCAAAAATCCGAAGAACCTACTGATTTCACTAAAGGGAAATGCCTCATTTTACCATGAAAATAATCATTCGTATTTATAAGAATGGCTGGTTGTAATACAGGTCGTAATATACAAAAGTACAGAGGTGGAGGTGGAGGTGGAACTGCATCCACACTCCAGGAAGCTTTAGAAAATAGTAACGTAGCTACCATAGATATAAATCTCATATCCGGTGCCAAATTTAGGGGTGATGGGAGTGCTTTAACAGGTATATCAGGTTCGGGGGGAGCAATTGGAAATCTACAACAAGTTACGAATCAAGATAACCAAACAACAAATTCAATCATTATTACAAATACGGGAACCTCTTTATCAACTTCAGGTACCATAATCTCATCGGGAAATATAACTGCACCTTCTTTTATAGGATCCGGTACATCACTCACAGGTATCGCTTTAGCCATTGATACATCAAGTAACGCAGCTCGGGTTAGTGTTTTGGAAACAGACTTGACGAGTAATGTATCGAGAGTAAGCGGATTAGAAACAGATTTGGTGAGTAATTCAACAAGAATAGCGACTGTAAGTACAGACTTATCGAGTAATGCGTCTCGAGTTGGTGTTTTAGAAACAGGTTTGGTGAGTAATGAAACTGATTTGACAAGTAATGCGTCTCGAATTGGTGTTTTAGAAACAGATTTATTTAATAATTCAACGAGAATAGCGACTATAAGTACAGACTTAGTGAGTAATTCGGCGAGAATAGCGACTGTAAGTACGAACTTAGCGAGTAATTCGACAAGAATAAGTACTGTGAGTACAGACTTGGTAGATAACTCGACGAGAATAAGTACTGTGAGTACGGACTTGGCAGATAATTCGACGAGAATAAGTACGGTGAGTACAGATTTAGCAGATAATTCGACGAGAATAAGTACTGTGAGTACAGACTTGGCAAGTAATTCGACGAGAATAAGTACTGTGAGTACAGACTTGGCAAGTAATTCGACGAGAATAGAGACTGTGAGTATAGACTTAGCGAGTAATTCGACGAGAATAGCGACTGTGAGTACAGGCTTAGCGAGTAATTCGACGAAAATTAATAACTTGCAAAATTCAACTATAATAAGTAATAGTTCAGGTATAACAAATGCATTTGAAATGGGTGATCTGATATATGCATCGGGGCAAAATACACTTTCAAATTTAAGTATAGGTTCTACTAATGAAGTACTTACAGTTTCTGGTGGCATTCCAGTGTGGTCTAGTCCCGGTACAAGTTATTGGACAAAAAATGGTGCAAATATATACCGTAATACGGGTAATATTGGTATAAGTACAAATAATCCACAATATAAGCTAGATGTTAATGGTACAGTAAATGCGACTTCATTCCGAGGTGATGGTGCGGCACTTACAAATGTAGCTTTAAGTACAGACTTAGCGAGTAATTCGACGAGAATAGAGACTGTGAGTACGGACTTGGCAAGTAATTCAACGAGAATAGGTACTATAAGTACAGACTTGGCAAGTAACTCGACGAGAATAGAGACTGTGAGTACAGACTTGGCAAGTAATTCGACGAGAATAGGGACTGTGAGTACGGACTTGGCAAGTAATTCAACGAGAATAGGGACTGTGAGTACAGACTTGACTAGTAATTCAACGAGAATAGGAACTTTGGAATCAGAAGTTCAACCCGTAAATAGAGGTGGTACTAATATAACATCGTATGGTGTTGGAGACATGTTATATGCGAGCACTTCGTCAGCTTTGTCAAAACTTACACCTTCGACGGCTGGATTTTTTCTACAAACAAATGGTACTGGTAATGCACCTACATGGGAAAATGTTGCCAATATAGGTTCGTCAACACCTGCAAATTTATACACGGATGATTATATAACCGGTGGTCCATGGAGTGGTTTAACTGATGCAAATATTAGAGTTTTAGGAAATGTTTCAAATTTATCTAACCAACTCGTAGCACGTGATGATAAGGGTGATATATTTGTTTCGAATGTAAATGCAGTAAGAATATATGGGGATGGTACATTTCTCACGGGTGTCGCTTTAAGTACAGACTTGGCAGATAATTCTACAAGAATAAATACTGTGAGTACAGACTTGGCAGATAATTCTACAAGAATAAATACTGTGAGTACAGATTTGGCAGATAATTCTACAAGAATAAATACTGTGAGTACAGACTTGGCAGATAATTCTACAAGAATAACTACTGTGAGTACAGATTTAGCAGATAATTCTACAAGAATAAATACTGTGAGTACAGATTTAGCAGATAATTCTACAAGAATAAGTACTGTGAGTACAGACTTGGCAAGTAATTCGACGAGAATAGAGACTGTGAGTACAGATTTAGCAGATAATTCGACAAGAATAAATACTGTGAGTACAGACTTGGCAAGTAATTCGACAAGAATCACGAACCTACAAAATTCAACTATAATAAGTAATAGTTCAGGTATAACAAATGCATTTGAAACGGGTGATTTGATATACGCATCTGGTCAGAATACACTTTCAAATTTAAGTATAGGTTCTACTAGTCAGGTACTTACAGTTTCCGGTAGTGGTATTCCAGTATGGGCTGCTCCCAGTGGAGGAGGTGGAGGAGGTGGAGGAAGTGGAGGTTATTGGACACAAGTGGTTAATGATATACATTACACTACTGGTAGTGTTGGTATAGGAACATCATCTCCAGCGTACCCATTAGATGTTAACGGTACAGTAAATGCAACTTCATTTAGGGGTAGTGGCACTAATTTAACAGATGTAACTGCATCATCAATTACAAGTGAAGCGTCTCGAACTATATCTATTTCTAAAATTAGTGTATTACCTGCAACGTGGAAAAGATAATAAATAAAATATACATAATTCATAAGTATGAGTAATAACAACTCCTCTGCATTACCAACATCATCAAAATTATCAAGAGGTATAAAAGGTTCTATACAGAGAATTTTTGTAGGTGAAAAAAATAATAATCAAGTTGTTGTATATAAATATAATATAATAACTAAATTTTGGTACAAAGAGTACACCATAAGTTCACCTGATTCATCCATATTAAAATTTGGGTTTTCTTTAGCAGGAACAGATGATGCTTCTATAGTAGCTATAGGGGCTCCGGGTACTACAGAAGGTCGAGTGTATATATATGAAAAGGATAGTACGGGAAGTGGATGGTCACAAAGAGGTACTACCATTACACACCCAATGCTTAATTCTAGTGGTACTGGATCTGATGGGTTTGGACATTCTGTTTCGTTATCACAACATGATGGTAATATTCTCGTTGTAGGGGCACCTTTTTTTAATGAACAAACACCCGCTTTTGCAACATCTACTGATTATTCAGTTTGTGAAGGGCGTGTTTTTATATTTAAATATGTGGGTGGAACTGGAGGATGGGCTGGATCTGCATACTCTTATTTAGGAACTATTAGTTCACCTTCAGGTACTTTATCAACTAGTTTACCCGCTTCATGGAAAAACTTTTATTTTGGGTATTCTCTAGATATATCAGATGTAGGTAATATGATAATTGTTGGTTCCCCATCTATTAGAAAATTAGATGATATAGCTAAAAACAATCAAGAAACAGGTGATTTATTCTTTGACACATCAGTATACGATGAATATTACAACGCGGTTGAAGTATCTGAACTCGAAACCGCGTGGGAACATACCGGTAACGCACACGTGTATCATAATCATACTGTTTTATCTGGTGGTACCACATGGACCAGTAATGTAAATGTTACCGGAGTTATAGGCGTAACTTCAATAGGTGGTATAACAGTAGATACACAACCAGAAAAGATTCGACCTTTTGAAGCTGTTGGTACATCTGTAGGTATAAATAGAGCTGGTACCCGTATATTTGCAACAGCACCTTACAGTTACGGTACTTCAAATGCGTCACCACAAATATTTTCTGGACGGATCTATACACTCGAATGGAATTATGTAACAAGTACATGGGATGAAATGGGCACAATTAATAAACATATTAATGGTGGTATTAATTTTAGATTACTCGGATTTTCTGCAGAATTTGACGGTTCGGGTAATAGAATTGTTGCAGGTGCACCTGAATGGGTATCAATAAAAAGAAAACTTAGGGGTCACGTCGAAATATTCGATTGGAATGGTGATGCATGGGTAAGTTACCCTACCAGCTCCGTCAGTGTTGATTTAAATACAAATTCACATTCATCTTTTTATTTTTATGAAAACATGCGACTCGGTGACTCTGTATCCGTTGATGGAGAAGGTGAAATGATAGGTATAGGTATGGGTGAAAATAACATAAATTACGGTGGTAATGTATCTCGACCTTCACAGTTTAGTATTCACGGAATCACATATATAGGTGGTGCGACTACAACTGTAGCTGGAAGTGATTCGCATATTCTTACAGGTACATCTAATATTTGGGTATATAATGTCCCACAATCTATGATAGTTTCAGGTAACATGACTGTGAGTGGTTGTATGCAAACAGCTGGTATTGCTGTGGGGTCAAATGATGATACCGATACGTCTAGAAAAACTATATTTTTCGGTGGTACAAAAGCTGATAACGCCTACGATTTTACTGTTATAGAAAATCGCGTTTACGAATCTGCTGAAAAATCGGAACTACTCATATTTAAAGGTGATAACAACGCCGACTTCAACGGGGGAGGAATATATGGACCTGATAGAATACGATTAAAAAGTGGTCAAATATGTTTTGATTTAAATACGGGGTATGAAAGAGATGGAGAAGATATACGTTTCACCATGAATAAAAATAAACTTCAAGGTGGACAATTTGGTGTAAATACAGCTTCACCAACGGAAGCCGTAGATGTATATGGTAAAATTAAGTCTTCACAAGGGTTTATAGGACGTGGTGAAGAATTATTAGGTCTAGATTTACACGATAGTCTAATTAGAGTTAATGACAGTACAGGTATAGCAGGTTCATCTTATAATAACGATCTTATATTGGGAGAAATGAGTATGATTTCATCCTCGACTACGTACCCAACAGTAAATTTAACAAGTAATGTGGATCAAGGATATACAGTACTCAGCTCATTTGATGTTACTAATGCATGGAAAGTATTTGATTCCTCGTATACCGGTTTCAATACTTGGCAACTTGATACTGGAAGTGCAGACGGATCTCAAGGTACTATTAATTATACGAGGTTTGGTCCAGAAATTGGTTACTATTTGGGTAGTACAGAAAGATTCCCCGGATACCCGGGTGAATGGATTGAGATTCAAATGGCTTCATCTGTTCCTAAACTTTTACTCACGGAAGTATTAATAAACGTACCAGGTTCGGGATCTTATCCAGTTAATTTACATGTATTTGGAAGTAATAATGGCACAGATTATTACCATATACACACCGAAATAAAACCATGGTCGTATGTTGCATCTACATTTACAGACGTTTCTGCATTTACAAGGACCCCTTCAATTAATGAAACAGCGTATAATAAGTTTGTTCTCATATGTTCTAGAGCAAGAGTCCCGTTTGATGGAATTTATTGGTCTAACGTACGTTTGAAGGGTAATACTTTATCAGCGTTCAGTCAGAAATTAAAACTCAATAAAGCTGGTATGGTTTTAGAAAGTGGTGCAGTGTCTTATTTTACGGTTACCGTAAACGGGAGTACTAAATTTGTGATAGACGGTACTCAACAACCAACAATAACACTATACAGGGGTGTTACCTATAGATTCGATCAATCTGATAGTTCGAATGGATCACACCCTTTTAGAATATCAACCACTGCCGAAGGTTCGCAATATTCATCGGGGTCATCGTCATCGTATAACGGTTCAAACGGATCCTCGGGGGCGTATCGACAATTCATCGTACCTACAAATGCACCCGATACTATGTATTACAACTGTTCGGTTCACTCAGGTATGGGTGGTACTATAAACATTTTATCTGAAAGTGTCAATACAGGTGGTCTAGTAGCATCAAACGCATTCATTCAAAACCATATAGGTATAGGAACATCATCTCCAGCGTACCCATTAGATGTTAATGGTAATATGAATATATCAGGTGGTTTACGTGCAAATGGTTCCTCGGGGACGAGTGGACAGGTACTCACATCGAGTGGTGGGGGTGCAATGTCTTGGTCGACTGTAAGTGGTGGTGGTTCGAGTGTTTGGTCAGAGTCAAGTGGAAATGCTTATAGAAGCTCGGGTAATATTGGTATAAATACAAATAATCCACAATATAAGCTAGATGTTAATGGTACAGTAAATGCAACTTCATTCCGAGGTGATGGTGCAAATTTGACAAATGTTACAGCAGGAAGTATAACAGCCGAAGCATCCAGTACTATATCTATTTCAACAATTCAAGTTCAAGGTGGAAGATGGGACGTCAGATAAGTATAAAATTAATATAACTAAACTGTAGTGTAATGTCTTTATTTAATTCAGTTTCTAGTAATAATACAAATAATACAACAGTCACTGACGCTGAATATAGTGCATCAGTTCGTAGTAGTAAAATATCAAACAGTTGGATACCTACTGAATCTAAATTGTCACGAGGTAAAAAGGGTCAAATTCAGAGAATATTTGCAGGTGAACCACTAAATAATTTGTGTAACGTATACACTTATAACGAAACAACAAAACTTTGGTACCATGAAAATACAATTCAAGGTGATCCAAACCGTAATGGACCGGTACTGTATCCCCCAACTTCACTTAGTAGCAACACAAGCACCATTGGTGGTATAACTTATACGACTACTAATTCTGTGTCCACCCCGCAGACCGGCAGCAACGGCTATTTTACTGACTCAAATAATATAGATTCGTATAAAGCGTTTGGTCCAGTTAATATAGAATCTTGGAAAAGTGAAACCGGGAATCCGATACAAAGTTATCCGCAATATAACAACGGCGGCTTTGGTTTACCCCCGGGATGGGTTGATGGTACATTTAATGGTTATCAAGGTGTAGGAGGTGTAAGCGGTGAATGGATAAAAATACAGTTATCAACTGCAATTCAACCTAGTAATTTTAGGCTACAAAAGAATGGAATTTATAATAATGAACCTGCTACCATGACTATATTAGGGAGTAATGACGATACTAACTGGACGAATTTAGGTAATTTTACAAATTCGACAGCGCCTTTACCAGCGCTAGAAGATTGGATCGATACTCTTACAATAAGTAACACGTATACATATTTTGCGTTTGTATTTACATCAAGACGAACCACTAACTGGACCTCAGGTGGCGTCTACCCAAATACGTTTCGTGATCCGGAATATATAGAAATATACTCGTTATGTTTATTTACTAGCTATCCAAGTGAAGATTTTGGTAGATCCCTCGACGGAACGGATAATGCAGATATGGTAGCTATAGGTGCACCCGGAACATGGTTTGGCTCTGTAAGTAATATAACAGGTTATGCTCGTGTATTTACTAAAGATAGTTCAGGTAACGGATGGACACAGAGAGGTTCTCAAGTATCACAAACGGGAGGATTTGGACACTCCGTTGCATTATCACAATACGATGGTAACATATTAGTCGTTGGTGCACCTTTCTATAATACGTTAACACTACAAAACGGAACAGCACCCGCCTTCGATACAGGCAGTGGAACTTATCCAACAGTGGATATTAATTATTATAATACACCTGTATCAGAAGGTAAAGTTTATATATACAAATGGAATGGTTCAAACTATACTTTGCAGCAAACATTAGATTCACCTTCATCACCTTTATCAAGTAGTGTCATACAGCCTTCGTGGAAAGGTTTTTATTTTGGATTTTCATTAGGTATAACGGATATAGGTGATAAGATAATCATAGGCGAACCATCGTTCAGAAATATATGGTCTGTAATTGATCAGGAAACGACGTCGGCTTTTCATACAGGTAATGCACATGTTTACGATAATGTTTCTGTTTTATCTGGTGGTACGACCTGGACCAGTAATGTTTCTATAACACCTATTATAGGTATAACTGGTATTAACGGTGGAAGTTTCAATCACGATTTTTACCCTACAAAAATTAGATGGGGTGATGCAGTTGGCACATCTGTAGATATAAACAGGGCGGGTACGCGTATATTAGCAGGTGCTCCTGCTAATTACGGTTCGCTACCTGAATCAGATGATCGTATCGAATTGGCGGGAAGAATATTAACATTCGATTGGGATCCGATTAATGGTGTATGGAAAGGAATGGGTTTAGATGATTATAGTCAACATATAAACGGATTCAAAAAATATATATTACAGGGATGGTCTACACGTTTTGATGGTTCGGGTAGGCGTATAATTTCTGGATGTAAAGCTGGTGTTGTATGGATCTCAGTTATAGAACCATCAAACAATAGTGGTATTGTTAATGTATTCGATTGGAATGGTGATAATTGGGTAATATTTCCAAACGAAACTATTGAAGTATTGAATTATAACGTAAATAGTAATGTGTACGTAATGACTCTGCATTTATTAGGAGAATCCATATCTGTTGATGGTGAAGGTGAAATGATAGCTATAGGAAAATCTGAACACCATTACTCTATAATTACACCTCCTTCTGGTGGTCTTAGACCAAATGAGTTTAGTGTAAATAATATAACATATATAGGGGGTGCAACGACAACAGTAGCTGGTTCGGATAGTCAGGTTGATACAGGTGGATCAAATGTTTGGGTATACAATATCGCTCAGTCTATGGTTGTTAAAGGTAACGTAACGGTTGGAGGATATATTCAGGGAACTGGTATATCTATAGGTGCAAACGATAATTCAGATACATCTCGTAAAAGTATATACTTTGGTGGTACAAAAGGAGATAATAGATATGAATTTTCAGTTATAGAAAACCGTGTTTATGAAAATCTTGAAAAATCTGAACTGTTACTATATAAAGGTGGTGATGGTTTTGATCATGACAATATCTATAATGAAACAGCAGGTGAAATAGAACCGGGTCCAGATAGAATACGATTAAAATCTAGTCAGGTATGCTTTGACTTAAATCCGGGAGATGATAGAACAATAGATAATACATCGATTAAGATGCAGCAAGACTCAAGTGGTAATGCTACTTTAGGTATAAACCTTAGTGCGTCGGTTTTACCATCTGAAGCTCTAGATGTAGTAGGAAAAATTAAGTCTAGATATGGATTTATAGGTCCAGGTACATCATTGACGGGTATAGGCCTTGATCACGTTAATTTGGCATATTCACCTAAACTTAACAATTATGGATCAGCCTCATCATCTTCATATTGGGGGGAAGCCGTGGTCGGATCCTCCCTTACATACCCACAAGTTTCTTTGACAAATTCGGACTTTTCAGAATCCGAACCGCGACTTGTAACATCGACTTATACGCGTTTTGCACTGCGAGCTTCTTACAATGCCAATTACCCGGTTTATTACCATTACGGTTGGATTTATGGAAGTTATCGGAGTTATCAGGTATGGGATGGAGTCGATGCTGGTGACTATACTTTTGGTGATATTGGTAGGTACCTTCCCAATACAACCTACTACCTAGATGTTGCAGAAAAAGTACCAGGATTTACAGGTGAATGGTTAGAATTTACTATACCGGAACGTGTAATTGTTGAAGAATTAGACTTTTATGTTGTAGATAGATATCATTTACCGAGAGCTTTTACCTTTTTTGGTACTAACGATGGTGGTGTAACATATAATGTTATCAAAGAAAGGAGGTTTCAAAATTATAATTGGGGGTCTGATAATAGTTGGAACAATATGTTTACAAGAACCATAGATGCAAGTGTCGACGACCCATATAATACCTTTCTTATTGTTATTCATTCTAATTCTGGAAGCCAAGACCTTACAGACGCAAGTGGCCCCCCACTCGATAGTAGGATGACAATTAATGCTATTAGGATTAAAGCCAAGGAAGTTACATATACACAGAAACTAAAAATTGATAATACAGGTAAAATTGGTATATTAAATACTAACCCATCGCACTCATTAGATGTTACGGGTGATATAAATGTAACAGGTGGTTTACGTGCAAATGGTTCCTCGGGGACGAGTGGACATGTACTCACATCAAGTGGAGGAGGTGCAATGTCTTGGACTAATAAATTTTGGTCATTAGGTACAGAATCACATCCAACTGTTACGATGACTTCCGCAAGTTCGGGTGGATATGTAGCATCGGCCAATAGTAATTCTAGTGGATCCGATGCGTATTACGCATTTAATAATGTCATAGGGGCAGAATCGTGGATGGATAGTGAGTGGTCGTATACCGGGTCTCCGACTGGAACTTATGATGGTAATATTTACACAACATATGACGGAAGCTCGCAGTCATGGGGTCAGTGGATACAGTTACAGGTTCCAACGAGTATAACCATATATTCAATAAAAATTGCACCTCAGAATTTTAGAAGTGCGAACGCTCCGACCGAGGGTAAAATTTTGGGAAGTACGAATGGTTCGACGTGGAGTTTAATACATAGCTTTACGGGACAAACATATACCGATGGACAATATACAACTATCTCGTTTAGTAACTCAGTCGCGTATTCATATTTTAGACTATCTGTTGAAAGAACTGGTGGTGGCTCAGGTCCTGGTCCTGGTTCCTTGAGAATTGGTGAATTAAAATTTAATGTGGTGTCAACCACAGACATATATTATAATACTGGGAACATCGGTATAGGAACGATAAGTCCGGCTCACCCTTTAGATGTTGTTGGTAATATTAACTGTACAGGTACGTTATCAAAAGGTAGTGGTTCCTTCAAAATAGATCACCCACTTGCAATTATGAGTAATACACATTGTCTATACCATTCTTTCATAGAAGGTCCACAAGCTGATCTCATATACAGAGGTAAAGTTGAACTAGAAAACGGGAGTGCTTCTATAAACTTAGATACTGTTTCTAAAATGACAAGTGGTACATTTGAAGCACTGAATAGAAACGTTCAATGTTTTACATCAAACGAATCCGATT
>Ga0315316_10003625_pt1 | contig 11206 bp, 8 predicted proteins | sample M160m3416metaG_FD_203702 | JGI IMG/M metagenome (GOLD analysis project Ga0315316, IMG submission 203702) | Ammonia-oxidizing marine archaeal communities from Monterey Bay, California, United States - M1 60m 3416 | ecosystem: Environmental > Aquatic > Marine > Intertidal zone | place: USA... | reverse complement strand
TGAGCAATACGGGAATGGGCGAAGATGCAGCAGAGTTGTCCACGGTTGAATTCATTGATGCAAATATTCAACAGGGGTACGAGGACAACGAAATCAGGCCATCGGCGGTCGCCGGTGACGACGAATGGGTCCGACGAGTGTATCTCGACATTGCGGGGAGAATTCCGACGCTGGAAGAAGTGAAGCAATATCTGTCCGACGAGAGTCCTCGCAAGAAAACAGCTCTGATTGGTGAATTGCTGGACAGTCAGGACTATGTACGCAACTTCACGACGATCTGGGCGAACAACTGCATCGGGCGACGAACACCTCGCCGTGTCAGTCGGAAAGGCATGGAAAAGTTCTTTCGTGAAGCCTTCGCCAAGAACCGACCATGGGATGAAGTTGTCGTTGACATCGTGACGGGTGAAGGGCATTTCGAGGAAAACGGGGCGGTTAATTACACATTAGCTCAGATGCAGATGGCCGACGAGGCGGTTCAACTGACTGCGATGACCACGAAAATGTTTCTGGGAATGCAGGTACAGTGCACTCAGTGTCACAATCATCCGTTTAACAACTGGCAGCAAAGTCAGTTCTGGGAGTTTAACAGTTTCTTCCGTCAGGTCAGGAAGATCGAGCATCGAAAAGTCGATCCGGAAACGGGTCGACGTGTTGATGATTTTTCGGAGGTGGTCACCCGGGATTTCAGTGGGCCGGTCTTCTTTGAAAAACGAAGCGGTCTCATGCAGGTTGCGTTTCCGATTTACCAGGGCACGAAGGTCGACCCGAATGCGTTCGATCGTCGTAAGGAATTCGGAAAACTGCTGGTCGCGGCAGATAACGGAGAAACTCCGTTGATCGCCAAGGCATTCGTCAACCGTGTCTGGGGACAGTTCTTTGGCTATGGGTTCACTCGTCCCGTTGACGACATGGGGCCTCATAATCCTGCGTCCCACCCGGATGTGCTGGAACGACTGGCTGCTGACTTCGTCAGCAGTGAGTACGATGTTAAACAGCTAATCAGCTGGGTCGCCAACAGTGTCCCTTATTCGCTGACCAGTCGGTTTGGGGATGACAATGAGATCGATAACCCGAGCGCGGGTGAGATGCCGCTGTTCAGCCACATGTACATCAAGTCCATGCAGGCCGAACAACTGTACGATTCTCTGATTTCCGCGACGAATGCACACAAGTCCGGCAAAGGTGGATGGGAAGCTCAGGAATCTCAGAGACGACGCTGGATGCAGCAGTTTGTGGCGGCTTTCGACACTGATGAGAATGATGAGGCAACCACGTTTAACGGCACAATCCCGCAGGCTCTGATGATGATGAACAGCGAGCTGATTAATAAAGCAGTCAATGCCGAACGCGGCAGTTTTCTGTTTGAAACGGTCACTAAACCGGGGAAAGACGCCGAGAAGCTGCAGGAACTTTATCTGGCGGCGTTAAGCCGGCGCCCGTCCCGCAGCGAAATCGGCAAGGCTCAGAAGCTGTTCAGTGCCTATGGGCGAAACGGAAAACTCTATGCCTACCAGGATTTGTTCTGGGCTCTGTTGAATTCAAATGAGTTCATTTGTGTTCATTAACGTCTGGATGATGACCGCGGGCTTTCCGTAATCAATTCCGTTGTTTCCTGAATCCCCACTAGTTTGCCAAACGTCCAACACTGTCCGAGCAACGGTCTGCTCATATTCACCAACATTCGTTAACGCAGGTTTTACCTACCACACTGGAGAGCTGAACAATGCCAATTTGGAATAACTATGGAATGGGTCGTCGTCACTTTATGCAGCACATGGCGACAGCGGCAGCTACACTGCCGGCCGTGAACTTTCTTTCACACCTGCAGGCGAATGCCGCAACTGTCAAAGCCAACAACAAGGCCTGTATCCTGTTATGGATGAGTGGTGGGCCACCCACGATTGACATCTGGGATCTGAAGCCCGGTTCCAAAAATGGTGGTGAATTCCGACCTATTGATACGGCAGCGCCTGGCGTGCAGATCAGTGAACACATGCCGGGGACCGCAAAGGTCTTCAAGGATCTGTCTATCGTTCGGTCCATGAGCACTCGTGAAGCGGACCACGGTCGCGGCCGGTATTTCATGCACACCGGTTATGTCCCGAACCCCACCGTGACACATCCGACGTTCGGTTCCGTTGTCAGCTATGAAATTGGCCGGTCACGCACGGCCTTGGAGATCCCTTCGTTCGTTTCTGTCGGTGGCGGATCCGGGCAGGCTGGATTTCTGGGAATGTCGCACGCTCCCTTTGTAGTTGGCAGCGATGGCCGAATTAATAATGCACCCACAGATGATGCAAAAAAACGACTGCCCGGTCGCCTTGAGATGCTGGCGGCGGTTGAATCCAACTTTATCAAATCGAAAAGAGGTGAGCTGCCGGAAGCCCACAAGGATGTTTACAAGAATGCGGTTAATCTGATGACCTCACGTCAGATGGCAGCCTTCGACGTCGATAAAGCCGATCCCTCATTCGGACTCGAAGCAGAGACCGAAGAAACGAAGGCTATGTACAATCCGGCGCCCGGTGGCGGTGCCGCCATGGGGATGCGGGGTGGTAACGGATTTGGTCAGAGCCTACTGATGGCCAGACGGCTTGTGCAGACTGGTGTGCCGTTTGTGGAAGTGAATCTCGGCGGATGGGACCTCCATCAGGATGTTTTCAACACGCTCAGTCAGCAGCGGTTGCCAGTGCTTGACCGCGGCATTTCCGGACTTGTCACTGACCTTAAACAGCGAGGCATGCTGGATGACACCGTCATTGTCTGGATGGGTGAGTTTGGACGTACTCCTCGAATTAACCAGAACACCGGTCGCGATCACTGGGCAGCCAGCTGGTCTAACATGATTGGTGGCGGTGGATTGACAAATGGACAGGCAGTGGGAGCAACGGATGCTGACGGCGTGCGAGTTGCCGACAACAGCAAAGCGTACCTCCCAGGCGACATCTGGGCCACGGTAGCGCACGCTATGCAGATTCCATTGAACACTGTCCATACATCGAAACGGGGCCGTCCAATGAAACTGGCGAACGGTGGCACGCCCATCAAAGAGCTGCTGGGTTAGGCGTTTAACTGGGAATTTGAAGTTCACGGGTCTCGATCAGTAAGCGATTGAGGCCCGTTTCTTTTTATTGTGTTGCAACGATTTGTGCGCCCAATGTTTGATCCTGCGGATAATATCGATCGCGCCCGAGTCTCATCGGAAACCTCCAGTAGTGGGGTGCCGGGAGAACTGTTTATCCGTGAGTTCACGCAGTCACAGCGGCGGCTGTATCTCTACATTCTACCGCTGGTTGGCAATTCATCCGACGCCGACGAAATCCTGCAGGAAACCAATCTGGTTATCTGGGCAAAGTGGCGCCAGTTTGAATTGGGGTCCAACTTTCTGGCATGGGGGCGAGCAATCGCTCGGCTGGAAGTTTTTCGCCATCGCCGCAATCGAAATCGTAAAATGACGCTTCTCGACGGAAACGTTCTGGAGCAGGTTGCGGAACAATCAGAGTTGGTGAATGAGCATCTGGATGTTCGACAGGCGGCTCTGGCGAAATGTCTGACGCAGCTGCGTGTGAAAGACCGTGAACTGATTGAGTTGCGATACGCCCCGGGCGCCAACGGCGATAAGGTTGCGAAGACTCTGGGCCGCCCGGCGAATTCTGTGTATCAGTCTCTGGGACGGATTCGTCGAGTGCTGATGGAATGTGTGCGCATGCAGCTGGCTGAAGAAGGGAGACTGACATGAGCGGTCCTCGGGATGAAGTGATCAGGCTCACGAATCTTCAGTTGGAAGGCACGCTTGATGAATCTGCAATTTTGCAGCTCAACGAATTACTCAGGGACAACGAGGAGTTCGTGTCCCTGTACGTGGAACTGATCGCCATTCACGGACATCTGATGTGGGGAGCAGCCGCCCCGCGGGACGCGACTGTATCTGCCCCTGCTGTGGCAATGGAACTCACAGTTGAAAGGCGACCATTCAAAGCGAGGAGCCGCAGAACGGTTATTGTCGCAGCCGCCGTTCTGTCTCTGGTGTGTGCGTGCCTGATTCTTTCTCGTGATTCATCAGTTTCCGACGCCGTCGTTGAGGACACAACCGATGTTTCGCCGGCATCAGGCAATGCTGCCCGAAACATTGTGGTCGCCGAACTGCGATCCCAACCGCCGGAAACTCATCCGGAACTTAAACCTCTGGTGCTGGACAGCCTGAAGTCAAAACACCGTGTCCGCAACGTCCCGCCTGACGATGTTGCGACGAACACGGCAGTTTCGGCTTCGTCGTTCGATTTTTCTGATGCCGTCGTTGTGGCTGAAATTGATCGAATGGTTTCTGATACCTGGCGCCAGCACAACTTACAACCATCACCAACGGCGTCTGACACGGAATGGATTCGTCGGGCCTGTCTGAATATCGTCGGGCGCATTCCTACCGTGGAAGAATCAACCACTTTCCTCGGCAGTCGCAGCCCGCGGAAAAAGACACAGTTTATCGATGAACTTGTTCAGTCAACTGAACGGTCGTCACAACTGGCAGTAATTTGGGCTAACATGCTCGTTGGTCGTACGGAACGGCGCGGCGTCAATCGGGACGCGCTGTTTGAATTTCTGTTCGACGAGTTCCAGCAGAATGCCCCGTGGATTGATACGGTCGGTGAGCTGATTTCAGCATCCGGGCGCAACGACACAAATGGTGCCACCAATTTCCTGCTGGCCCATCTGAACAACGAGGCCACGCCGGCCACTGCGGTCACTGCCCGACTGTTTCTCGGCGAGCAGTTGAGCTGTGTTCAATGTCATGATCATCCGTTCAGCAAGGATTCAGGGCAGTCCGAGTACTGGGCGTTGAATGCTTTCTTCAAGGACACTGACCGCGTTACTGTTCCGGTGGCGATGAAGAATCCCTTAGTCCGTGCCTCGCTGCGAGATGCAGCATGGAAGCTCGTCGATCGACGTCGAACGGAACGAATGACATTCTTTGAGAATCTCTCCGGCCAGCAGAATGCTGTACTGCCGACTTATGATGGACATATTGTACCGGAAGACAGTACGGTCCGGCGCCGCGAAGAATTGGCAAGGCTGCTGACTACTGATTCCGAAACGAAAGTCGCGAAAGCGATGGTTAATCGTATGTGGGCTCATTTTTTTGGCTACGGATTTACCACCCCGATCGACGACATGGGCCCGCATTCTGTGGTCAGTCACCCGGAACTTCTGACGTACCTTACCAGAGTGTTTGTGGCGTCCGGCTATGATCTTCAACGTTTGATGAAGTGGATTGCATCCTCCCATGCATGGCAGTTGAGCAGCGAGGTATACGTTGAGGGCACGGTTGATCGCCCCGAACATGGAGAGATACCATTGTTCAGTCGTGTGTACGTACGTCGCATGACCCCCGAACAGGTGTACGAATCGATACGGGTTGCCGTGCGTTCTGCGGGACAGCGGCCGGTCACAGCCGCGGAAGTCAGCTCTAATCATCGGCGGCAATGGGTTCGCCAGTTCGCCCGTTCCTACGACACGGACGAAAACGATGAGGCTGTCGATTTTGACGGTACAATTGCGCAGGCGATGGTGATGATGAACGGCAGGGAAGTCGATGACGCCATTCGTCACACCAGTCGCGTGATCGCCGAATCCCGCGATTCAGACGTGACCTCACCGCCGAAGGCTCTGGACCGTGTGGCGATGGCTATGTTGACTCGTGAGCCAACTGTCGGTGAACAGCGGGCGTTTCGACGTCGGTATCGACAGCTGACGCAGGGGCCGCGGGCTGACGGAGCCATGCCCACGGCGGTCGGTGACATGATGTGGGCCTATTTGAACAGCAGCGAGTTTGTGCTGGTCCACTGACGGTCGCCGAAAATGCTCTTTCTTTCGGAATCTGATTCCCGATCCCCTGAAAGCGGTTGCGCGCACGACAAGGTTGCCATATTCTTCGTCCGTTCGTGCAGAATGGCTGTATGAGGTGATAGGCTTCTCGGGTTTGATTTGTTTTCAGGTGATTCGTGTCAATTGTCGTTCAGAAATTTGGTGGGACCAGCGTCGCTGACGCGGAGAGAATTCGCAGGGCCGCCCGAACAGCTGTCCAGGCAAAACGGGCCGGACAGCAGGTCGTTATGGTCGTGAGTGCGCGGGGTAAGAAGACCGACGAGTTGGTCGGCCTCGCGTCGGAAATAACGGATCAGCCGCGTCCACGGGAGATGGACATGCTGCTGTCGACCGGCGAACAGGAGTCGGTCGCCCTGATGGCAATGGCTGTTCACGAGCTAGGCGAGGAAGCCATCAGTCTGACTGGCGCTCAAATTGGTGTGCGGACGGACGGGAGCCATACCAAGGCTCGCATCATCAGCATTTCCACACAGCGAATGAAGGACGCACTGGATGCCGGGCAAATTGTGATCGCAGCAGGGTTTCAGGGAGTCGACGAAGATTTCAACATTACCACGCTGGGCAGAGGCGGTAGTGACACGACTGCCGCTGCCCTGGCGGCCGCCCTGGATGCAGAGTTGTGCGAAATCTATACAGACGTTGAAGGTGTTTTTACGACCGACCCTCGAGTTGTAGCCTGTGCCACGAAAGTAGAACGTGTCTCCTACGACGAAATGCTGGAACTCGCGAGTCTGGGGGCCGGTGTCATGCATTCTCGATCCATCGAATTCGCAAAGAAGTATCGGGTAAATCTGAGGGTCAAGCCGTCGTTTGCTGATGGTCCGGGCACGCTGATTTCATCGGAACCCGCGAATCCGGCTCCGATGGTGACCGGACTGGCGTTTGTTCGCAGCGAAGCACGAGTGAGCCTGATCGGAATTCCCGATCAGCCTGGTGTGATGAGTCGCATCTTCTCACTGTTGTCTGAGAACCGCATCCCTGTCGACATGGTCGTTCAGAACGTCGGTGTCGCCGGCACTGCAAATGTTTCATTTACCGTTGCTGAAGACGATCTTAAGAAGACCCTCGCCGTGGCAGCGACCGCGACGCACGACCTGGGGGGGACGGTACAGCACAATCCAAATTTGTCGAAGTTGTCGGTCGTCGGCCACGGAATGCAGACACACACCGGTGTGGCCGCCCAGATGTTTCGCGTGCTTTCCGACAGGTCAGTGAATATCAGTATCGTAACCACCAGTGAGATTAAGATTTCAGTGCTGATTGATCACAAACTATGTGATTTGGCGGTCAATGCGGTTCATGAAGGTTTCCAGCTGTCGCAGGAATTGGACCAGACGCCGCATGTTGGTGTCCCTTCTGAAGTGTCAAGGAGGATGACGCGTAAAGACACCTCGGAACTGGAAGCGGACATTGTCTCTCGCCTGAGCGGCATGGAAGAGATTGTCGTCAGCGATGTCTACAGCGATACCGATCAGGCCCGCGTCACAATCACACAACTGCACGACCATCCTGGAGTTGCCGCCGAGGTTTTCTCGGCAGTGGCGGATGGCGGAGTGCTCGTGGATATGATTATTCAGAACGTGGCGTTGGATGGAAAGGCAAACATCTCGTTTACCGTCCCTCCAACTGACGTCGCGCGGACGATTGAAGCGTTAAGAATGCCGTTGCTGAAGCATGGAGAATCGCAGGTGTCGTGCGATGAACGCATCGGCAAAATTTCCGTTGTCGGGATTGGCTTGCGCAGTCACACCGACGTCGGTGCCCGCATGTTTCATGCTCTGGGCGACGGCGGGATCAACGTACAGATGGTGAATACAAGTGAAATCAAAGTCAGTATTGTGGTCGCCGCTGATCAGACCGCGGTGGCGCTGAAGGCCCTGCAAAAATCGTTCAATCTCACGCCGAATGCAGACAACTGATACCTGTTCCGGGATCGGCTGCTGGCGTCAGAACGACCACGGCGACCACCGCGGCCAAGGCTACTCGGCGGATTGGCCGGTAAAGTATTCTGGTTCGGCTCCTGCCTTCCATTTGATGTTACACCCGATGCCGGGTGCTTGATTGTCATCGACCGGATTGCCCGACAGTACCGCGTCGCAGGCTGCTCTGAGATCCTGGCCGGACACTGCTACGTTATTGCCAGGACGACTGGCATCGAACTGCCCTCGATACACCAGCGTGTGATCTGCATCGAACAGAAAAAAATCGGGGGTGCAGGCGGCTTTATAGGCCTTTGCCACACTCTGATCCACGTCGTACAGATATGCGAAGCGGTATCCGGCGGACTCAGCTTCCTTCTTCATTTCTTCCGGGCCATCCTGCGGGTATTTTTCGACGTCATTGGAGCTGATCCCGACGATCGCCAGCCCTTTGGCCTGATATTCATCGCCGAACGCAGCCAGTGCGTCACGAAGGTGCACAACGAACGGACAATGGTTGCACATGAATATGACAAGCAGTGGCCGGCCTGCGCAATCTGCGTCGGTGACCGTTGCGCCATCCACATTCAGCAGACAGAATGAGGGTGCTCTCGTGCCCAGAGGCAACATCGTGGAAGCTGTCTTGACCATTCTCGGATCCTTGTCGATTGATGATAATAAAACCGTAAGCTCTTAAATAAAATTGCTGTCCATGGTGAGTGTAAATCAGCTGCAGAAGGAATCAGACTACCGTGTCTGTACTCGCTCCAGCAGAGGCGCAATAATACATTCCGGCAGGAATTCCTTCAGGCGATCGCGAACATTTCCCTGAGCCATTCGGGCTATTTGTTTGATCAGGGAACTTGAAATGTGGTTGTAGCGTTCTGCTGACATCAAGAACACCGATTCAATACGGTCGTCCAGTACCCGGTTTGCCAGGGTCATCGTGAATTCTGCATCAATATCCGTCAGACTGCGCACACCTCGAAGCAGTACCCAACTGTTGCACGTTCGCACAAATTCAACAGCCAGGCCTTCGAACGCTTTGACTTCCACGTTTGGCAGATCAATCACGGCTGCCTGACATAAGCGGATTCTCAATTCAGTCGAAAACAGTGGCTGTTTGTCGGGATTTACGCCAATCCCGATCGTCAGTTTGTCAAAGATCCGGGCTCCACGGGAAATGATGTCCAGATGTCCAAGTGTTAGCGGATCAAAGCTGCCCACATACACAGCGTGTGAAGGGCCATCATCTCTGGACATCGGCGACCTTCTTTCGTAAAGCGGCAAATACAGAATTGACACACGGTTCGTGGCCAGAACATTGAAAACGCTGAATCAGATTCTCGATGGTACTGCGTGGTTGGCAACGCCACGGGTCATTGGGGTGTAAAATTGGCAGGGAATTTTCAGTTCCTGCCTGATCGATGGCGACCTCCCGGTACGTGATAAGTTCCTGCAATGAAACACCTTGCGTTATATCTAAGCGGTTAAGAGAACCCGATGGCAGAGCGATTTACCTGCAACGGCACGTTCTGTGCTGCCTACAGAGGCGTGCAGAACCGTGGGAGGTTCTGCCTGTAGTGAAAGTTGCCGTTGTTGTGCAACCTGGTGTCTTACGTTTCAGATGGTTGACGGTTTTTTGACAACACGGAGCGGCTGTTTGGTCAGTGTGATGTCGCTTAACACCGGAAGTTTATCTCGCCGACGTTGATGACAACAGCAGCACAAGGCGTGGAAAAAAACGCACAATTGTCCAACTGTTGGAAGTTGGAAGTCCGCTGTTTCCTCTGGTTTCGGAGTCTACAGATGCCCGTATTTAGATGGGGACAAAGCTGGGATCCAATACTGGACCTTGAGCGTGAAGTGGATCGACTGCTGCAGGGGATGAACCTGACTTTGCAGGGCCGTTCTTCACGCCGTTTTCCATTGATAAATCTTCTGGACGAAGAAGATTTTTTTCTGTTGACTGCAGAGCTTCCAGGCGTGCAATTGGAGGATCTTGAGTTAACGGCCGCGAATGGAATGCTGACGCTGAAAGGAGTGCGGAAAGCCCCGCCGGAAGCTCAGACGGAATCATTTCGGCGCCAGGAACGTTTTCAAGGAGACTGGCAGCGGAGCATTCACTTGCCGGACAGAATTGACGAAGACGAGATGAAGGCAGAATATTCCGCAGGCGTGCTGCGCGTCATTCTGCCCAAGATTGCCGGCTCGGTTGCCCGAAGTATACCAGTTACGGACGGCTCAGATTAGTTGCTGTGACACACACGACGAACTGTGGCACCGTGTGTTGCCACGCCTGTCGAAAGAACGGACTGGAGATTTATGACGGCCGTTCGCTCGCGTCTTTGCGAACGATTTGACATCAACGACGCCATAACCACTCTCAAGACCGTCAATTACAGGTACATTGAAGGGGAGATGAAATGGACGATTCCGACAAAACCGTACCTTCCACAGCGGCGAAAGTTCAGCCGACAGCTGCCACTGTCGGCGATCGTCCACCACGAATGTTGTTCAATCCGCCCATCGATATTTATGAAACCAACGATGGGCTTGTTCTGTATGCCGACCTGCCGGGCGTAACGACCGAAGGCCTGGAACTGCAGGTCCAGGACAACCGTCTGGCCCTGTTCGGTCGAGTGGGAAACGGCCAGACCGGGCGAGCCGTTCTGCACGAAGAGTACAAGGTCGGCGACTTCCTGCGATCATTCATTCTTAGTGATGAAGTCGACCACGAAAATATTTCGGCGCGTCTGAACAACGGTGTTCTGCGCGTGGAACTGCCCCGGACTCAGCGGTCAGAGCCGCGTCGGATACGGGTTTCCGCAGAATAACAGCCTGAGCCTGCTGCTACCGTCTGAAGAAGGTTACGTTGCCCGGAAAGCCAACTTGCCAGCAACTGCGCCGTTTTTGGTAACGGTTTGGCGATCGCGCTTTGAACGCGGTAGGATCCAAGAATGTGTTTATGGATCACTAAATATTTTCGGCGGCGGCAGCAGCGCCGCGTCGGTCCGTACGGTTGGAGGTTGTTGCTGGTCCCGGCCGGACGCGTGATCCTGCTGCTCATGTGCTGCTTTCCGAGTGCACGAGCGCGGGATGCAGAAGCCGAACGGTCCGAGCGTCTGTTCCTGCAGCAACTGACGGAAAGGCAACTGTTCGCGCTGGCAGAACAGCACTGCAGGCAGCAAATCGCGAGATCACCAACCACTGACCAACAGGCTGAGTGGCAGCAGCGACTTTGCCAGACTCTGCAGGAACATGCCTGGTTCACTCCGGCGGCTGATCGCGAGGGCCTCCTGAACCAGTCGTTGACAGAATTGACGGAATTTCTGAACGACAACGTCGCCTCTCCGGTCCGGCAGTTTGGATTGCGGCTGCAGCAGGCCCGAATACTTGGC
>Ga0315316_10003623_pt1 | contig 11212 bp, 10 predicted proteins | sample M160m3416metaG_FD_203702 | JGI IMG/M metagenome (GOLD analysis project Ga0315316, IMG submission 203702) | Ammonia-oxidizing marine archaeal communities from Monterey Bay, California, United States - M1 60m 3416 | ecosystem: Environmental > Aquatic > Marine > Intertidal zone | place: USA... | reverse complement strand
ACATCGCAACCGAACGGCAGTCTGCCAGAACCGGGCTCATCTTCCTGACCTCCTTGGCGATATCGGTAAGGTGTGGAAGGGTGACATACATGCTCAATTTGCCGTCCTTCAACACCGCATTGCCCTCCTTGTCCTTTTCATGGGCAAATATCCAGGGGGTCCAGAAATGAAACCCCTTCACCCCGTAGGCGAGGCTTGTGTAGATTGTCTGCCTCAGGACCGCCGGGGGCGAACTACTGCTCGTGCAACGCATCACCGGAATTCCGTGTTCCTCTCCCAGGCCGCGAAACATGAGCAGGTAAAGGTAATACCGGTCAGCATGCCTGCGCGGCATCGCGTGGTAATGATAAAAGTCCAGCAGCATGGGTTTGACCTCCTTGGCAAAATCCCCGAACTCATTCCAGGCGGCTCGATTGATGAAGATTGTCGGGTGATTGGGATCCGCCTTCTCGAAGATGCGCGCGATCTTGGCGAAGGTCGGAAAGGAGTCACGCCGCCTGCGGTCAGAGACAAAATAGCCGAATACCGCAGGGTCATCCCTGAGCTTGGGGGCAATATTCAGCGTGGCCTGGTCACCTCCAAGTTGCACCATCAGGCCATTCTTGCGACAGACGTCCAGCACCTCCACCCCGCCCTCCACGACGTTAAACCCATGAGCAACGACAAACTTGGCCATCGCATCGCGGTATTTGGGATCCTTCGGCCAGTCAGCATGTGCTGCCATGACAATTGAAGGCATGCGGTAGCGCACCTTGACCTTGGGAGCGGGAGACGCTTCCTCGCAAATAGCTGTCCCGGACGCAAATGCGGCTCCGAGGACGATAATCAGAAGCCGGATAATATGGCAGGATGGCCGGGGTGGCTTCATCTGGTCTTCACCATGAACGAAGGCCACTTCCCGGCGACAATACGGATACTCCCGTTTTTGTTTACCCGTCATACTTAACGCGCTTATTGCGTATGGAAAAATGGAAAAGGGTTAATGCTCTTCCTTACACCGTTCCCCAAGCAAGTATCAAGTACCGATGCCCCCGAATCCCTTTGCCCCGTGCGTCTGGGGCCTGGGTCGAGGGGCAAATAATGTCTGCCCTGCTCCAAGTGGGATATCACGTCGTAGCAAAGTGAGCGCGGGGTGGGCAGCCGGATTCACTGACGGCGTTGTCCGCGCTTCACTTCTGCGTCTTGTTAGCCTTCTTGGATCTGCGGTGAAGTTCCTCCCTGAGGCTCTTGCCAAGGCGCTTCTTCACACCGGGCGGCATTCTAAACTTATTCGATGTGCGAGGGGTCAGTCTGCCGTCGTGTGACACCGAACCGATTCGAAATTGTCCGTCAGCGACCCGCACGTAAAAGAAATAGAGCGGGGATCCCGGCGTGACCGGAAACAGCTTTCCAATGGGCGGGAATGACCACATCCGACCGTCGGGATGTTAATGCGGTTTCTTGCAGTCGAATCCATCCCGATATTTCTGGTATTGGGAGGTATCGAGAACCGCCCCGCCAATTTCCACGACTTGCTCCTTTGTAAGCGTAGGCTCCGCAGCGACGTCGGCGACCCAGAGTGCGAGGCCGATAATTACCATAGGCGCTTTCATTTACAGGCTAACAGCGGGTTGAATAACGACCAGGCAAAGGCCGATAATCCTGCGACACGGAAATTTTACCAGTTCCTGGATCGGTTGACCGCCAAGAAAGGATGACGGGGGGCTTTCGGGTTGATCCCTTTGACGGTGCCGAAGGCAATCAGATCTGGAAAAACTTATTAACAGGAAATCCAGATCGAAGACCTGTGGATCTCATTTTTCTGTGTATCCAGTAATTTGACCCGGGCTGAGGGCAAGACTCATCAGACGGGCGATTTGTGGAGAGCGGTGCGGGTCAGTGGCGGGCTGCCGGCACTTTTGCCACCGCTCGTGTTCGATGGAGACCTGCATGTGGACGGCGCACTCCTGAACAACTTGCCTGTCGACGTCATGAGTCAAAAGTGTGACGGGGGCACCGTGATCGCGATCGATGTCAGTCCCATCGTCGACATGGGTGAAAACACGCCCTATGGGGACTCGCTGTCCGGCTGGGACATCATGCTCAGCAAGATTAACCCCTTAAAGGAAGAGATCAAGATGCCCTCCCTGCCGACGATCATGCAAAGATCGGCCGAAATCGGCGGTGTCCTGCAACTCAAGGGGATTGTAGACAAACTTACCGATCTTTATATTTCGATGCCTGTCGAGAATTTTGATATCCTGGCGTTTCGGGAAGCTGAGAAGATCGTTCAGGTTGGTTATAATGAAGCACAGCGAAGAATGATTCCGTGGATAAAAGAGAGAGAGTGCGAGCAAACTAGGACCCAAAGGCGAATCAGTACCTGATCCCCTTCCATGGCGGACCGGCGAGTAAAAGCGATGATCCGGCCCTTCTAACAAAAGCACGTGCCAAAGACTGAAAATATGCGGGTGACCTTCTGGGGCACCCGTGGGAGTTGTCCCGCCGTTTCCGGGGCCTTGGAGATCCGAGCGTATGCTGAAACCGTTTCGGCAGCAGTGGTCGATTATGTTAGAGAGCGGCTCCAAACTGAATCAGGTTCCGCCGAACTCCGCGATTTGTTTCAACGCTCTCCCGAGGAGATTGAGAGCGAACTGGCAATCGCCCATCCGCCCATCTTTGGCGGCGAGACCACTTGTGTCGAAATCGAGACTTCGGAAGGGAATGTGATCATTCTGGACTGCGGCAGTGGAATCCGCAATTGCGCGGCGGGAATTCTTCAGCGGCGGAGTGAAACCAAGCTGAACGAAATCTCATTGTTCGGTTCGCACGCTCACCTCGACCACCGGATCGGTCTTTCCTTCGCTGGAATCTGCTTTGCTGTTCCGCCATTTGATATCCAGGTCTTCGGCTGTTCCGGATTCCTCAAGGCGTTGGATGCGCGTTATGCCATGTTCTCTCATATTGTCTCGGAATCCACCTATAGCGACGACCCGATCGACCACGCCGTAATGAGCGCTTCGTTCCGCGGAGCGGAGATCCGAACGCTCGAGGGAGAGGAAGAATTGGGAACTGACGCCCCCTGGCAGGTGCGGGACATTGCGGAACCCATCATGATTGGATCGACGGTGATTCGACCTTTCAGGTCCTATCATGGGTTGGCGGAATGTCTTGGATACAGGATCGAGCACGGGGGCAAAACGTTCGTCTTCAGCACCGATCATGAGAAGCTGTCTCCGGAAATGATTGGCCTCCCGAATGTGGGGAGTGATGAGGTGGAGGAGAGCATGCGGGCCGAGCAAGAGCTGGTCGAGATGTGTCAAGGCGCGGACCTCGCCTACTTTGATGGGCAGTACTTTCGCGAAGAGTATCTCGGGCGTCAGAATATTGGTAACGGTCCCGCAGTTTCCAGAGTGGGTTGGGGGCACGGCTGTGTCGAAGACATCCTGGACAGGGTGGATCAGACGGGAATCAACCATGCGCTTATCGGACACCACGAACCGCAGCGGAGTTGGTCCGCCCAGGTGGCGATGGCCGAGCAGCTTCAAACGTTTTCAGCCGGCAAAGATTTTCAAATTGAGTTGGCGCGAGACGGCCAGACCGTCACCCTCTGATCCCGAGGGTGTTGGCTGATCGGCGCGATTCCTGTTTCAGCTTGTTCTGCAGCCGGGTCCGATGGCACGAACGACTCGGCACTTTGCGGATATCCTGATGAGAAGGGCCTGCTGTCCCGATGAGCAAGAATCGAGATCAGCAGTTGGGGTGGACCATCAATTGAGAAGGGTGCGGTCGTTCGGAGTAGTGAGAGAGCGTGCGCTCCCGGGTTCAGACCCGCGTAGTCTCACATCGCCATCCCGCCATCGATGGCGATGACCTGGCCGGTGATATAGCGGGCGGCTGGCGAAGCCAGGTAGAGAATCAGGCTGGCAACTTCCTCGCTGTTGCCAAACGAACTGAGGGGGATCCGGCTGAGGATTTCGTTCTGAATGGCCTCGGAGAGACCGGCCGTCATCGGTATCAATAAAACCGGGGGCTACCGCGTTACAGGTCACATTGCGGCCGGAGAGTTCACGCGCGATGGATTTGGTGAGGCCAAGAAGACCCGCCGGGAGGACGCTCGCATATAGAAAAATCGGTTAGCGATTTGGGCTAGTCCGAACAAGGCGAAAAAGCATTCATTGCCTCAGGATGGCTCCACCTTTTCTGCAGGCTGCGACGGCAAGGCCGGGCGGGTCTACACCCTCCAGCGCAACACCGGCTTGGAGGGAGAATGGACCCCCCTCAGCTCCCAGGGTCCCCTGTCCGCCGACGGGACTGTCTCACTCACCGACGACTCCGCTCCAGCCGATACATCGTTCTACCGGATCGAGGTTTCCATGCCCTAGCATTCGGGCAGCCAGTTGAGAGTAAGGAAGCCTCTCCATGTTATTGGGACGGAGTCAGGTCTCCAAAGTGATCTCCGGTGCCTTGCGCACCTCGAGTTGAGCACGCAGGAAATCCGCATCCCGGAAGTGGAAAACCTTGGCGAGGATGACTTCGGGGAATCGTTGTGAACCTGTGCGGTAAAGCTCGACACTGTCATTGTAGCCGTCGCGCATCAGGGCCACTTCATTCTCCACCAGGACCAGTTTGTCCATGAGATTGCCCATGACCTCGTTACCCTTGAGATCCGGATAATCCTCAGCGAGTGCCAGCATCCGGTTGGTCACCGCGCTCTCGGCGCGGATCGCCGAGTCAATTTCCTCCGGGCTGTATTTTTTCCTGCCACTGAGGATCGAGCGCAAGGTGGCAATGTTCTCATGCACCTCCCGCTCGTGCTCCAGGTAGGCCTTGGCGACGGACTCCAGGGTCGGAATCAGGTCGATTCGCTTCTTCAGGGAAACTTCGATGTTGGCATGGGCCCGCTTGACGCGGTTGCGCAGGAATACCAGGTCATTGAACATCAATATGAAGGTGCTGAGCACAAGGAAAGCCGGGGCGGTGAGGGCTGCGGCCAGGAAGTCACTGGGAGAATAGGAACCGGTGCCCGCAAACATCAGCATCACCATCATGACGATGCCGATGAATCCAAAGCTCATCCTGATCAACCCCCCACGACTGACCTTGAGCATGGTTTCATCCTCACTCCTGTCCGAGATCATAAACGGAAACCTGTCATTATCCCCGTCAGCCATCTGCAGCGTCTCTCCCGCCGTCGGCTCAATGACCGCTGAGCCCAGAATGTAGAGTTCCTCACCCTCGGCAATGTGGTACTCATAATAGTCCCTCCGGCCGACACTCCTGTGCATGGCGAGGTCCGCCTGCACCTCCGCACCCTCCGGGACCACCCGGACAGCACCCTCAGCGTCGTGACATTCAAAGGGCACCTGCTCGGTCCATTTCTCAATGGTGACTGTCTTGCGATTCTTCCCCGATCCCCTGGTCTCGGTCACCTTGTAGTGGACATGGCAGCATTTGGCCTGGGTCAGGGGCCCCTGAATGAAGTGATCCTTCCCCTCATAGAGGACGGTCTTTCCCTTGATCTCCGCGGGCCCGTAGGCAAGCCCGGTCGACAGGGAGGTCGGAACGTTTTCAATGTAACGCTTGGTCTTCACTCTCCTGAATCCGAGCACACTACCCAGGACGCCGCCAGCCAGCGCCAGAATCCCTCCCATCCAGGTCAGCCACTTCGGAATCGGGCTCGGGGCAATCTCGAAATCGGGCGCCGGGGGATCATCAGGTCCAAGGATCGAGGCAGTCGGTCGAACATCCCAGAAGGGTGCGAGGTGGCGCTCCGGGAACCTGCCGAGGATCGCGTTGCTGCGTTCAATTGCAGCCGCGTAATCCTGCCGGATTCCCAGGACGCGCCGCCGGGTATGCTCCTCCTCCTGGGACTTTAGCCCCTGCAGGGAGCCCTCCCATCGAAAGGAACCAGCCTCGAGGTCCAGCTCCTTCTCGACGGCAGCGGTGGCGCTCCGGGCGTGACGGGAAAGGCGATCCTTGCCGTCTTTCAGGTCAGTAGACATCATCCTCAGGCCCATCATCAGCAATACACACAGGTTCAGGCCACTGAGCAGGGAAAGGAAAACCAGCAGGCGGTGGATGCGCAGCTTGAAACACAGCAACATGATGCCGAAGGCAAAGGCTGCCAGGCTGCCCACACTTAGGAGGACTCCACCTGTTCCCTGACCACTGCGCACCGAAGTGGCGGTTGCCCCCTGGGAGAGCACCGGGGTAAACGATCCCTTCGCGTCAAAGTTCAGGCGGTAATCAACCTCATCTTTTTTTTGCCCGGGATCACTCAATAGCTCCGCTTTTGCAAAGGCAAAGAGCCTGTCGCCCGGATCAAGGCGATACTCAGAGAAGCGGTAGTCACCTCTCCTGTGGCGATGGTCCAAATTGAGGCGCGGTCTCTCACGGCTCCGCACCAGTGATTCAAGGGAAACAAGGACGTTCCCGGTAGCATCCTCCATCAGGAAGGAGGGCACGTGCCGTGTTCCCGAATCACGTGTTTGCCAGGAGCCTCCTCCGTCATCATCCTCAACATATTCCTCTTTTAACCAGTAGAGGTAGTAACTGCGCACCTCGGTGTATTTGCCATCCACCATCTCCCCGCCGTCGAGGGCGTGCCCTGTCATGGTCACCTCCCCCTCGATCAGGGCAACAGCCTCCACATGCGGAATGCGTTCAAGTTGACGCATCTGACGGATCTTCTCAAAACCGGCCCGCTGGGCCCAGTAACCGCCGAGGAGCAACACCGGGATAAGCAGGACCGACAGGAACGAAAAAAAAGAAGAGTAGCAACCCTTCTTGCCCTTCGCTCCCACCTTCACCTTCTCTGGCGTTGTCTCGCTCATCCTGCCTTTGATCACATTCAGGGATTGATACGGGCAACTACCCGCGAAGGGAGCCGTAAACGATCTGGACTGGATGCTCCCGCAAACTTGGGAGAGAGGCGGACTGCATGAGCAGGATCAAAGGTCTCATCTGGACAGCGTAGGACCAATCCACCCGTCCGCCTATTCCAAAAAGGCACCAGTGCTGCAGGGGAAGCAACACCCACACCGCCGTATCAGGGTGCAGGAAACAGGGTGCGGGGTGGGGGATCAGGGTTTCTCGCCCATCAGCTTGACCGGCCGGCCGCTCCACCTATCACCTCCGCACGGGCACAAATTTGAGAGGCCACGTTCCGTTCGAGGAAGCTTGCGCAATGTAGAGGTTGCCCTCGCGATCGATCCCCATGCCATGCGGGTGATGAAAGAGGTGCGTGGTGTGCGCCATCCTTACCAGTCTGCCCTTCGTGTCATACCTGGGAGCACTCCCGCCGAGATTGGCGACCACTTTCAGGTCGCGATCGAGCACCGAGATGTAGCCCGGTGCGTTGCGGTCCTTCGGCCAGTTGTCGCCGAGGTGGTGCACGAAGAGATGATTCCGGTGAAAAACCACGTCCCGCGGATTGCTGCCGGGAAACGACTTGGTGTCCAGCCAGGTTCCGTCCAGCTTGAATCGTTTCATCTTCTGCTGGTCGCTGAGGGCGAGAATCATCACGGGATTCCCGGATTCGGTGAAGTCGATGGCACCACCATGGGGGCCCCAGTGTTTGAGCTGCGCTTCGCCCTCTCCGAGGTTTCCTCCAAAGGCCGACTGCCATTTGCCCTCTGCGCTATATCGATGGATGTAGTCTTTTCCGTAGCCATCGATCACGAAAAATTCGCCACCGGGCAGGTGCAGCGTCTTGGCCGGCTTGAACTCCGCCGGATGTTTGTAGAGGGCGGACTCCATGGGACAGGAGATCGTCATGAGGACCTCTCCATCGAGCGTGGTCTTGTAGACGTTTCCACCAGCGCTATGGTCGGAGATGAAGAGTACTTCGCGTTCCTTTTCCTTCACCACCGAGAGTCCATGCGCCGCGACGGTGAAGTCACCCCAGGCATCGAGCACCATGCCCTCCGGACTCAGGGCGATCAGGCAATGTTCCTTGCTGGTGTGCAACAGCAGGATGCGTCCGCGGGAATCCTGGGCGATGGCATTGCAGTTCCCCAGTTTGTAATTCGCTGCGTTCTGCGTCGCCCACCCCGGCACCAGGCGATAGCGAAAGTCCCCCTCGCCGATCACCACCGCTTCCCCGGGAGGCGAGTAGTCCCCGGCGGCGGCGTGTTTCTCATGAGCTGCAAGGCTGGCAACGGCAGCCCAGAGTAGGAGAACGATACGTAAGGATTCCATGGCGCCGCAATGCTTTGCCCAAGGATCCCATGATGTCGAGACCTCACCCCATCCCGGTCTCCCCCCACGGCCGACCCCGATACTCCTCCAATGCGTCTCAACAGAGGAGCCGCTGTTGGACGCAGACGACCACACCAGGCCTGTCGACGGCGATGCCAGGAAGAACAGGCCCATCATGGCCGGTCCGAGCCACGACTTCCAGTGGCTCTTGACGGAAATCACGAAGGGACCGACGTGGGCCGGCTCACCAATCGACGGGCTTGTAGTCCTTGAGGAACTGGCCCCACACATGTTCGCCGGTAAGAGTGCCCGCGATGATGGGATCCAGAATGCGGGCCGCCCCATCGACGATGTCGAGGGGTGGGTTAAAACGGTGCTCGGAGACTTTGCGCTCCGCGATCTGGATCGGGTCCTCGTCGGTCACCCAGCCGGTATCGACGCTGTTCATGTGGATGCCGTCGGCGTGATACTCTGCGGCGGCCGTGCGGGTCATCATATTGAGCGCCGCCTTGGCCATGTTGGTATGGGGGTGGCGGGTGGTCTTGAACTTGCGGTAGAACTGTCCCTCCACTGCCGAGACATTCACGATGTGCTTGTCGCGTTCCAGCGTGCGCATCATGAGGGACTTGAGCCGGGCGTTGAGGACAAAAGGTGCGACTGCGTTGACAAGCTGCGTCTCCAGCAACTCCACGGAGGACACTTCGGCGAGCATTAGGCGCCACGAGTTTCGCTCCCGCAGGTCGACCTGCTGCAGGTCCTGATCGAGTTTGCCCTCCGGGAAGAGAGCATCCTGCGCCGCGCGTTCTTCCGGGAGAAGAGCGGCTTGCGAAAGCTCGGCGGCATGAGTGAGCCCGGCGACCGCGGACTCCCCGGCCCCGACCAGTCCAGGCTCCCCTTCAGGCAGCAGGTTGTAGCCGCGCAGTCCCTCGTAGGCACCCACCAGCTTTTGCACGTGGCCGGGAAGTTTGCCCAGGGAGGCCGACTCAAGCTCCATCATGTGCTGATAGAATTCGGGAGGGCGCCGGACCGTCTGACAGGCGTTGCTGATGATGAAATCAAGGCGCTCCCGCGTGCTCTGCAAGTGCGTGCAAAAGGCTTCCACGCTGGGTGTGTGTCGCAGGTCGAGGCCATAAATCTCGAGGCGCTCGCCCCACTCGCCGAAGTCGGGTTCAGCGGCGTAGCGCTGCGCTGAGTCGCGAGGAAAGCGTGTGGTCACGATGAGTTCCGCCCCGGCGCGGAGAAGTTTGATCCCGGCCTGGTAGCCGATCTTGACCCGGCCACCGGTGAGAAGTGCAACCCGACCGGTGAGATCGACGGTTTCCGTGCGCTTGCCGAAGTTGAACTCGGCACACCCGGGACAGAGTTGATCGTAGAAGTGGTGGATGCGGGAATAATCGGTCTTGCAGATGTAGCAATTCTGCGGTTCCACCACCTCGCGAAAATCGGGGTCATCCTGGATCTCCCCTTCGCTGAATTTCTCGGGAGGATACACGTTGGGCGTGGTGAAGACTGTCTTGCTGCGCAGGGTCCGAATCCCGGTCTCGTTGAGCACTTCCTGATCGGCCTGGATCCTGTTGGCCTTGTACTCGCGACGCCTGGCGCGAGTGAAGCGACGGCGCTCGGTGACGTCGGGACAAAATACGCTGCCTGCCGCGGTGAGCAGGCGGGTGCGTTCTTCCAGCGAGAGCCCTTCAAGCACGGATCGATCGGCGACGATCAACTCAAGTTGATCCGAAAGTGAAATCAGGCGGGTCACCATTTCCGTTTCCGACTCCTCTGACGAGCCCGGATCCGAGGGCTCTGTTGAATTCGGGGCTGCGTCCGCTGGCATGCGGCGAAGACTAACAGCCACTTGAAACGATTCGCAATGCCGAGTCTCTCAAAGAATTCGCCGCTGTGCTCCCGGGCTCGTTTGTGCGCAGAATGGATAAACGCGATGCCGGCCCGGAAGAACAGAAAGAGCGACGAGTGCCTGAATGGTAAGGAGCTCGTGAAGGAAGTGTGCCGACGTATTCGGGTCGCTCGCTCGTTCTGGAATGCCCACCGCAACAAGGCCTGTCGACGAGAGCGGGACCGCGCCCTTTCTCTCTACGAGCGCCTGAGTCCGCAGGAACGCGAACAGGTGCCTCAGGTGCTCCGTGTTTGGCTTCGCTACCGCAGCGAGAAATACTTCGGAAATCACCGCACCCCTCCCGGGCAGCGATAGCCGGGCAATTTCGCCATGAATACCCTGCTCCTCCCGAAAAAAAGTGCGCCATGACAGGGAGCGAAAACGCTCAGCAGGAGCCCCCCGCACCCTGTCTCCTGCACCCTGATGCGGCGGGATTGAGTGAGGCTGGGTTGGCGAAGGTGGAGAAGGCATTTCGAGGGCGGGAGTCCAGGTGAAGTGGCTCGACCCCGGATTATCCACCTGCCCGGGCCCGTGAAGTGCCAGGAAACCAGAGCTGGGAATGCAATTTCCCAGCCATTCCCGGCAAATTTTTCTGCCTTCTTGCCTCAGGGGCAATTCCCGCTAGGCAGGAGGGATGCACGGGGCCTTGCGCGTCTTGATCTTCCTGCTCGGGGTCGGGACTGGCTGGGCCCAGGTGCAACCGATCATCCGCATCGTAGAGATCGAGCATGCCGGCTCCCGACTCATGGTCACCGTGGAGAGTCTTGCAGGGGAAACCCTGGCCTACACTTTGCAACGGTCACCGAACCTGTCGCCTGGGTCCTGGCTCGACCAGAATCATGCCATCCTGTCTGTCCTGAATCCCTCCCGGGTCATCCTGACCTTGCCCCTTGATGACGAGAGCGCTGGTTATATCCGCGTGGTGGCCAGCTCTGCGTCATCGCCCGTGGCGGTGGTGATCAATGAGGTCATGAGCAACAACGAAACAACCGTGGCAGACGGTGATGGAGATTTTCCGGATTGGATTGAGCTCTACAATGCAGGCGACACCGCTGCCGAACTGACCGGGTATCATCTCAGCGACAACGACGCCAACTTGAGCAAGTGGGTGTTTCCTGCGGAAACAATCCTCGATCCAGG